>JGI994J12354_10006209_pt1 | contig 10042 bp, 11 predicted proteins | sample IntmicLarv3ML3BL_FD_12354 | JGI IMG/M metagenome (IMG submission 12354)
CTTGGTATGGGAGTTAATGAAGTTATAAAAAAAGATTATGAGGTCAATCAGGAATACTTTACTAGAATATAAAAGCAGAATAACTATTTTCGTACTACAACCACCATGTAAGCGCAAAGCCACCGATGAAGTAAAAATACCTTTTTGTTTTTACTACGGTTTGGTTCACCATAAGTAAAAACAAAGTTTACAGAAAAGCAGTCGTCCAAATTGGACGGCTGCTTTTTTATAAAACCCGCACTATATGGGCATTTTGGGACTTTTGTAGTTTTCTAAAAGCTTTCATTTGATTCAACCCACTGATTTATAAACCGTTTGAGTTTTTCCGAAAAATGTGCTGAAATATAAAGCTTTTCAGCACCCAAATATATGCCTTCAACACATGCTTTTTCAAACAATACTCTCCCCTGGGTTCTTTTCTGTTGTTTTCTTATGGCATGGGCAGGCGGAGTTTTTAAGGGCGGGTTACTATTGCCGCTTCTTCTAAAAAAAGAGTGGTGTTTGGGGGCAATGTATGATATACTTCTACTGTAAAATAACGGCGTCTTTTTATTGAGGAGCGGGTCACGGGGAATGTGAAAAATTATGCGCGGATTGTGGGCGGCGACCGTGTTTTCGAGCTGATTGGCTGCGACGCTATTATTGGGGAAACCGATTACGGCAGCAGCCCTATTAATTAAATCTTACAAGGGTAAACGGAGGGACGGAATATGCAATACAGAAGACTGGGCAGCACAGGACTGCAGGTCAGTGAAATCAGCCTTGGAAGCTGGCTCACCTATGGCAACGGAGTGGGAAACAAGCAGGCTAAAAGCACCATTGACAAGGCGTATGAGCTGGGTATTAACTTTTTTGACACCGCCAATGTATACAACTGCGGCGAGGCGGAAAAGGTCGTGGGCGAGGCACTGCGGCAGTATGAACGCAACTCATATGTTTTGGCGACAAAGGTGTTCTTCCCCATGGGAGAAAAGCCCAATAACCGGGGGCTTTCCAGGAAGCATATTATGGAATCGTGTGAGGCCAGTCTGAAACGGCTGGGGCTTGAGTATGTGGATATTTTTTATTGTCACCGTTATGACGCAGACACGCCGGTTGAGGAAACGCTGCGCGCTTTTGACGATTTGATTCATCAGGGCAAGATTTTGTATGCGGGCATCAGTGAGTGGTCTGCGGCACAAATTGCCGAAGCCATGCATGTTTCAGACAGGTATCTTCTAAACAAATTTATCGTCAACCAGCCTCAATACAGCATGCTAAACCGCAGCATTGAGCGGGAGGTCATCCCCGTCAGTGAGAAGCACGGCGTGGGGCAGGTGGTCTTCTCTCCCCTTGCACAAGGACTTCTTACGGGCAAGTATAAAGCTCCCGCTGACATTCCCGCCGACAGCCGGGCGGCCAATGATAAGATGAACGGGTTTATTAAGGGGCTGCTTTGCGAGGCGACATTTGAGAAGGTGCGTAAAATAAAGAGCATTGCCGGCGAATTGGGTGTGCCGATGGCGCAGCTTGCACTTGCGTGGATACTTCGGCAGAAGAGTATTGCCAGTGCATTAATCGGCGCAAGCCGGCCGGAGCAGGTGGAGGAAAATGTCAAGGCGGCAGGATATATTCTGCCGGCGGATGTTTTGACGAGGCTCGACGAGGTGCTATGAAGAACATGAAAACGGTTTCGGCAAAGGGGCTAGAGCTCCCTATTCTCGGCCAGGGCGGCTGGACAATCGGAGACAACCCTGCAAAGGCCGCAGAGGAAAAAGCGGCACTGCGCAGAGGGGTTGCGCTTGGGATGACCCTGATTGATACCGCGGAAATGTATGGCGAAGGGGCGTCTGAGGTGCTTATCGGCGAGGCTCTTGCGAACATAAGCCGCGGGTCGTATCAGCTTGTTTCCAAGGTGTATCCCCACAATGCGGGGCGGGAGACTATTTTCAGGAGCTGCGACGCGTCGCTTAGGCGGCTGCAAACAGACTATCTTGACATTTACCTGCTTCACTGGCGCGGTGCGGTTCCTCTTGCTGAAACGGTGGACTGCCTGGAGGAGCTTGTGCAGGCGGGAAAAATTCGGCGCTGGGGGGTATCAAACTTTGACACGGCAGATATGGCGGAGCTTTTTACACTGCCAAACGGGAAAAACTGTGCAGTGAATCAGGTGCTTTATAACATGGGGTCACGAGGGATTGAATACGACCTGCTGCCGTTTATGCGGGAGCATGATGTGCCGCTTATGGCGTATTGCCCATTGGCGCAGGCCGGACGGCTCTATCGGATGAACCGGGATTTTTCGGTAAATAAAACACTGTTGCGTGTTGCGAAAAGCTACGGCATTAGTATTATGCAGCTGCTGCTGGCCTTTGTTTTAAAACAGGACACTGCAATTGCTATTCCCAAGGCCGGGTCGGTTATGCACATTGAAGATAATTTCAGGATGCTTAGCATCCGTATTTCCGATGAGGACTGGGCGGAAATTGACACGGTTTTTTGCCCGCCCACTACGAAAATGCATCTTGATATGGAATAAACTATTTTATATTTGGAGGTCACAATCATGAAAATTCAAGTTCTCTACCACTCGTCAACCGGCAATACGAAAAAAGTTGCCGAGGCCATCGGGGCGGCTGTTGGCGTGCAGGCGGAGCAGATTACAGCGGGGCATAGACTTACGGAGCCTGTTGACCTTCTTTTTATCGGCGACGGCATTTACGCAGGAAAGGCAAATAAGAAGACGATGAATTTTATTGCGTCCTTAGACAGTGCGCTTGTGAAAAAAGCGGCGGTTTTCGGAACCTTTGGCGGGGAAGATACAGCGATTGCGTTGATGCGCAAGCTGCTTTCGGACAAGGGGATTCCCCTTTGCGCAGAGAGCTTTTCCTGCAAAGGGAAGGCGTTCTTTTTCGCGAATAAACAGCACCCGAATCAGGAGGAGCTGGAACAAGCGGCGGCGTTTGGGCGTGCGTGTGTAAACGCATTGGATGATAGCAGTAAATGAAAATTTTGCACAAGCACACTGTGAAGATTTTTGCATACTTCTTGCTTTTACTTGTTGTTTTTGGCGCATTGCCGGTGTTTTCCGCCTATAATGGCATCATTTTACTGCACAACCCGTCTGATGCGGCTTATCCGATAAAGGGCGTAGATGTGTCTTCTTATCAAGGAGATAAGGGTAAGGAACGATTTATTGACATGAATGTTTTTTACGGCAGTGAGGAAGCGTTTCTGCTGTATCCAAAAAAATTTACTAAGGAGGTCTAACTATGAGAGGGATTCGAATACTTGTGCCAACTTTGTTGATTGCTCTGTTAATTGCGGCGGCAGCATTTTTTGCCTTTGGCGGCAACAGGCCTAACGAGCAGCCTATTGACGACGGGATGCTGAGATTGGAGTTTGATACCGCGTATACGCCCTTGCCGAATATTGGCGAGGAAGGTATTGTTGAACGGGTGCTGACGGGAAATCAAGTAGTGGTTGACAACACGGTTCTGGACAAGGCCGCCGCTGAAAAGATGATGCCTGACGACCGATATTACCTGCTTGCAACGGACGGCGAAGGAGCTGTTTTTGTTGCAGCTACGCTCACAAACAGCCGCGGCTATGACGATATTTCCATCGCTAAATATGACGCGGACGGCAACGAGTTGCAAAAGAAGGTCTATGCAGGCAGCGACTTCGAAAGTGTTCATGCTGTCAAGTTTCATCCGCAGATTGGGCTGGTTATTTTCGGGATGAGTCAGTCGAGTGACGGTGATTTCCCTGTGGAGGAGAATACGCCTTTTGCGGCATGCATTGACCCCATTACCCTTGCGGTGCAGTGGATGCAGCCGACTCAAGACGCGGGGTCAGCCTCTGTGCTTACGGACGATGGTGTGTTTGTTATTTTGCGCGGTGAGGAGCCGGCTAACGGCGAAGCTTTGCAGCTTATTGTCGCAAAGCTGGATAAAAACGGTAACATGCTTTGGAAAACCGAGCCATTAGCGCAGTGGGTACAGTGGATTTCCGTGCTGCAGGACGGCAAAGTTCTTGTGGCACAACAGTTTGCGGATAATCACGGCAATGCAAAAGATGGGCTCATTACAGTCTATAATAAGGACGGCGACAAGAAGTCATATCTACATGCAGATTGTTACGGGGAAATGACGCCTACCGACGACGGCGGATTTATCATGGTATCCGACCGCAACATAAAGACACTTCCGCAGCCGGTTTACGTTTCGGCTATCTGGTATGACACCGAAACTGTTGTGACGAAATATGACGCCAATTTGAAGATTCAGTGGCGTAAGACATACGATTCCCACAAGGATACAGTTGGAGGGGTAACCATTTTGCCGCAGGTTGATGGTAGTTTGATTTTAGCCGATGATATTTAAAGGAGTTGAGCGGCCGCTGCCGCCGAATTTGGTAAAGCATAACGGTCAATTTTTTGAAAAAGCGATTGTGGAACGGCTACCGCCTAAAGTTGGCAGAGTAATTGTTGTAATGGGCGACAATGGGGAGTATCTTCAGAGGTTTAGCCGTTCATCAATTGGTGATTTTGCATTTAATGGCAATCAGGAAAACTGTATAACCAAGATGACGAGGAAACGGTGATTACAAAATATACGCCTGATTTTGAAATTGAACGGCGAAAGACCTATGACTTCTACAAGGATGCCGCGGGGCAGGAAATTATTTTGCAATAGGCGGACGGTAGTTTGATCCTTGCAAATTGACGAACTGAAAAAAAGCAATGTCCTCCGACGGTAAATCGGAGGACATTTTTTATCTGTATTTAATAGCTTTTTGCGGTATCTGCCACGGTTGGCACCACGTTTTCCTTGACCTTTGAGGAAGCGACCCGCTTCATTAGCTCACTGTAAAACAGGTCTTCGTCAAGGGGCAGGGTGACCGGTTTCCCAAGCCAGGCGGACAGGTGCATGGCGTTTGAAATCATGAGGCCGTTTATGCCTTCTTCCCCGGAGGCAACCAGCGGGGTGCCGTGTAAAATGGCGCCTGCAAAGACATTCAGCACCTGGACATGCTGCTTACTTTGCCCGTCGGTTGTTACTTCGATTTCCTTGCAAGCCGGGCGTCCGAAAATGGCGGTGCGGTTGTTTTTTGAAAATTCAGGCTCGCTCATTTCAAGCTCCCAAACCCGAAGAGTGCCGTCTTCCACCACGATCTTTCCCTTTTCGCAGGTGATTTCGAAGCGGTTTGTGCCGGGGGTGTCGGCAGTGGTGGTGATAAAGACGCCGGTTGCGCCATTTTCGTATTCTACAAAGGCGGTTACGTCGTCCTCAACCTCAATATCCCGCCATTTGCCAAAGTACATATGCGCGCTTACCGTGGTTGGCATGCCGCAAATCCACTGCCACAAATCCATGTTGTGTGGGCACTGGTTCAAGAGGACGCCGCCGCCCTCCCCTGCCCAGGTTGCGCGCCATTCGCCGGAGTCGTAATAAAACTGCGGACGGTACCAATCGGTAGCAATCCAGTTGGTGCGCTTGATTGCGCCAAGCTGTCCGCTTGCAATAATTTCGCGCATTTTGCGGTAGATGTGGTTTGTGCGCTGGTTAAACATCATGCCGAAGACCACGTCCGATTGCGCCGCTGCCTGATTCATCTCGCGCACCTGTTTTGTGTATACACCGGCCGGTTTTTCACACATAACGTGGAGGCCTCTTTTGAAGGCAGCTATGGCATATTTCGGGTGGTCATAGTGAGGAATGGCAATGATAACGGCGTCAATGAGGCCGCTGTCCATCATCTCCTCCGCTGTGTTAAAGAAGGTGACACTGCCCTCCGGTGCCATGTTTTTTATGAAGTCAAAACGGGAGGGCAGAATGTCCGCCGCCGCTGTTACCACCAGTTCGGGACACTTACCTGTGAATATGCTTTCGAAATGCCCGCGACCCATATTTCCCACACCGATGATACCGATTCTTACTTTTTCCATCTTTTTGCCTCCCCTATTTCAGTCCGCGCAGGGTCAAACTCTTATAGCTTTCCTTTAAGCAATCGAAGGGGTCTCTGCCGTAGCAGTCATCCTGCTCAACCAAGAGATACTTTGCACCGGCATCAAGGCAGGCATTTAAAATACCGTCAAAATTCATATTGCCGCCGTAAATGGGCGCCATGCGCTGCTCCCCTGCCGCGATTGCCATGTCTTTTAAGTGCACGCAGGGAACCCGTCCCTTGAGCTTTTGCAGCCACTCTATGCAGTCGCCGCCGCCTGCCTGCACCCAATATGTATCAAGGGTAAAATCCATTTCACCGGGGGCGAAGCTTTCCATCAGTTTTTCCATATACAGCTTTCCGTCGGGGCTTTTGGTGAATTCCAGGTTGTGGTTATGGAACATAAAGTGGCTGCCTAAGGCTTTGAGGGTTTTGGCTGCTTGCAGATAGTTTCCCACAAAGCTGTTGAAGGTTTCCTCCGGTTCGGTAACCATATTTCCGGGCATGCTGCCGATGCCGATGTAATGACAGCCGAATATTTGATGCTCGTTATGCACTGCTTGCGGCTCGGCGGCGACACGCTGTGTATTTGTGTGGGTCAGGACGCAGGAGAGGCCGTTTTTTTGCAGCTCGCCCTGCAGCCAGTGCGGGTCAAATGCGCAGGTTCCCGATACCTGCACGGTAGTGTAGCCGATGTCCGCAACCTTCTTTAAGGTTTCAGAAAAGTCGGTCAAATTCGTCGTAAAATCCCGTACTGTGTACAGCTGTGCACCGATAATCATAGTCTTCACTCCTTTACAATAATACCCGCAGCGCGGCAGCTGCAGCGTCAAAGGCTTCTCTGTTACTGCTGTAGCGGAAGGTGCCGACAACGCTTTTTTCGCCCTCCTGCTCCAAGGCCGAAAGCCCGTCAAAAACGTCCAAATGCGGCTCAATAGACAGCACTTCGCCCGTAAATTTCGAAAGAATTTCCGCAAGGTTTCCGATACCCATGCCGGCGGGAACCACGTCGCCGCCCTTAAAGGCGTCCTTTATATGCAGGTATTCCACACGGTGGTGCAAGAGCGCCCAAGCCTCCAGCGTATCCTGCTCCGTCTGAATGAAGTTTGCGGGGTCAAAAACGGCCTTTAGCTCCGGCAAATTGTCAAGCAGCAGACGACAGCGTGAAGCAGTATCGCCGAATATACCCTTTTCATTTTCATGGCAGAGGGTGATACCGCTGCCTTTTGCCGCTTCGCAAAGCTTTGCCAATTTTTCCAGAACCGAATCTTTGTATGTATCAAAATCCGAGCCTTTTGGCAGGTAAAAGCTGAACATGCGCAGTGCTTTTGCGTCCAAAACGGCACCCACCTCCAGCAGCCGTTTGAAGGTGTCAAGGTGCGGTTCGAAGGGGTCATCAATGCCGATTTTTCCAATCGGGGAGCCAAGTGCCCAGACGGCAATACCTGCGGCGTCCAGTTTTTTTCTAATTTCCTTGGCGGTGTCTACGGTAATATCACTGACATTTACATGATCGACATTGCGCAGCTCGATGCAGGGAATATTGTTGCCCTTCAGGGCGTCTATCTGCTCCGAAAGGAGCGCGCCCGCTTCATCGGCAAAAGCGCATAATTTGTATTTTTTCATTCTTAAAGCCTCCCATTACACACCTGAATAGGCGGAAAAACCACCGTCTATGGGCAAAACCACGCCGGTAATAAAGCTTGCTTTTTGACTGTCGGTTAAGAAGTGCAAGGCACCCTCCAGCTCCTCCGGCTTTCCAAAGCGACCCATGGGGGTGGCTGCTAAAATCTTCTCAGTGCGCGGGGTTTTTGTGCCGTCAGGGTTAAAAAGCAGAGCTTCGTTTTGCCCCGTTACAAAGAAGCCGGGTGCCAGGGCGTTGACCCGGATGCCAGCAGGCGCAAAGTGTACGGCAAGCCACTGGGTGAAGTTTGAAACGGCGGATTTTGCCGCGCTGTAGGCGGGAATTTTTGTTAAGGGGCGAAAGGCGTTCATGGAAGAAATGTTCAAAATCGAACAGCCCTCGCGGCCAATCATATCTGCTGCAAACACCTGCGTCGGAAGCAGCGTTCCCATCAGGTTCAAATCCAGCACAAAGTCAAAGCCCTCGGCATCCATGTTGAAAAAGCTTTTTATATCGTCTGCAGTTTCGTCGCCGGGGGTGAAAAATTCGTTTGTCAATGTGCATTTCGGGCTGTTGCCGCCTGCGCCGTTTATGAGAATGCCGCATTTTCCAAGGTCTTTTTGCACCTTTTTATGTACCGCTTCCAGTGTGCCGCGCTCTAAAACATTTGCCTTATAGGCCTTGGCCGTGCCGCCTGCTTCTTCGATTTCTTTTGCGAGTGCTGTAACAGCTTCCTCGTTTAGGTCAAGGAGGGCGATTTTGTGTCCCTTTGCCGCCAGACTGCGTGCAAAGCCCGAGCAGAGGACACCGCCTGCGCCGGTAATTACAATGGTTTTGCTCATTATTTTTTACCTCCTGACATTTTTTCCACCGCTTCAAACAGACCGCAAATGTACGTTGCGCCCAAGGCACGGTCGTAGAGGCCGTAGCCGTATCGCCCGGTTTCGCCCCAAATCATCCGTCCGTGGTCGGGGCGCACATAGCCATCAAAACCGCCGTCATAAAGCCCCTTTACGATGCCGAACATATCAAGGCTGCCGCAAGCGGTTGGATGCGCAACCTCCTCAAAATCGGAGGTGCCGCTTCTTTTTATATTGCGCAGGTGGGCGAAGTGGATGCTTGATGCGTATTTTTTCGCAAGCTTCGGCAGGTCGTTTTCTGCCAGTGCACCCAGGCTGCCGGTGCAGAAGGTCAGACCGTTCGCGTCACTGTCCACAAGGGAGAGAAAGCGGTCAAGGTTCTTCTCGCAGGTAATAATTCGCGGCAAACCAAAAATGCCCCAGGGTGGGTCGTCGGGATGGATGGCCATCTTGACTCCGGATTCCTCCGCGGCGGGGATGACGGCTTTTAGGAAGGTTGTGAGATTGCCCCACAGAGCTTCCTCGTCAACCGACTGATACCGCACAAGCAGGGTTTGCAGCTCGCCGTCTTTATAGCTCTCGTCCCAGCCGGGCAGGGAGAGATTCTTTTTTAAGGGATCCATTTTCCGCACGGCCGTGTCGTTATAAGCAAGGGCGTTTGCACCGTCCTCCTGCGGCCTTGCAAGCTCGCTGCGCAACCAGTCAAAGACGGGCATAAAGTTGTAACAAATCACCTTGACACCGGCAGCACCAAGACGGCGTATATTTTCACAATAATTCTCAATCAGGCGGGGGGCGTCTTTTCCGCCCAGCTTTATTTCTTCGTGAATTGGAACACTTTCCACCACATCAAAGGCCAGGCCGTTTGCCGCGGCTTTTTCCTTGATGACTGCAATCTGTTCGGCACTCCAGACCTCCCCCACCGGTGTGTCGTACACCGCGGAAACAATGCTTTTCATGCAGGGTATTTGCCGAATTTTTTCCAGTGTGACCGAATCATTATCGCCGTACCACCGAAAGCTTAGCTTCACTTTTACCGCCTCCTGTTTTTCCTTTTCCTTTAGTTTACCAGAGTTATATTCGCAATGCAATTGTATTTTTTTGCAGATATATTGCATTTTGAATCATTATGTACTATACTGGGAAATAGAAAAGGAGGCGGTGCTTTGTGACTCACACACCCATCTTCACTTCAGCAGATTTGGCCTTTCACCACACGCTTACAGAGGAGCCGGCGCGGGAGCTTTTTCCCATGCATGCACACACCTCTTATGAACTGTATCATTTTATCAGAGGCAACGCCTTTTATATGGTGGAGGGCAATCGGTATGCCCTGACGCCCGGCTGCGTTCTGCTGATGCGGCCGTCGGAAACCCACTGTCTTGTTATCAACGAAAATGAGCCTTATGAGCGCATTGCAATTCATTTTACCCATGGAGCACTCTTAACCGCTGTGCCGACAGGGGCGCTTTTTGCCCCCTTTGACGACCGGCCTCTGGGGCAATATAACCTGTACACAGAGGGGGATATCGGGAGCAGCTTTATTACTGATTGCCTGACAGGCATCGGCTTTGCAGACAACCCGAATCCACGGCTTAGTATTACCTGTGCCCTTTTAGCCGCCCTTGAG
>JGI994J12354_10006210_pt1 | contig 10040 bp, 8 predicted proteins | sample IntmicLarv3ML3BL_FD_12354 | JGI IMG/M metagenome (IMG submission 12354)
ATTTGGAAAAGCTGAGAAAATCTCAAGGCATCGGCTATTGAAAGACAGGATACACTATGAAAAATAAATACCGGCTGTGATGACTTCACAACCGGCATTTTTATTTGATGGTGGTTTTTTTATTTTCTCTTACACAATTTCTACACTTGTTCCGTAGTATGTGCATTCGAGTAATTGACGCATCTGAGAGGGGTTGATGCTTCTTGGGTTAGAGCCTGTACAGGCATCACCGACAGCGTTTTCAGAAATTTCCGCTACCTTCACCTTAAATTCGGCTTCGTTAATGCCGAATTCCTTCAGGGTTGCAGGGATTTTCAAGGTTTTATTCAAGCCGTCAATTTTATCAATGAGTTTTTGCGTCAAAATCGCGTTTGTTTCGCCCTCAAGTCCTATAAAACGAGCGATTTCCGCATATCTACCTTCCGCATTCTGACGGTTGTATTGAATAACATAAGGGAGATAAATGGCATTCGCGCAGCCGTGCGGGATATGTCCTGTAGAAAAAGCCGCGCCGGTCTTGTGTGCCATAGAGTGAACAATGCCCAAAAGTGCGTTGGAAAAAGCCATTCCTGCCATACATTGCGCGTAGTGCATCTTCTCACGCGCCTCGGCATTTCCTTTATAAGATTTTTCCAAATGCTCAAAAACCATCTTAATTGCCGTGAGCGCATAGGGGTCTGTAAAAACGGAATTCAGTGTAGAAACATAGGCTTCTACCGCGTGTGTCAACGCATCCATTCCCGTATGTGCTGTCAATTCTCGCGGCATCGTCTCCGCGATTTCCGAATCCAAAATCGCCACATCCGGTGTGATATTGTAATCTGCCAACGGATACTTAATCCCCTTTGCGTAATCAGTAATAACGGAAAATGCGGTCACTTCTGTCGCTGTTCCTGATGTGGAAGGAATCGCCGCAAATTTTGCCTTTGTACGCAGCTTGGGAAAATTGAAAGGAATCGTAAGCTGTTCAAATGTCGTCTCCGGATATTCATAGAATGCCCACATGGCTTTCGCCGCATCAATAGGAGAACCGCCGCCTATGGATACGATCCAATCCGGCTCAAAAGCACGCATCGCTTCTGCGCCGCGCATCACCGTTTCCACGCTCGGGTCAGGCTCTACATTTTCAAACAATTCTACCTGCATACCGGCATCCTTCAAATATTGAACCGTCTTATCCAGAAAACCAAATCGCTTCATGCTGCCACCGCCTACTACAACAATGGCTTTTTTTCCTTCTAATGTCTTCAAAGTTTCCAACGAGCCTTTTCCATAATACAAATCCCGCGGAAGAGTAAATCGTGCCATAAAGATACCTCCTATTTATTTTCTATTCTTTTTTATATCATAGCAACTCGAAAATCATTTCGGAAATACTTAATCGGCATATCAGTATATAAAAATCGATATATTTTTATCGAAACACTTGACGAAGGAATCGTATTTGCATACTATTAAATGGTCTATACGGATACTATGCGTCGGAGGAAAAAATGGATCAAAAACGTACCGATACTGAAAATTTGATGTCTTTACAGACGCTGAAGCGTCTTCCTAACTATTACAATTATTTAAGGGGACTGAAAAAAACAGATATTCCCTATGTCGCCTCCCCTTTGATTGCAAAAGAATTGGGGCTCAATGAAGTACAGGTCAGAAAAGACCTCGCTGCCGTCAGCAAAAACCCCGGTATCCCGCGAAAGGGATTCGAGGTCTCTCCTCTTATTGACAATATCGCAGAATGCCTTGGTTATCACAATAATGAAGATGCCGTATTGGTCGGTGCCGGAAAACTGGGAAAAGCCCTTCTTTCTTATCACGGCTTTGAAGGTCAAGGCGTCCGCATTGCTGCCGCATTTGATAAGGACAAAAATCTTTTCGGCACCTGTGTCAATTCGAAAAAGATTTATTCACTGGAAGATTTGCCCGCTATGTGCCGAAAATTGAATATTCACATTGCCGTTATCACGGTGCCTATGCAGGAGGCACAAGGAGTATGCGATCTTCTTGTAGAAAGCGGCATACTTGCCATCTGGAATTTTGCGCCAACGCATTTACGGGCACCCAAAAATGTCCTTATTCAAAATGAAAACTTAGCGACACAACTGGCATTATTATCTCAACACCTAACAGATAACCTTCAAAGGGAGGAGATGTAAGTATGAATATTGAACATTTACGATATGTTCTTGAGGTCGATAGAGCCGGTTCTATTTCTCAAGCCGCCGAAAATCTTTTTATGGGACAGCCCAATCTCAGTAAGGCTATAAAGGAATTGGAAAGCTCCTTGAATATAAGCATTTTCCGGCGTACCTCAAAGGGTACGGAAATCACGCCGAAGGGACGGGAGTTTCTCCGGTATGCACAGCTTCTTTTGCAGCAATATGAAGAAATCAAGGCACTCGGGCGCGATGAAAACGATATCATGCAAAACCTTCGAGTAACCATACCTCGCGCCAGTTATATTGTGGACGCTTTCACTACGTTTTTGTCCAATCTTGATACCAGCAAGCCAATAAAAATAGATTTCTCCGAAGCGAGTGCCCTGCGCGCCATTCGCCATGTAACCAGTAAACGCTCGGAAATCGGCATTATCCGCTGCAAAACAGAATACAAAAATTATTTTACAAGCCTTTTGCGCGATAGTGATTTGGACTGGCGCATACTTCTTGAATCCGAATACCGCCTTCTTATTTCTCACCAGAATCCTTTGTCAAAAAAGGACCTTATCGAGGAAGGCGATTTACACGACTTGATTGAGATTATTCACGGCGATACCGCTATATCCTATGCAGCGGGAAGCGTTTCCGAAACAGAGCGCAATATCACACCCGGCGATAAAAAAGTTCGCGTGTACGAGCGCGGCAGTCAATTTGATATTCTTTCCCGTGTACCGTCAACGTATATGTGGGTTTCTCCGATACCCGAGGACCTATTAAAAAGAAACGGATTGGTACAAATCCCCTGCGCCAGAGGTACACATTTTACCGATTTGGTGATTTACTTGAAAAACAGAAAATTCAGTCCCCAAGCAACAAGCTTTCTTTCTGTTTTAACCAAATCAGCACAAAATATTTCAGAAATGAAATGATGGCAGGGAATGAAAAATCCTCGAAATCATTAAAATTCGAGGATTTTTTGGAGCGGAATACGGGATTCGAACTCGCGACTTTCACCTTGGCAAGGTGACACTCTACCACTGAGTTAATTCCGCAGGCAAGAGATATTATATCGGCATTGCCGGTTTTTGTCAACACAATTTGCGAAAATCCGACAGGGAATTCCGGCATTTTTCATCATAAAATCAAAGAGTAAAGACTTAAAAAGTCCTGACCATTTCCAGATTAATCCCTTGAACATACCCGCCATTAGACGAATCAATCGAAAAAGTCATGCGGTATACTTGTCCATCATTATCGACTTCTAAAGCATAGTTCTCCAAATCGGCAAACGGGTATTGTTGTAAAAGCCCGTCAAGCTCCATTCCCACNAAAAGTACGTTCCCCATTCTAAAATTTACCGAATCATCCCGTATTCGAATGCGGGTAATCTGTCCGTGCCATGTTCCATCCTCCGAAAGCTTTCCGAAAATCGTCAGCGTCAAGGCTTCATACCCGACAACAATGGTCTGTTGCTCGTTTTCTGTACGCTCCTCCGTTGCGCTTATAACAAAAGGCTCCCCCATAAATTCCCGAAGAATGGCATCACTCGTCTGATCTCCGATTCTCACCGGTACTTCCACGCCGTTTTTATAAAGAACAAAATCCTTCACCTTCAAGGGGCTGGAAATCGTGTCCTTTACGGAAATTACCTGCGGTGATTTTTGTATAAAAAAGATTTCCCGGGGAATAATCGAATCTGTTGCCTCGTCATAAAAATTCTGCTGCTCATAAGTTAGCTGTGAAATATCAAGGCTTTTCAAGACAAAATTCTCGTATCGCTCTCTGACTTGACGCTGATAATAGGATAATATTTCCTCCGCCTTATAGTCGATGACAAGAGAAGATATATTTCCATCAATTTCGGGGACGATTGCACCCTGCAAGAGTGTCTCCACCGCACGCTGGTTTCCGCCGTCAATCGCGTGAAAATAAAGTGTCGCATACCGATAAAGCAACAAGCACCCTTCTACCCACTCGGAAGAAAGGCTTACATTTCCTGCCTTGTTGACCTGTAAATAAAAGTACCATTTTTTCTCTTTGTCATTGCCCTTGATTTCTACGGGAATAGAGCGGTTCACAAGCTCACTGTATCCCGGCGCGCTGTCTTCAATCCTACTTAAGAGAATGTCTTTTTCCTCATTGGCAGGAAAACGAAAGGAGGTCACACTTCTTGTCATACGACGCAAGGCTTTTATATATGCGTCAAAGGAGGAAAAGGAAAGACCGTCCAATTGTGCACGGGGAATTTTCTCGTAAACCGCCTGTATTTTTTGATTCGACGTGTCCGAAATACAGGAAATCAACAGCGTCACCAATTCATCCCTCTGCAAGGGCGTTGTGTTGATGACAGGGAAAAAAGGTGACTCCTGAATAAAATTCACCACGTCGGAACAGGAGGTGAGAAAAAAGGACAACAAAAGAAGAACTGATAAAAGCAGTTTTTTGGCTGACTTTACTTTACGAAAAGAAAAACGTATGCCCTTCATCTTTTTTCTCCATCACTTTACTACTCTTATTGTACAACAATTCTCTGGCTTTGCGCCTCAAAGATGACAATTCCTGCTGCGACTGCCGCATTTAGGCTATTTACCGTACCCATCATCGGTATAGACAAGAGAAAATCACACTTTTCCCTTACCATTTTCGACATACCCTCGCCTTCGCTGCCAATGATTAGAAGAAGAGGACCTTTGTAATCCGCTTTCTTATAATGTATATCACCGGTTGCGTCCGTGCCGGCGACCCAGAAACCGTTCTCTTTCAAAGCGGTGATCGTTTGTCCAAGATTCGTCGCGCGAACAACAGGAACATATTCAATTGCCCCCGCCGAAGCCTTTGACACAAAAGAATCCAATCCCACTGATCTATGCTTTGGAATAATCACACCATGCACCCCTGCCGCATCTGCGATACGAAGGATGGAGCCGAGATTATATCCATCCTTTAATCCGTCCAGCATCACAAGAAAAGGGGCTTCGTTTTTCTTTTTTGCCTTTTCCAAAACAGTATCCAGTTCAACATAATCGTGACTTGCAATCGCCGCGATAACACCTTGATGCGCCTTTGTAATGCTCATTTGATCCAAAACAGCTCTTTGAACCTCAACCACCGGTACCTTTTCCTTTTTCGCAAGGGAAACAATTTTATACATTGTCGGGTCAGAAGAAGCCCCTTCCGGCTTTATTACCCAAAGCTTATTGATTTGACGTCCGGCTTGAAAAGCCTCCAAAACCGGATTTCTTCCTTCCANCTTGTCTGCATTTTGTTCCTCGTCCTCTGTTTTTTCAAAAGAACGCTGTTTTCTGTCTCTCGGCTTTTCCGAAAATGTGTCCGAGGTTTTTTCTGTTTTCCTATTGTTTTGNGAAAACGGCTTTTTTCTATTTTTCGAAAAGGAGCCTTCAGGCTTCTGTCGAACCATTTTCCATCACCTCGCCTTTTTCAATATTGTTTTCAATNTCTAAAACCCTGTATAATATCTCGTCCAAACGGGTTTGCTGATCCGTCAAATACAAATACCCGATCAATGCCTCTAAGCCGGTTGCATACTTGTAATCAGCCGGACTTGCGCTCTTTGCGACGCTTGTCGGATTGCTGTTTTTTCCTCTTCTGAAAACCGAAAGCTCCTCATCCGACAATTCCGGAAGAAGAACACGNGACGCGTCCGCTTGCGCCTTTGCCCGCACGTGCAAAATCGCGTGCTTATGAAGCTCACCGGACTTTCCGATTTTTCCCGAAATCAGNTGAAGNCGAATGAAAAGCTCAAAAACCGCATCGCCGACATACGCCAAAACCGACGGAGATATTTCTCTGAAATCCCCTTCCAAAACCGGAATAATCATAGCTTCGTGACCTGTGCCCCTTGCGGTGTATCCTTAATCTGATATCCCTTTGCGACAATCTCATCTCTAATTGCATCCGCCAAAATAAAATTCTTGGAAGCCTTTGCGTCCGAGCGCTTCTCCACCAACGCCAAAATCTCCGGCGGAATTACATCTGCGTCCTCGTCTTTTTTATCCACCGGGACCCCCAGAACCTCCATCAGCTCAACAATGGTATCTGCCGCCTGCGTAAGAAGCCGCCTCCCGACCGCACCAGAGGCGGCTGTGTTCGCCGCACGAACCAATTCGTACACCGCCGTCACCGCGTCCGCTGTATTCAAATCATCCTCCATTGCCGAAACAAACGCTTCCTTTGCCTGCAAAATTGCAGTAGAAAGTGTCTTTTCCTGCTCCGCAGCAATGGTGGCATCCGCTTCTTGCTTTTTCGCAGTAAAACGAAGATTCTCCACCGAATTCCTTATTCTCTCCAGACCGTTTTCCGATGCCTGCAAAAGATCCGCCGAAAAATTCACCGGCATTCTATAATGACTGCTGATAATAAAAAACCGTATGATATCGTGACTGTATTTTTCAGTGATATCGCGCACAGTAAAAAAATTCCCAAGGGATTTTCCCATTTTTTCATTATTCACATTGATAAAACCATTGTGCATCCAATATTTTACAAAAGGCTCTCCGTTTCCGGCAGTACTTTGCGCAAGCTCATTTTCATGATGAGGAAACGTAAGGTCCTGTCCGCCGCCATGAATATCAATGGTGGTTCCCAGATATTTCTTAATCATCGCAGAGCACTCAATATGCCAGCCAGGACGACCCTCTCCCCAAGGAGATGCCCAGTAAGGCTCATCTTCCTTTTTCTTTTTCCAAAGCGCAAAGTCCATCGGACTTTTCTTCCCCACGGTCTGAACCTCACGGTCACTGGCGCCTTCCTTCAATTCATCTAAGCGCATATGCGAAAGGCAGCCATACTCAGGATATTTCAAAACGTCAAAATAAACGCCATCCTCCAGCTCGTAGGCAAAACCCTTTTCCTCAAGAGTCGAAATCAACGCAATGATCTCCTCCATTGTATCTGTCGCTCTCGGCTGATGGGTCGGACGTAAAATATGAAGCTTATCGGCATCCTTATAATATTCCGCGATAAAACGCTCCGCAAGCTCCGCAACAGTGATATTCTCCGCATTGGCTCTTGCGATCATCTTATCGTCAATGTCCGTAAAATTCTGACAAAACTCGACAACATACCCTCTATACTCCAAATAACGGCGAAGCATATCAAAGGTGATAAACGCTCTTGCGTTTCCAATATGGAAAAAATCATATACCGTAGGTCCGCAGGCATACATCTTGATTCTGCCCGGCTGCAAAGGTACCAATTCTTCCTTTTGTCTTGTCATCGTGTTAAAAATCTTCATACTATTGACCCTTTTTCCTTCACTTTTATCAAAAAAGTTTTTATGCAAAAAACCCGAAGCGCCGAATCTCACTTCTTGACACCTAGCAATAGCCAGGTGGGTATCCTGCGGCAGTCTTGGAACGTCCTCTTAATGCAAGGCTTGCCCCGCTCTGCGCTAACTGCGGATTCCCTTTTCAGTCATGAAGGTTCAAAAACGTGAAACTCAGGCACATCAGGCATACTCATTATACCAACCAATGACCCTTTTCGTCCAGAGGCAGCCGCGACACAATCCACCGTTTTCGCACCTGCTCCAAGAAGTGCCTGCGCCGCAAAATAAAAGGTTGCTCCTGTGGTTACCACATCATCCACCAGAAGAATTCTTGCTCCCTCCACATCCCAATCCTCCGATACAAAAAAAGCATCCTCCATGTTTCTTAGGCGTTTTTCAGAATCCTCAATCCCTGCCTGCGCCTTCGTCATTTTCGGACGAAAAAGGCAATTTTCCAACATTGGTTTTTCCGCATATTTCCCAATTTCCTCCGCCAAAAGTGCCGCTTGATTGTACCCTCTTTCTTTTTGTCTTTTTTGAGAAAGCGGTATCGGCACAATCAGATCAAACGATATTTTCCGGTCAAAAAGCGTCCGTTCCATAAAAAATCCGAGCGCAGGAGAAAGAAAAACACCTTCCTGAAACTTCAGTCGGCGAATCGCCGACAATACAATTCCTTCATAGAAAAAAGGAACAATAAAGGATACGCTTTCCGGTTCATTTGGGAAATGCGTATCTGCCACCATTCCCTTTATTCCTTGAAAAGTTTGCTGCGAAGGAAGCCGAAAGGGCAAAACGGAAAGACAATGCCTGCAAATTTTCAATGTATCGAAAAAAAATGAATCGGAAGAATTTTTTGAAAAAGGCAGTATTTTCCCGCAAAAACCACAAACATCAGGAAAAAGGGCTTGTATGCTCTTTTGAAAAGCCTCTCTCACCCCTGTCACTTCAAGCTTCCTCTGGTTGACTTCCATATATCAAAAGAAAATTCCGAAATGATGTGAGCCTTTTTCTTTGCACTTGATTTTGAATCATCCGATAAAGCGTTTCCTTGGAGGATACAATGAAAATCCTTTCCTTCGCGCGTGTCAGAGCCGTGTAAAACAGATTCCGGTGATTCAACATAGGGGCACCGGGCGGAATCGCAAGAATCACCGTCGGATATTCACTTCCCTGACTCTTATGCACGGTAAGCGCGTACGCCATTTCCAAGTCATTCAAATCTTCTCTCGAATATTCGACCATACGCCCGTCTTCCATTTCCACCCAAATGATATTGTTGGAAATCTTCGTGACAAATCCGACTTCTCCGTTAAAAACACCTACACCCACATTCCCGTCCGCCGCCTTATAGGTAAGGTCGTAATTGTTTCTTGTCTGCATTACCTTGCTGCCCACGAAAAAAAGCTTTTCATTGATTTTAATGTGCTCCGATGATTGATTGTCGAAAAAATTTTGCAGCCGCCGGTTAAGCTCTGTAATACCGCTATTTCCTTTTCTACTGGGAGAAAGAATCACAGAATCTCTAAGAACATCAATGCCATACACCTCCGGCAAAACCTTCCTGCATAATTTCACCACAGCGTCCGCAATATCTTCACTTGAGGATTTAGAAACCAGCATACAATCACTCTCTAATCGCTGGTCAAAATCTAACATTTCACCCCGCAAGATCTTGTGCGCGTTTTTAACAATACCACTGCTTTCCGCTTGCCGAAAAATCTGTGTCAGACGCACCACGGGAAGCGCACCGGAGGAAATCATATCAGAAAGGATATTCCCCGAACCGACAGACGGAAGCTGATCCTTGTCCCCAACAAAAATAATCCGCGATTTTGCCTGAACGGCACGAAGAAAAGAAAACAAAAGCGCCGTATCCAGCATACTCACTTCATCTACTATAATAATATCTCCGATGATGGGATTTTTTTCATTTCTAAAAAAGAAAGTGCCGCCGTCTTCCGCGCCGCCTCTTTCTACCTCCAACAAGCGATGAATGGTTTTCGCCTCGTTTCCGGTCGCTTCCGTCATACGCTTTGCGGCTCGACCCGTAGGGGCGCAAAGAACAATCTTCTTCCCCATTTCTTCAAAGCACTTGCAAATGACACGAATGATGGTCGTTTTTCCCGTTCCCGGACCGCCCGTAATCACCGTCACCTTCTCTGACAATGCCATACAAACTGCCTCTTTTTGTTCCGGTGCTAACTCAATCCCCAGTTTTTCCGAGCAATGCAAAACCTGCTCCCTTGGATCTTTTTCTGCTTTTTCCTTTTGCTCCACTATTTTCTGCATGAGCATCTTAGCGTTTCTGATTTCTTTATCCAAAAGAGCGGTATCCGCCACTCGAATCAACTCCAAGGATACCTGCGAAAATTCTTCTTTTTTCTGAAAAATATTGATTTGCTGCTCATCGGTCAAGGAAAAGCAACACACCGCACCGGTATCTATTAACGAAGAAATGCTTTCCCAAAAATACGAAAACAGAAAAGCCATATCTTCTTTTCTCGAACCGGAAAAATCCGCACCGTTTTCAGTCCGGTACAAAAGGTCCCTGCAACTTCCCATCAATGGCTCAAGAGGCATATAGGTAT
>JGI994J12354_10006211_pt1 | contig 10039 bp, 10 predicted proteins | sample IntmicLarv3ML3BL_FD_12354 | JGI IMG/M metagenome (IMG submission 12354)
AGACTTGAATCGAAGGTGGCGGGTGAACAATTTATTTGGCGGGGGTTTCAAGCCCCCACCAAATAAGCATTATATTTTCAAAGAAAATGTAATGCTGTCTTGACTAAATAAACTTTTATATGTGTGCAACTTGGGTTAAAAGTTTATTTATCATTTAGTGATTTGATGATTTGGTAATTAATTGAAACAAAAACTTTTTTTGCTACACAAACATTGTAACAGATAATTGTCACTTTAGAATATAAAATTTAAAAAAAATTGTAAATTTTATGCAAGTTTCTCTTTGAGAGTCCTCAAAACACGCTTTTCGATTCTTGAAACCTGCACCTGTGAAACGCCTATGGCATTCGCGACTTCCGTTTGAGTTTTGTCATAATAATATCTCATTAAAATAACTTGTCTTTCTTTCGGGTTAAGGCTGTTTATTATTTCTTTCAACGCCAATGTATTTATAATGTTGTCATTGTAATTTTCATCTTGTTTTAATTTATCCATCAAATAAATAGGATTGCCCTCGCCTTGATAAACCGTACCGTAAAGCGATTCAACTTCCGCGCCCGCCTCCATCGCCAAAACGATATCTTCAACGCTGACATCAAGTTCTTCCGCGATTTCGCTGATTGTAGGCTCGGATTCATTCGCGTGCGTTAATCTTTCTTTTGAATATTTAACTTTTATAGCGAGTTCCTTTAAAGGTCGCGACACTTTTATAATTCCGTCATCGCGTAAAAATCTTTTGATTTCGCCCATTATCATGGGAACTGCGTAGGTCGAAAATTTCACGTCGTAACTTATATCAAATTTATAAATACACTTCAAAAGCCCTATCGAGCCGATTTGAAATAAATCCTCCGATTCGTAACCCCTGTTTGAAAATTTTTTTACGACGCTCCAAACCAAACCGATATTTTCGGAAACGATTTTTTCCGTGGCGTCTTTGTTACCGCTTTGAGCCTCTAAAATAAGTCTTTTGTATTCTTCCATCAACACACCACCAAAATTATTTAAGAACGGGAAATAGTTTTTGTCATTGTAATAGTAGTGCCCTGCCCGATTACGGAATTTACTTCTATGTTATCCATAAACGTCTGCATCACGGTAAAACCCATTCCGCTTCGTTCTTTTTCGGGCTTGGATGTATAAAGAGGCGTCATTGCCTTTTCGATATCATCTATGCCGAAACCCTCGTCTTTGATTGTAATAGTAATTGTAAAATCTTTAATCTTGCAATTTATGTAAACTTGCCCGCTTTTATTTTCATATCCGTGAATGATTGCATTCGTAACAGCCTCCGAAACGGAAATTTTTATATCGGACATTTCCGAAACCGTCGGGTCAAGCTGTGAAAGAAAGCTCGCAACGGAAACTCGCGCGAGCGATTCGTTTATTGATAAAGCGGAAATAACCAACATCATTTCATTTTCAAAACTCATAAATACACACTCCCCTTTCCATTCTTTTTATTGAATATTTTTTAGTGCCTCGTCGATATTGTTATAAACTTTTATAATTTTATGAAGCCCCGAAACATCAAAAATTCTTTTCGCGTCCGTGCTTATTGACGAAACGCAAACAATTCCGCCCGCGTTTTCGATGTTGCGATACCGCCCGATAACCATTCCGATTCCCGAACTGTCCATAAATTCAACCTCGGAAAAATCAAAAATAATATTTTTACAATTTAGTTTTTTAAATTCCTTATCGATTTTGAGCCGTAATTCCTCTGTCGTGTGATGGTCGATATCGCCGATAATTTTCACAATCAGATTTCTGTTTATATTTGAAATGGAAACAGTCATAAAAAAATCCCTCCGCGCTTTCCAAAATTTGTAATCAAGTCATATTTAAATATTAAATAAAATATTATTAAAATGCAACTTAATTAATAATTTTTTTATTTCAAAATATTATTAAAATTTTCAGCATGTCCGACAGTATTCAAGAATTTGTAATTTTTTTGATGACTTATATTATGAAATGTATTATAATACAATGAGTTGGGAGGGTTTTACTTTGAGTGAAGACAGAGAAATCATTATTGACGGTAAAGACACCGAGCATACCGAGATTATTAATACAGATAAAAATGATACGCAAGAAACAAAGCAGACAACCGAACATACATCAGAGCCGAAATCACCTGAACAAAAATTTTCAGGCGCGGAAACGCTTGAGCCTCTTGAAATCAAAGAAAAGATTAATTTTTTCGGCATACAAAAAAGTTCGCATCTTATGAGAGATGTTTTTTTTGAATACAAAAAAGAAATTTTTAAAATAATATTATGGTTTTACGGAATTATTATGGTTCTCAATTTATTTTTGGACTTTTTCTCTCAAAACGATTTAAGCAAAGCCGAGAGCTTTTTGTTTGCGTTTATAATCGGTGCGAATTTTTTTATACAGTTTCTGCTTGCGATGTTTTCGATTTTTTTAATATCGATTCATTCAAAGAAAAAAACTTTTGCGATGAGGGATTTTATAGGCTTTGTGATTGAAAAAACACAGCTTTATTTATACTTGTCTTTAGCCGTGATGGTTTGCTTAAATTTGGGAAAATTTTTATTTCAATGGTTAACGACCGTTGCAAATCCATATTATATGTATATTCTGTTTTTGGTTGTAATCTTTTTTATAATTCAAAGATACTTTTTTATATGTCAAGCCGTTGGGTTTTCCGAAAAATCCACATTTTCGGAAGCTTTAAAGCGCGCGTCCGATACATCAAAAAAATGCAGGCTGAAAGTTTTCGCGATATCGGTTTTATGCATTTTAGTAAATATACTTTTCGGATTGGTTCTCAAAAATATTTTTATGAGCTTAATAATTACTTTGATTTATCAAGCAGGGTGTTTGTTTATAAACTTTTTGCTGTCGGATATATATTTGGATACGAATAAAGAAAAATGATGTGGCTGTTACCGCGATGGAAAAGTATTGGGGTTGCTTTAATCATAAAAATGCGGATAAATTTTTAAAAGAAAATATTATTGTGTAATCGATTTATAATTTATTTTTAAAGGATATGAATCAGTGAAAAAATTTAAATATGTATCTTTATTAGTGACAAGTTTGACTATTTCTTCATGCACTTTTTTTTATAAATCAGAAATAAATGATACGATAACTAATAAAGTTACTGAATATGAAAACAAAATTGAAAACGTTGAAAACGATTTTTTATCAGCGGAATACGATTATATATTTTCGAGTAACGGTTACGCCGTTCTTCAAAATGATGGCGAAAACATAGTAGTTGATAAAAACGGCGAGGTTATATTTTCAACAAAAAAATATGACATATCCGCTGTTTATAAAGAATTAATCTCCGTTAAATCATTAGAAACCTCGCTTCACGGACTTATCGCCAAAGACGGAAATATAATTATCAAACCGCAATACGAAGAGTCGCTTATGTTTACCGATGATTTAGCTATCGTCGGAAAAAATAAAAAACTCGGATTTATTAATATGCAAAATGAACTGGTTATAGATTATGAATATGAATGGGCTGTGCCTTTTACGGAGGGAATAGCCACAGTCGGAATCGGAAATGAATTTTGGTTTATAAATACTGAGGGAAATATTTTAGGCGCGCCTTATGAAATTATAGGCACGGATATATTTCGTTTCCCCGCATTTATGGAATATTCGGAAGGATATACCGCGTATTTTGAACATAACGAGAATGTATTTAACAGTGAATTTGTATTGGGTGTGTATTGGGGATTTTTAGATAGAAACGGCGATGTTGCCATTCCCGCGAAATATTTAACCGTTAATCCTTTTAAAGAGGGTTTGGCGTTAGTTCAAACACAAAATCATGAATGGGTTTATATCGATAAAGATGATAATATTGTTTTGGAAACGGGCGGGTCAAATTTTTCCGAAAATCTGGCGTATTATGAAAACGGTTTCATTGATAAAAACGGTAATGTGGTTTTTAAACTTCCGAAAGGTTATCGAGTAAATTATTCTGTCGGCAAAGGTCACGATACTTTTAATTACGGAATGATTGTTGCATACAAAGAGGACGATAACGGAATTTCGTTTTGTGTGATAAATACAATCGGAGATGTTATAAAGGAAATTGATATAACAACGAACATCAATGACAAAGTTCAAATAATCAATGAAAATTTTATTGCTGTGAAGAAAGATGATAAATGGAAACTCATTTCTTTAGAAAATGAAAATACTGAAAATGAAATTATTAAAAGCGATGCCGAACTTGTGGAGGAAGTTGTTTCTAAAGTCAAAGAAAAAATAGGACTTCATGATTGGAAAATGTTAGATATAGGTATGCCTGTAGAGGCATGTTGGTCACCTATGGGCTCGGGAGCGTTTGTTGCCTTACTGGACGGTAACGGCGATTGGAGTGAAGAACATTCTTTTATTAAATTGGTTTCATTTCAAGGAACATACGAGTACGAACTTCTCGGGCGAGGCAGTGAAAAGGCTTATTATTTTGAGGAATTTATGGAACAGGTAAATAAAAAAAGTTTGGAAAATATTGTGCTCAATAATATTAGACAAAAAGACTTGATTATAACATTTGAATTTTCAGACGGAAGTGAGATTGTGTTTGATAGATTTTATAAAGAAATCGAAGAAAATATTTCTGAATTTATTGAGTGGAAAAATATTTTTTAAGATGGGCAATTATTAACGGAATAGAAAAAACCTCTTACCAAAAAATTTTTCGGCAAAAGGTTTTAGTTTTTTAATTTGAAGAATTTAAAATAGTTTTCATTGCTCTCGGATATTTCTCGGGAGTGTTTTTTATTTTATCGATAATGACAACGTAATAATTATCATGGCTGTTGGGTAAAGATAAATTATTTACACTTTTTAATTTTCCGCCCAAAATCGGAATTATATTTTCCGCGTCGCCTAATTCCTCATGAATTTTCGGACCTTTCAAGCAAATGAATTGTCCTGTCGGGTCGTCTTTTTTTACAAACGGAATGCATAATTCGCTTAAAACTTTTAAATTGGCAACCGCTCGAGAAACGCACAAATCATAACGCTCTCTGTGGATTTTTTCACGGCTCATTTCTTCGGCGCGCCCGTGGATTGCACGGATATTTTCCAAACCCAATTCGTTTATAACTTCATTTAAAAAATTCACTTTTTTATTTGTGGAATCAACCAATGTCACATTAAAATCGGGATTTAATATTTTTAACGGAATCCCCGGGAAACCCGCGCCCGTGCCGATATCGATAATCGATTTCACGTTTTTATCACAATAATTCAAAACCGTTAGACTATCTAAAAAATGTTCTATGTAAATTTTTTCGGGCTCAATAATTCGCGTTAGATTTATTTTTTCGTTCCATTCGATTAAAAGATTTTTGTATTGCTCAAATTGTTTTAATTGATTTTCGTTAATCTCCAAACCAAATTTTTTTAAGCTTTCTATAAATAATTTTTCCAGATTAATCACCCTTTTTTATATTTTAAATATTGATATTCTCCGCATTTTTTCGTGGGGAGCAATCTTGACTGCTCTGTTGTTCTGCGGAACGGTTCCCTGCCTTTGAGAATATAAATTTCCGTAGTTACTCATTTTAAATATGAATTAATAAAGCAAATACAGTTCGCCCACCTCGTACTGCGTAAAACTTGATTACTATAAAAAAATAAAAAATTACTATCACTAACGCTGTTCGGAAATCGCCTTGAAGCTTGTTCAGGTTTCCGAACAGGTCTACTCTAACGGTTTGCATGATACCGGAATTAGACCCCATACGGTCTCCCGCTTATAATGCGTTTCTGTAACATCAGAATGAATTTTAAAAATTTTCTATTCCGCTGATACGGAATCTACTGCATGAACAAATTTCCAAGCGGTCTGTGCAAGGTCGATAGCATCATTGCCTTTGTACAAATTATCGTTAGGAATTTCTTTAATATGCAAATCAAATATTGTAGCCGCAAACACGCAGGCTGTAAAAAAACCTCCTGCCTTGTTTGCGTGTGGTCCACGCGGGTCAAATTTGGTGCATAGTGAAATCTCCGGTATTTCTTGATACGCAAATATCCAAGCGTCGGCAACATTTACTAAAACGGCATCGTTTTCATCAGCCGCTTGTCTGGATATTTCGGTAGAAACGGAAAGACGTTCTTCGTTTGGTTTGCCGTCAATATATGCCCATGCGGAATTATACAACAGAGGCACGGTACCGTTTTCTTTTGCCGCTTCACAAAGACTTTTTATCCCATCAAGATTATCAAATGAACGCCCAACTTGGATAACAACATAATCAAATTTATATTTTTGCATTTCGTCGATTGCTTTTGTACTTAATTCGCTCAAGGTTCCGCCACGATTCCCGTGTCTTGAAATATCCTTGTAAATGATTTCAACATCGTGTATTCCGGCAATTTTCTGTAACTGTTGCGGAAGATTACCGACAAATACATGGCTGTTGCCAACAAACAAAACAGAGATGGCGTTTTCTGATGCTGTCATATCTTCAGTTTTTCGTAATATAATAATGTCCGCATAAACAGCCCAGAGAGACAAGATAATCGCTGCTAATGTTATAATAATGACGGATTTTTTTAGCCTTAACGATACTTTTTTATTTGCATTAAGTTGTGGTTTTATATTTTTTATTCTTGTCAATTTCAAAACTCCCTATTCTTCTATGCTCTTGACATCTTTATTTATCCTTAAAAACTTTTTCCATAGCCTTATCAATAATCTCATCTTGCGGAATGAAAGGCAATGTTATGTGCCCCTCATCTTTATAATTTTTATTATATTCAACGCTTGTCGCAATCGAATTTTCGTTTCGCGCCCAAGAGCGTCTTGCAACTCCGCCCATAACGTCCCACATAATAGCGGACTTTATAACTTCGTCAACGCGCGCACTTCCGTCTAAAACTAATCCGAATCCGCCGTTTATTGCGTTTCCGATTCCGACGCCTCCGCCGTTATGGAGCGCAACCAAACTCATTCCGCGCGATGCATTTCCGACAAAACATTGCGTCGCCATATCCGCCATGACGTTGCTGCCGTCTTTTATATTGGAAGTTTCTCTAAAAGGCGAATCCGCCCCGCTTACGTCGTGATGGTCGCGCCCCAACATCACAGGACCGATTTCAGCGTTTCTAATCATTTCGTTAAATTTTAAAGCGATGTCGCGTCGCCCCTCCGCGTCTTGATATAAAATTCTCGCCTGCGTGCCGACAACGAGTTTATTTTTTTCGGCATCTCGAATCCAAACGTAATTATCCCTGTCCTGTCCGCGTCTGTCGGGATTAATGCAATCCATCGCCGCCTTATCCGTTTTTTTCAAATCTTCCGCTTTTCCGCTTAAACAAACCCATCTAAAAGGTCCGTAGCCGTAATCAAATAATTCAGGTCCCATAATATCCTCAACGTATGACGGAAAAATAAAACCGTCTTTTTCATCAATTCCGTTTTTTGAAATATCCGTACCGCCCGCATCAAATATAGATTTTAAAAAGCAATTTCCGTAATCAAAAAAATATGTTCCGCGCTCATGCAAAATTTTTATTAATTCAAAATGTTTTAATAAAGTTTTGTTAACTTCTTTTTCAAAATACGTTCGATTACTTTTCAAATTTTCCGTACGCTGTGTGAAAGTCATTCCCTGCGGGCAATATCCGCCGTCGTAAACATTATGACACGATGTTTGGTCGGAAAGCAAAGGAACACTGATATTATTATCAACCGCATATTGCAATAAATCAACGATATTTCCGTGATAAGCGATAGAAACAGATTCTTTCTTTTTCAAATATTCGTCGGCTTTATTAAAAGTGTCTGCAAGATTATCGGTAACAAAAGCTACCCAACCTTGTTTGTGGCGCGTTTCGATTCGTGAATAATCGACTTCTGCGATTATGCCGACACCATTCGCGATTTCTATAGCTTTCGGCTGTGCTCCGCTCATTCCGCCGAGTCCGCTTGTGATGAAAAGTATTCCGCTCAAATCTTCATTATCTTTTAATCCTAATTTTTTTCGCCCCGCATTTAAAAGCGTGTTGAATGTTCCGTGAACAATTCCCTGCGGTCCGATATACATCCAACCGCCCGCTGTCATTTGTCCGTAATTCGCAACGCCCATTTCCTGCGCGATTTCCCAATCTTTAATATTATCAAACATTCCGACCATTAAAGCATTCGTAATTATAACGCGCGGTGCGTTTTTGTTTGACGGAAATAATCCGAGCGGATGACCTGATTCAATCACTAAAGTTTGGTCGTCTTTTAAAATTTCCAAATATTTTTTTATAAGCCGATATTGCATCCAATTTTGAAAAACGCTCCCCGTTTCTCCGTATGTAACAAGTTCATAAGGATATAAAGCCGTTTCAAAATCTAAATTGTTGTCAATCATAACTTGAAACGCTTTTCCCTCCGTTGTCGTGCCTTTGTATTCGTCAATCGGTTTACCGTAAATTCTCCCCGCAGGACGAAAACGATAACCGTAAATCCTCCCGTAAGTTACGAGTTCGTTTAAAAATTCTTCCGCCATTTTTTCGTGATGTTCTTCCGAAATATAACGCAAAGCATTTTTTAAAGCGATTTTGGTTTGTTCGGGCGTTAACCGAAAACCTCTGTCGGGCGCGCGCCGTATTCCTGCGACAAATTCGGGATAATTCGGCAGTTCGCAATCAAGTTTTATTTGCATTGCATTTTTAATAATCTCGTTGTTAATCATCAAAAAAACCTCCCTGTATTAAATATTTTTCTAATCGTTTTCCTCTATCATCGTATAAATCAAAGCGTTTATCTCACCGCCCAAAAGCAAAAAGAAAGATATTAAATTTAACCAAATCACCAAAACAAAAATGCCTCCGATACTCCCGTAAACTTTAGAATAATTCGAGAAGTTCGACAAATAAAAATTAAAAATTCGACTGACGATAACCCAAAGCGTTACGGTGCTGAATGTGCCCGGCAAAACAAAAAGTAACGACATATTCTTTGCGACGGCGAATTTATAAATAAGCATCACCGCAAATAATATGAGCACAATGGCTATGCTGAATGTGGATAAATGAAAAAATAAATTTATAAACCACTCGGCAAAATTCATTTTCAAAAATAAGTTCTTAAAATTATCACTGAAAATAACCGTGAAGAGCGCGCAAACAATCGTAACCGCAAACAATAAAACAAGTAAGATGCTTGTGATTTTTGTGCGCAGCCAAGTGCGGCTTTCCTCATATCCGTACGCTTTGTTTATGCTGACGATAACGGCGTTAAATCCCGTTGACGCACTCCACACCGTTAAAATTAAAGACGACGAAAGTATTGACGGACTTTGGACATCTATAACTTCGTTAATAAAAACATAAATAATATTCATCGCATCTTCGGGCACAAAATCTTTTGCCGTGTCTAATATTATTGCGCTGTCGAGATGAAAAAATCCTATTAAGGACATTAAAAAAATCAAAAACGGAAACGTGGAAAGCAATAATTTATAAGTAAGCCCGTTTGCCACCATAAAAGTGTTGTCTTCTTGAAGTTTGCGGATAAGTCTTGCGATAAATTTTATAAATTTCATCAAAAATTACTCCTCTGCGGACTGTGGGATAAAAAAATTTTTTTAATTATTATTGCACTCAAAGATAAAAAAATTCACGAATCGGAAAATGAAGTATAGTTTTAACTCAAGACAGAAATCCCCCACATCTGAGATTTAAGTCGCAGACTTGAATCGAAGGTGGCGGGNGAACAATTTATTTGGTGGGGGTTTCAAGCCCCCACCAAATAAGCATTATATTTTCAAAGAAAATGTAATGCTGTCTTGACGATTTTATATTCAAAACAAGCAGATGCATTAAAAACTTTAATGTGATATTATTGAGTTAAGATTGATTACGCTATCATGATTGGAGATTTTTTTATGCGTACTAATAAAAATAAAGACATGACGCCGTTTGATTTATCGATAAAGCCCATACGCCAAAATATTTTTTTACTGCCTGTTATGTGGGCGGGAAGTCGCGCTTTGCTTATGAACAGAAATTTAAAAATAAATAAAATCGGAAT
>JGI994J12354_10006212_pt1 | contig 10037 bp, 8 predicted proteins | sample IntmicLarv3ML3BL_FD_12354 | JGI IMG/M metagenome (IMG submission 12354)
CGGGCCATTCTGGCCCGGTTCCCCGAGGCTCGCGCTGCCGACGGCGGCATCGACCGCCGGGTTCTGGGAAGTCTCGCCTTCGGCAACCCCGAGGCCCTTGCGGCGCTGAGCGCCATCACCCATCCTCATGTGGCCGACGCCATCCGGCAGCGGCTGGCTGTGCTCGAGCACGGCGTCGCCGTCCTCGATGTGCCGGTGCTCTTCGGCAGCGGCATCGACCGCCTGTGCACCGTCACTGTCGGCCTGCTGGCCGACGACCGGGGCGCCGCGGCCCGCATCATGGCCCGGGACGGCATTGACGCCGCCGCCGCCGCGCGGCGGATTGGCGCCCAGCAGAGCGATGATTTCTTCCGCCGGCACTGCGATATCATCCTGGAAAACCACGGCAGCCGACAGCAGCTGCTGGATAAAGCCGATGTGTTGGCCGACACGTTGGGGATGTAGCTATTGCTTGCCTCCGGCGGCTTAGGGTGTTTTTGAAAAAACACCCTAAGAACCCAAAAACTTTTGGAAATTGTATTTCATACAATTTCTGATAAATAAATTCCAAAAATCATGTGAAACATGATTTTACAAAAAGTTTCTTGAGCGGGGTTTGGGGCAGAGCCCCAAGAGCTAAACGAAGCATCTGCAGAGAAAGGCGAACAAGTTTTTATTTTTGTTTACCTTTCTCTATTATTTTGCTATAATACCCCCAAACTTTGAAGATAATTGGAGAGATACCATGAAAAAACGATGGGGAGATCGCAAGGACGCCCGGCTGGTGCGGGACATTGACGCCTTCCACGCATTTATGGTTCATCTGTACCCCAACCGCACCGACGCCGAGGTCTACATGCACGCCGAGCTCGACATCGGCCCGCTGCTGGCTTACATGGCCGAGAAAAACGACAATCTGGACGATTCGCGCTACAAAATGACCATCTTCCACGCCGTGGTGGCCGCCATCGCCAAGGTCATCAAGATGCGCCCCTTGCTCAACCGCTACATCTCGGGCCGGCGGTTCTTCGACCGGGACGGCATCACCCTCAGCTTTGTGGCCAAAAAGCAGTTCACCGACCATGCCGAGGAGGCGCTGATGATTCTGCGGCCCGACGACAGCTATACCCTGGACGACTACACCCGCAAAATCGTCGGCGAGGTGCGGGAGGCCCGCACCGGCGGCGAGGAATACGGGGCCGACGGCATCCTCAACCTGCTGCAAAAGATGCCCCTGTGGGTCAACCGCCTGGTGGCCTGGGGCCTTTACAAGCTGGACAACATCGGCAAGGTGCCCGCCGACATCTACGATGTCGACCCCAACCAGACCACCGTGCTGCTCTCCAACCTGGGCAGCATCAAGTGCGACGCAGTGTATCATCATTTGAACAACTTCGGCTCCAACAGCATCATCATCACCATCGGCGAGGCCAAAACCCTCCACGAGATGGGCTCTGATGGCACGGTGAAGGCGCGGAGCATTCTGCCCATGGGTCTCACCATCGACGAGCGCATTGCCGATGGGTTCTACTTCGCCCGGTCGATTAAGGTGATTGAACACATCCTGGCCCATCCGCAGCTGCTGGACGCACCCNTGGGGGAGGTCTTCGACTATGAGTAATAGCACGGTTAAAACCCCGTGGCTGCAGCATTANGGCCGCATCCCGGCCCATTTGGATTACCCCGGCATCTCCATGGTCGACCTGGTGGCCCGCACCGCCGAGCAGTACCCCAAGCTGGCCGCGTTGGAGTTCATGGGCCGCACGGCCACCTACAAAAAGCTCATGGCCGAGATTGAGGAGGCCGCCCGGGCCCTCAGGGCCATCGGGGTGCAGAAGGGCGAGCGGGTCACCATCTGCCTGCCCAACGTGCCCCAGGCTGTGGTGCTCTTCTACGCCGTCAACCGCATCGGGGCCATCAGTAACATGATTCACCCGCTCTCAAGCGAGGGTGAAATCGTCCATTTCATCCGGGAGAGCGGCAGCCGCGTGGCCATCACCCTGGATCAATTCTACCCCAAGTTCAAGGCCATCAAGGGGCAGATTGAGCTGGACACCCTGCTCATCGCCAGCATCGCCGATGTGCTGTCGCCGCCGAAAAAGCTCATCTACGCCGCCACCAAGGGGCGCAAAATCGCGCCCATTCCCCTTAAGGATTTGGTGGTTCACGGCGGAAAGGTGCTCCTTTGGAAGGACTTCCTCCGCTGCGGCGCCAGCTTCCGCGGGCAGGCCGTCGAGCACACGGAGGGTGAGTATCCGGCGGCCATCCTCTACAGCGGCGGCACCTCGGGCACCACCAAGGGGATTTTGTTGAGCAATCTCAACTTCAACGCCCTGGCCATGCAGGTTTCCACCGGCTCGGACTGCGTGGGGCCTCGCGACACCATGTTGGCCCTCATGCCGGTTTTCCACGGCTTCGGCCTGGGTATCTGCATCCACACCATGCTCACCATCGGAGCGTGCAGCATTTTGATTCCCCAATTCACCCCCAAAACCTACGCCGGGCTGCTCAAGAAGTATCGGCCCAACATCATCGCCGGGGTGCCCACCCTCTTCGAGGCCCTGCTGCGCATCGAGGGCATCGACAAGCTCGACTTGAGCTGCCTCAAGGGAGTCTTTTCAGGGGGCGACAGCCTGTCCATCGAGCTCAAGCGCAAGGTGGACGCCTTCCTCAAGCTGTGCGGCGCCACCATTCAGGTGCGCGAGGGCTACGGCACCACCGAGAGCGTCACGGCCAGCTGCCTGACGCCCAAGGATTTTCACAAGGAGGGCAGCATCGGCATCCCCCTGCCCGACTGCCTGTTCAAGATTGTCATCCCCTCGACCCACGACGAGGTCCCCTACAGTCAGATGGGCGAGATTTGCATGACCGGCCCCACCGTGATGAAGGAGTATGTGGGCAACCCTCGCGAGACGGCCCAGACCCTTCAGCCTCACGCCGACGGCCTGACCTGGCTGCACACCGGCGACCTGGGCAGCATGGACGAGGAAGGCTTCATCTACTTCAAGCAGCGGCTCAAGCGGGTGATTATCAGCAGCGGGTACAACATTTATCCCTCTCAGCTGGAAAATGTCATCGATTCTCATGAAGCCGTGCTCATGAGCACGGTCATCGGCGTGCGGGACGAGATTAAGATGCAAAAGGTCAAGGCCTTCGTCGTCCTGCGCCCCGAGGTGCAGGATACGCCGGCCATCCGCAAAGCCATCCTCGAGCACTGCCGGAAGAATATCGCCAAATACGCCATGCCCTACGAGTTCGAGTATCGGGAGAACCTGCCCAGAACCTTAGTCGGCAAGGTGGCGTATATTGAGCTTGAAAAAGAGGAAGAAGAGAAAAGAGCCGAGCAGGGCCGGCAAGGAGACTAAGACGCGTATGCGCCGACCAAACCAAGAATGACCGCCCCTGGTCGTTCTGTTTGGGCGGAGCAGAAGGGGCTTAGGCGACTGGCCGCCGGCCCGCCCGCGAGGCTTGATTGAAGCTGGCCAGGGGATAATGTGATTACATGAAAATACCCCTTCCCTAACGGGAGGGGGTTTGGGGGAGGGTACCACCCGCAGGGTGGTACCCTCCCCCATAAATTTAATAAACTCGTTCAATAATTCCCTTACAAATGCCCTTGACCTTTAGGGCATGATGTCGCTTTCAATCGGGGGATTGTGCCACGACGCCCTGCCCCTACTTCAAAAACTCCATCGCAAACCCGACGTGCATGGCCACGCCATACTGCAACGCCTCGGGGTCGACATGCATGAAGGGGCTGTGCAGGGGAATCACCTTGCCGCCCTTGGCGGTGCAGCCCAGCCAGGCCAGGGCGCCGGGGGCCTTTTGGAAGAAATACCCCACGTCCTCGCTGCCCATGTCGGGATGGTCGATATAGTCAACGTTGCGCTCGCCCAGCAGCTTGGCGGCCACCTCGCTGCCCAGCCCGCTCATGGCGCGGTCATTGATGACGGCATCATAGCCGCGCTCGCGGATGACCTCGGCCTTGCAGCCGAAGATGGCCGCGGCGGCGGAAACCCGGGCGGCCAGCAGCTCGAAGACCTTCTCCCGCACGGCGGGGTCGTAGGTGCGCACCGTGCCGGTGAGCACCACCTTGGCCGGGATGATGTTGAACCGCGAGCCCGGTGTTTCAATGGTTCCGATGTTGACAACGCAGCGGTCAAGGGCCGAAAACTCCCGGGCCGGAATGCTCTGCACCACCTCGATGACCGTGGCCAGGGCCGACAGGGTGTCGTCCGCGTGGTCGGGGGCCGAGCCGTGGCCGCCGCTGCCCGAGATGCGGATTTCCATGTGGTCGGCCGCCGCCATGGCCTCGGTGTGGCACAGGGCTAGGGTTCCGGTCTCGCCCATGGTGTTGACATGGATGGCAAAGCAGCCGTCCACGCCCTCCATGACGCCCAGGGCAATGAGGCCGTCGGCCCCACCGTGGACGCCCAGGCCCAAAGCCTCGGCCTTTTCCTTCATGTCAGGCGTCTTGCCCTCCTCGGCGGGCTGGAAGACGAAGCGCACGCGGCCCGTAAAGGCATCCTTGTGCTCGGAGAGATATCGGGCGGCGCCCAACAGCATGGCGACATGGCTGTCGTGGCCGCAGGCGTGCATCATGCCGGGAATCTCGGAGGGGTAATCGACCCCGCTGTCCTCGGTGAGGGGCAGGGCGTCCATGTCAGCGCGGAGGAGCAGCGTCTTGCCCGGCTTGCCGCTGTCTAACGTGGCGGTGACGCCGGTGAGCATGAGCCCGGTCTCGGGAGCAAGGCCGTACTCCCGCAGCTTTTCGGCCACCAGGGCCGAGGTTTTGACCTCGCAGAACCCTGGCTCGGGGTGGCGGTGGATGGTCTTGAAGCTTGAAAGAACCTCGTCCATGTAGGGCTGGATGTCGTGAAGGGTCAGCATGGTGGTGGGGCCTCCTTTTATGTGATGTGTGGTGGTTGGGTTTTGTATGGTTTTGTCGATTTTTGCCGCCGAAGGCGGCATCTTAGGCGACAGTTGCGCAGCCGAATTCATTTCGGCGTGAGCAACATGCCAAATGAACCAAATCGAAGAAAATCCGCAGATTTTCTTCGAGGAGCGCTAGCGACGCATCCTGTCTCCGTGGACAAGGAACCCAAACCCGCCGCCGCACAGGCCGCCGATGATGTGGCCCATTTGCGAGATGGTGTCGGTGCGCAGCACACCGGTGACAATCTCGTTGCCGATGAAGAGCACGGCCACCAGCAGCACGGTGAGGGGGAACTTGCCCTCGCGGATGTTGACGAAGGAGGCCAGCAGGATGAGCATGAACACGACGCCGCTGGCCCCAACCAGCAGGACATTCTTGAAGAAAATGACGTTGATGAGCCCGGTGACCAGCGCGGTGACGGCCATCATCATGGCCAGGCGGCTGCTGCCGTATTTTTCCTCCACCATGGGCCCCACCGCCAGAATGAGCATGAAATTCCCCGTGAAATGGGCCAGGCCGGCGTGGGCGAAGATGTGGCCGAACATCCGCAGGTACATGCGCAAATCAAGCCAGCCGGTGAAGCGAATGCCGAAGGTGCGCAGCACTCCATCGCCTATGAGGCTGTAGAGGATGAGCACCACCAGGGATATCCCGGTGAAGCCGAGGATGACCGGGGCGTTGAAGTCGATTTTCAGCTTTTTCATAAAAAGCGGGCCTCCTGTCGATGAGATGGGGCTATTGTATCATAAGTGCGGCGTAGACGCACTGGTTCGCGACAGCGAAATGATACATCTTATTAGACCTTAGACCTGTGATACAATGATTGTTGTACAATCATTGTATCACAGCGCGCTGAATTATTCCAGCGTCGCCTGCACCGCGGCGATGAAGGCGACAGGGTCGACGATGTTGCCGCCATTGGTGCCGGTGGCGGCGGTTTCAAAGAGCAGGGCCGTCGCCGCGTCGTTGCCCAGGTCAGGATTCACCTGAAATCCCATGGCCAGCACCCCGGCCACATAGGGCACGGCCCAGCTGTTGCCGCCGCGGCTCCAGTATTGATAACCGTACTCGCCCTCGGTGTACTGCTCGGCAAAGGTACGCAGCGAGGCCGGGGCGTATAGATATCTCTCAAGGACAGTCGCCGAACGGCCCGGGAAGCCTGCCGTACCTTTTGCGGGGGATTCGGGGTCGTCCCGGTCATAATAGCCCGCGTCAATGAAGCCGGTCTGGGCATTGCTGTTGGAGCAGTCGAGCACCAGAAGCCCGGCTTCCTGCGCCGCCCAAATGGCCTCGTCCCACATATCCTGATTCCGGGTAAAAGGCGAGTATTCCCCCGACGGGGCCGCCGACACCGACACAATGCGGATTTTGTCGTGAGTGGGCAGCTTGGCGTTCTCCTCGATAACCCAATAGAGGCTGTTCGCGTAGTAAGCGCTGTCTTCCAGCCACACAGGTACGGCGGCAAAATAGACCAAGGCACCCGGCGCGGTGCCCGTCGTCTCGCCGGCTAAAACACCGATCACCGAAGGGGCGTGCATCGAGCTGGGGGTGGCGGTCTCGCCGACACCGCTGTCGAAGACCTTGATAATGCGGTCCTCGTATTCGGGATGGTCGGGGAGGAAGTGTTGGTCGAGGACGGCCACGCGAATCCCCGCGCCCGTAATCCCTTGTGCATGAAGCGAACGCACACCCAGGCCGGGATTCTTTCCGGCCTCGAGAACCTCGGCCTGCAAGGCCTCGCTGCCTTGGAGGATGACCGAATCGTTGAAGGTGAAGGTGTGGATGAACTCGGGGTTGAACTCGCCCGCCTCGTAGACCGGCTTTTTAACCCGGTCAGGCCGCCATGCAATATACCGGATGTCGGCATAGCGCTGGGTGGCGTCGGGCAGGGTTGGCTCGGGCGGGGCCTCGGTGGCCGGCATGGTTGTCGGCGGCACCATGGCGGGGGTCGCCGTCGTCGTCGGCGCGGTGGTGGTGATGGGGGACGTCATGGCCGGTGACGCCGTGATGGGTGCCAGCTCGGGGACGGGGGTTCCGCTACCACAAGCGGTGGTCAGCAGCAGCAGGGCCAGGGAGAGGGCGAGGAGTTTTTTCATGGTGCGCTCCTTTCTCGGCAGGGGCGGATAGGCAGGCCCCTACCCCTCAACAACCTCCAGCTCTGATGTGCAATGCTTGCACCGGGTGGCCTCGATATCCACCTCGCTCTTGCAGAAGGGGCATTTCTTGGTGGTCGGGGGCGGCTCGGGCTTTTTTTCGCCCTCCAAGAGGCGATTCATCCCCTTGACCATGAGAAAAATCACCATGGCGGTGATGAGAAAGTTGATGACCACGGTCAAGAAAGCCCCCCAGGCCACCACGGCCTCGGTGCCCGGAATGGTCCAGCTGAGGGCATCAAAGTTGATGCCGCCGAAGATGCCGATGACGGGGGAGAGCAAGTGCTCGGTGAAGGCGGTGACGACGCCCTGGAAGGCGGCGCCAATCATGACGCCCACGGCCAGGTTGACCACGTGGCCCTTGACGGCAAAGGCCTTGAACTCGGCAAAAAACTTTTTCATAAGCTCACTCCTGTTCGGCGCTCTCGGGGAAAGGGGTAAACGCAAAATATGGGCAAAAAATATGCCGCATCCCCTTGAAAAGAGGCCTATCTTGTGATAATGTAGGGAAGGATTGGGCCCGCATGGGGCCTTCTTCTGTTTAAGATACACCGATTCGACCCAAAAATCAATATGGTACGGCAGACATAGAGCGGAGCACCGGCATCGCTCTGCCTTTATTTTTTAAGGCCAAAATGATACGAATTTGAAAGTATTTTATAGCGCGGGAGGGCTGGCACATGCACGCAATCGGGTTTGACAACGAGCTCTACATCAGGCTGCAATCAGAGGAGATCGACCGCAGAATCGGGGCCATTGGCGGCAAGCTCTACTTGGAGTTTGGCGGCAAGCTGTTCGACGATTATCACGCCGCCAGAGTGCTGCCCGGCTTTTTGCCTGACTCCAAGGTGCGCATGCTGTCGGCCCTGGGCGAGCGGGCCGAAATCGTCATCGCCATCAACGCCGGCGACATTGAAAAGAGCAAAATCCGCGGCGACCTTGGCATCACCTACGAGTCCGACGTGCTGCGGCTCATCGACGCCTTCCGGGCCTTCGGCCTCTTTGTGGGCAGCGTCGTCATCACTCAGTTTGCCCATCAGCCGGCGGCCATGGCCTTTAAGGAGAAGCTCAACCGGCAAAATGTGCCGGTCTACCTCCACTATCCCATCGAGGGCTATCCCTACAACATCGACTTCATCGCCGGGCCCGAGGGCTTTGGCCGCAACGAGTATGTCGAGACCTCGCGGCCCCTGGTCGTGGTCACCGGCCCCGGGCCGGGCAGTGGCAAGCTGGCCGTGTGCATGAGTCAGCTCTATTTTGACAGCCTCAAGGGCGCCCAGTCGGGCTACGCCAAGTTCGAGACCTTCCCCATCTGGAACCTGGCCCTCAAGCACCCGGTCAACCTGGCCTACGAGGCGGCCACGGTGGATTTATCCGATGTCAACATGATTGACAACTACCATCTGGACGCCTACGGCGTCAAGACGGTCAACTACAACCGGGACATCGAGGCCTTCCCCGTGGTGCGCGCCATGCTCGAGCGCATCCAGGGCCGCTGCCCCTACGCCTCGCCCACCGACATGGGGGTCAATATGGCAGGCCGCGCCATCTCCGACGACGAGGCCTGCTGCCGGGCCGCCAAGGAGGAGATCATCCGCCGCTTTTTGCAGGCCAAGGTCGATTTCCGCCTCGGCTTTGTGGGCGAGGCCGCTGTCCACAAGGCCGAGAGCCTCATGAACCAGCTCGAGCTCAAGGTGGAGGACCGTCAGGTGGTCACCGCCGCCCGGGACAAGGCGAGCGCCACCGAGGCCCCGGCGGTGGCCATCCAGCTGCCCGACGGGCGCATCATCACCGGCAAGACCTCCGACCTGCTGGGCCCCAGCGCCGCCGCGCTGCTCAACGCCGTCAAGGGGGTGTGCAAGATGAGCAAGGCCACCTATCTCATCGCCCGCAACGTCATTGAGCCCATCCAGAAGCTTAAGGTGGACAGCCTGGGCAACCGCAATCCGCGCCTGCACTCCGATGAGGTGCTCATCGCCCTGTCCATCAGCGCCGCCTACTCGGGCGAGGCCCAGCGGGCCGTCGAGCACCTGGGCCATCTGCGGGGCTGTGAGGCCCACTCGACGGTGATTTTGCCCCAAGTGGACGCCGATATCTACCGCAAGCTGGGCATCCATCTGACCTGCGACCCCAATTATCAGACGAAGAAGCTGTATCATCGGTAGGGATAGTGTAAGGGCGGCCCGTAGGGCCGCCCTTTTTTCGTTTGCGCCGCGGGCAGACACAAGGTCGGCCCCTGCGAAGGTCATTGCGGCTTCCGAGCCGCAACCTGCTTCCGGCAGCAGAGTGCGGGTCAAGCCCGCAATGACAGAGTGTGGTAACATTTGTCAGATTAAATCACATTCCGTCTGCCCATACTATGCCCGTAAACTTCACCAAAAAAGGAGACATGCAGTATGGCTGGCAAGCATCCCAACCAGTACACCCCCGGCGCCGACGACAAGAGCGCCAAGAGTAAATCCAACGCCAAATCCAAGAGCAGCAGCAGCGCCTCCGGCGGCGTGAGCGCCACCGTCAAGGAGGCCCTGCACCAGTACAAAATGGAGGCCGCCCGCGAGGTGGGTGTCAGCCTCAACCAAGGCTACAACGGCGATTTGACGGCCAAGCAGGCCGGCAGCATCGGCGGCCAGATGGTGAAAAAGCTCATCCAGAAGGCCGAAAAGAGCCTGTAGCTCTCGCCAAAAAAGACTCGGGTTTCCGAGTCTTTTTTGTTGCCTCCGCCCGCGCCGCATCTTATAATAAAGGAAAACACTCAGCAGGAGGGGAAAACTCATGCCCTACCACATCATTCCGGCCTCGGCCCGCACAGTATCACGCTGGGCGGGCGGCACCACCGAGCAGCTGTTTATCTGGCCCGAGGGGGCCGATTATACGCGCCGCGACTTCGCCCTACGGGTTTCCACCGCCGCCGTCGAGCTGGACGAGAGCGGCTTCACGCCGCTGGCGGACTTCACCCGGTGGATCATGCC
>JGI994J12354_10006213_pt1 | contig 10036 bp, 7 predicted proteins | sample IntmicLarv3ML3BL_FD_12354 | JGI IMG/M metagenome (IMG submission 12354)
TATCCTTGCGGTACTGATGAGAAGGGTGGAGTATAGTTCGTCATGAATTGACGCCAATAAAAAACATACGGCATTATTTCTATATCATATTGATTTAACGAAAAATATTGCGAATAGTTTTCCAAGTATTTTTTAAGCTTGTGAGCAGCTATTTCACCGTTTTTGCATGTGGGATCGGCAAAAGTGTATGACATGATTACTTCATTGCAAGCCGGGAGACAACAAGCGGAAGACCAGTCAATGACTGTGATATTTTCGTTTTGATTTATCATTTGACCAATCCAATAATCGCCGTGTGAGTTGGTATAGGTCAATCTTTTTGGGTCAATTTTAAATGTCAATAATTTATTGGCATGTTTAATTTGTTCGTTTAATTCGGTTGTCAATGTTTTATCTGATTTTGCTTCTTTTGTTTCCAATAATTTTTGTAAATGGTCTCTTTTGCTAATTATGGTTGACGGCTGAAAAAAGTTGTCGTCAAATGAACGGTTGAGAGGTTTATAGCCTGTAAGAATATTTTGTATTTTACCGAGTGTTTGTGCAGATTTGATTAAAAACCAATCGGGAGCAGAATTGACTGCGAAAGTTGAACCTTCAATAAATTCTTGTATGTGAAATTGGATTTCATTTGTTTTCACTGCATAATTATTATTTTTTGTTTTCAAAAATCTTGCTGTAGGTATTCCGTTTTTATGTAAAAAATCTGTTATGTCACCTTCATCTTCCAAATCCTTATATTTCACAGGTAAAGATTTTAAAATATACTTGTTCTTTCCAGATTTCAATAAAAATATTTCGGTACCAAAATGACTGTCGATAAGATCGATATTGTCAATAGTTATATTATAATTTTCTTTTATTAAGTATTGTATCATGATATTTTCTCCTAAAATATTAATGCTGCTTAACAATCACTTTTCCCTGTATTCGCAGGAAATATGGTATTACATAGTGTATAAACAGTATAACATAAAAGAATATTAATAACAATATTTTATGAAAATGTCAATGAAACAAAGAATTATAATTTAAAATAATCCAAAATAAAAGGATAATGAATCGAAATAAATTCTTTTAATCGGAAAATTAAAAACACCTTGAATTACAGCGTTTGAACGTGTATAATTAAATTATAGATATAAAAAGCTGTAAAAAATTTTCCGAAAGGTTTTTAATGAATATGCAGAAAAATGAAAAAAGAATTAAGATTTGGGACAAGCTGAAACTTCGCGGACGCTTGCTTACCCTTATGCTGACGGTGACGCTGACGGCTATTCTGATTTGCGCGGTTAGTTTTGGCGTGATGACCGGCCGCATGGTGGACAGCGCTCACGAAGATGCTGAGATTTTATCGCATAATGTGCACTATATGACTTCAATTTTAATGTATCAACAAGAAAGTTTTCAATTGCTGACAGAATCTTTTGCCGCGGGTATATATCTTGACACCCGCTTAGCGGAATTAAAAGATAAAGGAGAATCGGCAAATTGGGATATACTTGTTAAAGAAACATATGATTTTATGAACAAATGGGGTCAATATGAACCTGACCAAACAGCTTTGTTTATATTAAGTGACGATGATTTATATGTCTGCGGTATGGATAAAAAAATCTTTATCAAGAAGGTTGTATAACAGTAATGTCACAATTTTTAATACGGCGTTGGATATTTTCCCTTCAAGCATTGTCGCAAATAAACAAAAACTTCAAAAACATGAATTTTTTGTAGCGGAAGCGGCAAAACGTGAAGATATTAACATGAGTTTTTAGGAAAAATAGTCGATTTGCTTTATACAAAGAATAAAAAATACAATATAACTGAGGAGAATATACATGAAAAAACGGATAAAAATTGTTTTAATAATGATCTCTGCGTTGGTTCTTATGCTTTCACTTTCGGCGTGTAATATTGTTACGGAATTGAACGGTGATACGGACGAAAACGACGATATTGTTGATAATGATTACGATTACGATTACGATATTGACAATTGGACTGCTGATGATTTTTTCCCGAATCTTTCATATGCTGAAGAATATGAATTTCAGGATAAATCCGACGGGTACTTAAACGCATCTGAAGCTGCGAATACGGTTTTTAATGACTTAAAAGATTCCGATAGAATAATCGATTACAATGATAATGTGGAATATACAATGACTTTGATTGATGTAATAAGTATATACGGTGAAGATTCCTATATATACAGATGTGACGGGGGTAACTTTTCAGAAGAATTTGCTTATTCATATCAGAGCGGCGACACTTACAGGCAGGATCGGGACGGGGATTGGGTATCATTGACTTGGCACGGTGATGATGTTTATAATGATGATGTTGACAATAATGGTTTAAAACCTTCTGATGTGAACTGGTGGGGTAGATATAATTCAATTAACTATGTGTTGGGCATTTCAAATTATAACGGCAAGTCGTTTAATTTTACAGTCGATGACGAATCATTAGCTTCAGGAGTCGCAGCACTTGACCCCGACAACTTCTATTCTGCGCAGTTTGGGGATATTATTTTTACTTTTGACGGCGAAGACACTATCAACATCACGGGTAAGGACATAGAGTATGCAGAGACATATTTTCGCTCACAATACCAAAATTGATTTAAATAAAACGAAACAAAGGAATTAAACAAAATGAAAAAGATTTTTTCGGCACTTATTATCATGGCGTTAACGGTTCTTTTATTTAACGGCTGCATGTTATCATCCGGCAGGGGACCTATAGTTGAAAAATCTCTTACATTGCGGAATTTGACCGGTTATGAAATTGAAAGTTTTGGGCTTATATTTTTGGGGAGTACATATATTGCTAGGGTAAATCCTATGGAATATCCCGTTGAAGAAGACCAATCTTTAAAACCCGGTGAAGAACGGACGTTTACCTTTAATATCGGAGAGAACGAAACCCTGGAAAATTGGGGAATAAACTTCGGCTTAACTGAAGAACTGAAAGCATATACTAACGGCATACTTGTATTCGACGGTGCATCAGGATATGATATCAGTTTTAACGGTTTTACTGATGACGGCGATATGGCTTTTTCGCTGATATCTTTTGACGAAGTGAGGATTGAACCGAAAAATACAACCGTTTTAATTGCCGACATGTCACTCGGAAGCGTTTACGGTGATGAATACAATCTTATTTCGCAATATGAATACGGATATGACGGTTCAGTTTCGGTCGATGTTTTGGCTAAAGGTTTAAGTGTGCTGACGGGATTAAATTTTGCGATAAAAGATTCATCATTAAATGGTAACCGTGTAAATGTAGATTAGTCGGCAAAAGCTTCTTTTATTGAAGGACTTGGCAATCTGCCGCAAGAAGATGAATTCTTTGTATTTGACCATGAATCGCTGTCATGGTTTATGATGGACAGTTTGTATCGTACAATCCTTGAAAACTTTAACGGTGAAGAGTTAGAGGTCTATTATTCAATGGACGGCGGGAAACCTATTGCTCTCGAAATATCTTATCCTTCCGTATTCCCTGTCGAAACACCTTACATGGGAAGTCCGTTCTATTCCGCTCACTCAGATGGTCTCGGCGATGATTTTCCCGATGAAGCTAACGGATAATAATTGAATAGCGAATGATTTTTTATATAACAACATTTTCTTTTGTATATAACGGCAAATATACTTTATTGTGTGTCTGCCGTTATATTTAATTGAATTTTTAAACATTTTAGATATAGTACAGCTATTTGTAAAAAATGGAAAAAAATACTATGTGTTGTGTCATTGTTTATAAATGTGATTAAATCGGGTGTTTCCGAATGATTTTTACAATTAATTTTATAAAAGAATTTTTTGTAAAAAGGTTGACAAACCGCCTGTTCTTTGCTATAATCAAAGATATTATCAGAAATTTTCGGTATATTTTCTAAATTTAATTTACTCATATAGATAAAGAATTAAATCAATAAAGATTTAGGGGTAATAAATTAAGTTTTGAAATTGAAAAAGAATTATTATCATTACCGAAAAAACGCTTAACATTTAAATAGACATGTAAAAAACATGCGAAAGAGTATATTGTGAAAAAAACGACTCCTTTATTTACTGTTAGTACGGGTAGTCCATTTTCTCATCACGCTGTCATTAAAGTTATAAATAGAACGATGACGACAATCGGAAATGCGGACGTAATATGCAAACCTAAACAACTAAGAGGTGCGTCGGTTGAATAAACCGAAAAAAGCATCTCAATTTTGTTTGCTTTTTTTTAGGAGCAAATCATTCTGGAGGAAAACAAATTATGAAAAAGCTTGGTAACCAAAATTATTTAGATCGGGTATTGATGAACGAAAATCCGATTTATTTAAGAATGTTCAGCATATTGCTTGCATTCGCATTATTGATAAGTATAATTCCTTCGGAGATATTTATCTTCGATACATATGCGGCGGAAGAAACAGTCAGCGGACAGTATTCGACGCCTTCTTCCCCTGTTTACGGAAATGGAACAACCTCCTATCCGTTTTTGGATGAGAGAATGCTGCCTACGACCACAGGATATAATTCATCCAATGAAACAAACGGGATATTTTTGCCCGATCACGGAGCTCAAGCAACCAGGGTCAACAACGAATTTTATGTAACCAGAAACGGTTCAGGTAAAATATTTAAATTTATTTGTGCTGATCCGGACGCATGGTTACCAATGGGAAGTGAACATGGCGAAAATGCCATTTCGTGGATGGCTAATCGTGATAATGCGGAATCGGCTTTGGCTTTTTCTATGATTCATGAATCAGTTTCCGGCATTACTTTAGCTGAGCTTGGTGCAATGCTCGGGGAGACATCATTTGGCAGCGGCGGCAACAGAGATAATAACTGGTATCATGATCAAATAGATATCATGCATTATTGTAATTGGATATATGAATCATATACAATGTATAAATATTTCGGCGGTATGCTTAGTTTATCTCAGGTTATTGCAAATATTTCGACTAAGCCAAACGAAATTGTCCCCGACTTTGTAGGTCCGGGCGGACATGATATCGGAAAATTGGACTTTAATTCTGCTTTTAATAGTTCCCCATCACCGTTAGGAAAAAACGGAACGGCACGTGCAGTAACAACGGCAATGAATATGCTGAATAATATGATAAATCAGCCGCAAGCGGAAATGCAGCTTATATATACACCCGGAACAGGAACATTATATGTCAGCAGCACAGGATATATTCAACCGGGATATTTAAGTTTAAATCCTGCAGCAATTGACTTAACCTGGACAACTACAGGCACACTTAACATAACCGTAACAAGAAACGGCACGCCGTATACAAACGGAACAACAGGGTTAAAAGTAGCATTCGGAGATACTCTGACAGTTACAAGAACAGGCAGCGGAAACGTAAGTTTTAACGCTGTAGACAGCAGAAAATATCTGTTAAAAAATTCTGTTAAAGGTGATATATTAAAAAATACAGCTCAACAAACAAATCCCTTACAATCAAGTAAAATGAACCAGGCCGGAATAACGGGTTGGGCAGAATTTGTTAATCTAACAAGCGGACTAATAGTTACATACGGCAATGATGTACCAAGCGGCGGACAATTAAAATTAACTAAAGAAGTATGGGATTTTTCAGGTGTCGGACTTCCATGGAATAAAGGTGAATCCTTTAATTTTAAAGTAGAATTTACAGGCGGAGCAACAAACGGAATAACTTCGAACAGTCCGGTTTTTACATCGGTTGATGGAGGTAAAACATGGACGGGAACAATTAATTCCTCAACAAGAAATGTAACTTTCAATAATATTCCCGACGGTGTTATTTATACAATAACAGAATTATCGAGTTCTCCTGCAAACTACAATCTTTTTAAGATTAAATCAGATCATGCTTTGATTTCATCTAATCTAATTTCAGGTAAATCTTCCGGTAGAATAAAAGGCAATGATTTAACCGAAGTTATTTATGTAAACCTTCTATCGGAAAAAGGCGAAACTTTATTATATGTAAGTAAAACCGTAGAAGACGGTTATTGGGATGAAAACGATGAATTTACATTTGAAATATCCTTTCATCAAACTAACAACCAATTAAATAATATAAGTAATATTGTTTGTTCTAACTCATCGTTTACAAGCCGAATCGATACTACATTTTTTGATAATAAATTTATGAATGTCATTGTATGGAGCGGTGTTTTAACAAAAGATACTCCTGATGTCATGTTTTCGAATATTCCTAATAATACTGAATATGGGGTAGTGGAAGCTCTTCCCTCAAATTCAAATTATGAATTAAAGAGAATTATAGTAAAAAATGTAAATGCACGTATATTTTTAACCAATAAAATGATTACAGGCTGTCTTTGTATTAATTATACAAATGAAATAAATTTTGTTAATACTTCCAAGGCAACGGAAAAAGGCAGCTTAAGTTTAACAAAGGATTTAACAACGGATTCGGAATGGGGTACCAATGAGTTCGAATTTATTGTAAAATTTACGGGAAGCGATTTGAATTCAATTACTGATCCCAGCGAAACGTTTACTGTTATCGGTTCAACAAGCAATACCCGGACATGGAGCGGAAAGCTTAATATGGGTAATTCCGACGTTTTTTTCCGTAATATTCCGCTCGGAACGACTTATGAAATAACAGAAACATCCCTGCCGCAAGATTTCAAAATTGATACTATTACTTCAAGTCAAGCATCAATATCCAATACGACAACCGGTATAATTTCAGGAAATATTCCATCAACAACAAGGGTTGATGTTAAATATATAAATAAACATACTCCGCCGCCTGAATACGGCAGTCTGAAAATAACTAAAAATTTAGCGGGTAAAGCTTGGGACAGTGAGGCTTTCGCTTTTGAAGTAAAGTTTACGGGAACAGGTGATTTCAGCAATGTAAATGCAAGTAATACAGCATTAACAGCGTCTTTTGATAAAAAAACTTGGACAGGAACGCTGACATCGGCAAATAAAGAAATTACTTTTACCAATTTACCGGTCGGTGCGACATACACTATAAAAGAAACAAAATTGACTAATTACGAATTGACAGATATTACTGTTAACGGAATAACTCAGCCAAGCAGTTTAGCAAGCGGAGAAATTACCGGCAGTATTGAATCAACAGTATTAGTTCCGATAATTTATAAAAATACATATAAAGCACCGCCGGGTAGTTTGAAAATAATCAAAGAAGTAGACGGAACAACCTGGGTAGCAGGCACTGATTTCACATTTTCGGTAGTTTTTACGGGATCGAATTTAGATTCAATAACTTCCGATAATTCGTCATTCACAAAAGCAGGTTCAGGTACATCAAGAACCTGGACAGGAAAACTGACGTCAGCCAATAGTAATGCCACATTCAGTAATATTCCTGCGGGAACGACTTATGTCGTGACGGAAACGAAAATAACGAATTACGATTTAACAAGCATAACCGCATCGGGCGGAACAATAACACCAAATACGACAAACGGAACGGCAAGCGGAAGCGTTGCTTCGGGTGCTTCGGTTGTTATTACGTATAAAAATAAATATAATCCACCAGTCGGCAGTTTAAAATTAACTAAAAGTGTAACTGCGGATAAAACGTGGACTACAAGCGAAGTCTTTAATTTCACGGTAAAATTCTCGGGAAGTGGAGATTTCAACGCAATAACTGCATCTATCGGTACGTTTGTAAAAACAGACAGTGGGAAAACATGGACAGGAACACTGGCAAGTAATAATACAAACGTAACCTTTAATAATATCCCTGTCGGAGCGACATATGAAATAATTGAAACCCCCTATACGAATTATGTTCTCGACAGCATAACGGCAACCCCGACCGGAACTGTAGATTTACCTAACCGTAAAATCACTGGCAGTATTGCAAGTGTAACACAAGTCGCTGTAGGATATAAAAATAAATATGTGGCACCTCCCGGCAGTTTGAAGGTATCTAAAGTTGTAGACGGAACATGGACTGCAGGATTGGAATTTAATTTTAAAATTGAATTTACTAATACAAGTGATTTAAGTAAAATAACATCAAATAATACTGCTTTTACTACAAATGATAACGGTGTAACTTGGATAGGTAAAGTAACTTCGGCTAACAAAGAAGTCACATTCAATAATATTCCTGCGGGAACCACTTATGTCGTGACGGAAACGAAAGTTACAGATTACGATTTAACAAGCATAGCCGCATCAGGCGGAACGATAACGCAAAGTATAATAAACGGTACGGCAAGCGGAAGTATTGCTTCGAATGCTTCTGTAGCGGTTACATATACCAATAAATATAATCCGCCTGTCGGTAGATTGAAACTGGAAAAAGAATTATTACCGTCAAATACTTGGAATAAAGGCGAAGAATTTACATTTACAATCAAATTTACCGGTTCTGGAAATTTAAGCGGAATTACCACCAATGACGTTTCAACCGGTGCAGATAAGTTTATATCAACCGGTACAGGTTCGACCCGAACATGGACAGGGAAATTAACTGCAGGCAAACAAAGTATATTATTTAGCAATATCCCTGCGGGAACAACATATGAAATAACGGAAACGCCTTTCGCAAACTATACACTCACGTCAATTAATGTTGACGGCAACGAATTAAATATTAATGACATTAATCGGGGAACCGTTACAGCAAATAATGAAACCAATGTAAAATATAAAAATACTTATAATCCGATTCCGGGCAGTTTGACATTAACAAAAGATGTAATAGGTACTTGGACTGCAGGAACAAATTTCTCCTTTACAATAAAATTTACAAACAGCAGCGGATTGAGTGCAATAACATCCAATAATGCAGCAATCACGCCAAACGGCGGTAAAACCGAATGGACAGGCGTACTAACTTCGGGTCAGCCTTCTGTAACATTTAATAATATACCTGAAGGAACAACATACGAAATAACCGAGACGAAGTTGACAAATTATAACTTGACAGAGGTGACTGTAAACGGAACATCTCAGGCGTCAGGCGTATTGACCTCAGGTAAAATCAACGGTAATGTCGCGGAAAACGCAGCAATAACCATAAAATATACAAATACCTACATTCCGCCGGTCGGCAGTTTAAAAGTTGTTAAAAACGTAGAAGGCAGTCCGTGGAATAAAGGTGAAGAATTTACTTTTAAAGTAGTATTCACAGGATCGAATTTAGACAAAATAACAGCCAATAATTCGTTTACAACTACTGATAACGGTAAAACATGGACAGGCAAACTGGCATATGGCAGTACTAAAAATAATGCCACATTCAATAATGTTCCTGTAGGAACAACATATGAAATAATTGAAACAAAATATACCGATTATGATATTAAAAGTATTGTTGCAAACGGAGGAACGACAACAGTTGACCTTCCCGAAGGCAAAATCAATGGTAATATTCCTTCAACTGCAATGATAACCGTAAACTATACAAATGAATATCATGAACCTCCGCCGGATGTAGGACAATTAAGCATAATTAAAAATGTAGTAGGCAGCCCGTGGAGCAGAAGTGAATCGTTCACTTTCATAGTTACTTTCAGCGGATCGAATACAAGCGGTATAACCAGCAATAATAACGATTCGTTTATAACAACCGACGGCGGTAAAACATGGACAGGTCAATTGACTAAAGACTTTGACAATGTCACATTCAGTAATATTCCCGACGGAACCACTTATGAAATGTCCGAAGCTGTTTATAATAATTATAAATTGACAGCTATAGAACGTAAAGAAGCTACCAGCGAATTTATTTCTATTTATAATGCTTCTGGCATAATAAACGGCAACATAAGAGCTAATGCTATGATAACCGTAAGATATTCGAACACTTACAGTGTCGGCGGTTTGAAAATAATTAAGGATGTAAACAACAGCACATGGACCAGCGGCGAAGAATTTAATTTCACAGTAAAATTCGGCGGAACAGACTTAGACTTAATAACAGTCAATGATGCGTCGACTGGTACAGATAAGTTTACCACATCCGATAACGGCGCAACATGAGATCGGAAGTAAACTGACA
>JGI994J12354_10006214_pt1 | contig 10035 bp, 10 predicted proteins | sample IntmicLarv3ML3BL_FD_12354 | JGI IMG/M metagenome (IMG submission 12354)
AACATCTATGAACAAGGGAACAGTTAAATGGTTCAACGCTGAAAAAGGATACGGATTCATCACAAGTGAAGACGGTTCTGATGTATTCGTACACTTCTCTGCAATCCAAGGAGACGGATTCAAGTCTTTGGACGAAGGACAAGAAGTTTCTTACGAGTTGACTGAAGGCGCTCGTGGAATGCAGGCTGCAAACGTTGAAAAAATCTAATATATAACGTTTAACAGACTCACAAAAGGTGGAGGGATTATAATCCTTCCACCTTTTAATTTACATCTCTTTATTCTTCTGTTACTTCTTCTGTCTCTACTGCTTCATTGGCTGGTGCATCTAGCTCATCCAAATACTTATCAACAGCACTACTGTCTATCTCGTATTCTGTTGGCGGTTTTCCTGCTTCTACACGTTGATAATACGAATATCCAAACCATCCCAATAACACAACCACAAGCGTAGTTGCTAGAAGGATTTCTAGTCTAATCGTTCTTTTTTCTTTCTTGATAAGTTCGCTTCTATTAGCTTTGTCCTTTTTATACTTATCTACTTTTTGCTGGCTCATAATATTTCTCCTCTATTTCATAAATAATTCCAACAAAGATTGTATCATATTTTTCATTGGATTAAAAGATTATAATCTAAATATCTTGGCTAAATAGTCACGATGATTCCGCCATCACTAGCGTATAAAGTACTAACGCCGGCTGTATCAAGTAAGATAACTTCTTTGACTTTCAGCTTCTCCAACAATGCCCTTTTAACAAGTTGTGCTCGTTCAGGACAATTACAATGTGAAATTCCTAAAATGCGGTTAGCACTGTCAACACTTCTCTCAACAACATGTTCTACCAGTTTAACTAATGCTTTGTTAATACCTCTGGCTTGGTCAAGTTGTTCAATAATACCTTCATTATTCGCCCCCATAACAGGCTTTATCTTGAGTGCCGATGCGACAAACGCTTTAACAAAACTTAATCTTCCGTTTTTACGAAGAGCCTCCAAACTATCCAATACAAAAGTAGTTTTTTGACTTTCGATATATGCTTCTACTGATTGCACAACCTCTTCGAACTTCATGTTCTTTTCTTCGCACTCTACTATCTTACTAGCTATCAGCGTCTCAGCAACAGATGCGCTGCGCGAATCAAAAACATGAATTTTCTTATCTGGATTAGCAGATAATGCAATTCTTTGTCCTAGCATAGCACTGTTATAAGAACCGCTTAACTCCGAAGATAAAGTAACTGCATAAACGTGCTTGGCTCCACAATCAAATTCATTTCTATAAGTCTCTGGCGATGGACAAGATGAACGTGGACAATTTGGACTAGCTGCTACCTTGCGCAAAAAACTTGCTTGGTCAAATGTCGCATCGTCTACAATAAACTCTCCATCAACCTCTAAAGTTAATGGCACCGAAACGAAATGCTCGTCTGCTTTCATCTGTTCTGTCAACTCTCCACAACTGTCTACTATAATTTTATAATCCATAGGCACTCCTTTGAAATTGTCGCTAATGTTATAAGTTCTTATTTCATACACAATAGTACCACACAGGCACTAGTTTAGCAATCCATATCCCCTCAATATTTATCTTTTAATTTTACTTTTCAAATTCACTTTTTTCTCGTATACTATTTAAAAGAATACATTTGTCAAAAGAAAGGACATCTTGCTATGAAAGCATTCCAAATTCTAGATATCAAAGACTTTATGAAAGAACTCCTCGCCAAAGAGGCGTTTGATGCTTTTCGTGTCTTAGAATTCTCCGTGACTACTAATATCACATATTCTATTGATGGCGAGATTCATCCTGAATTTTATACTCAAGGGGAAGATAGCGTGGCACCCGTTGACACTGAAACTTACACCACTTGGGAAACTATCAAACCCTTTTGTTTTTCTGTCATCAAAGGCAAACAAACACCTTTAAGTTTCAAGATTGTATTTGCCCTTTCTAATGAGAAATTAACGCAATTATTGGCAGATAAGCACATCGAAATGGATATCGACGATATCTTCGGTTTGTACTTAAACTGCCAATATGAAAATCAATCTTTAATGTGTGTAACAGGCACTTCACTTCGCCTTTTCTCACTAGATAAGACCCTTGATAATGCTTGGGACAGCGAAGTTATTGACTTCTTTGATAACCACGGCTTCACCTATGAAGCCATCTAAAGCCCTTGCTGGTTATGCCATTTCTACTTGGTCATCAGTAATAAAACTTGGTTACTTCTGTTGATGAACTTTGTCATTTCTTCTGGCGTTAGCTGTTTATGACTTAATAACGCCAAATCATATAGTTGCTCAGCAACCACTTTGGTATTTTCTGATTCTGTATTTTCCTCAACATACTTGACTAGTGGATGGTTCGCATTTAACACTAATGTCTCGCCACCTGCACCGCCACCAAACATTGCGGTGTCCATACCATATGACTTCATCATGTCCTGCATCCGACGCCCTTCTTCTGATAACGTCATCATCGATGCAACATTTTCAGCTTTAAGCTTCTCAACTTTGATTGCAAGATTTTCTTTTCCTAGTGCTTTTTCGAAAACCTCTTTAAGCTTGGTAGTTAATTCTTCCATGTCTTCATCAGAGTCTTCTTTAAAGTCAGCCGTCAAGTCAGCATCAATCCTTTGGAAATGAACTGTCTCTTTCGCTTGCTCTACATGAGCGATAAATGGTGTGTCGATGCTATGCTTTAGTATTACTGCATCTAGCCCTTCGGCCTTAAACATGTTGATATATTGGCTTTGTTGCACTTCATCACTTACATAGAATACATTGGTCTTNTCTACTNCCTTGCCTTCTTCATCTTGTGACTCTTCTGCACTGTTTTTATCTTCTACAACTTCTTTGNCATCATCGCCCTCTTTGGCATTTTCCTTTAAGTATTCTTCTAGTGTTAGGTATTTGTCATCTAAGTCTTTGTACAAGATATAGTCAATCATCTTTTCAGAAAACTTCGCATCTTTAAGGCATCCAAACTTGATAAATGGATTGATATCATCCCAGTACTTTTCATAAGTCTCGCGTTCAACCTTGCACATCCCCGATAATTTGTCAGCCACTTTCTTGCTGATGTATTCTGAAATCTTACGGACAAATCCATCGTTTTGCAATGCACTTCGTGAAACGTTGAGTGGTAAGTCTGGACAATCAATAACGCCTTTTAGCAACATCAAGAATTCAGGGATGACTTCCTTGATATTATCTGCAATAAATACTTGGTTGTTGTACAGCTTGATTGTACCTTCAATAGAATCATATTCGGTGTTAATCTTAGGGAAGTATAAAATCCCTTTTAAGTTAAACGGATAATCCATATTCAGATGAATCCAGAATAATGGTTCTTTGTAATCCATAAAGACCTTACGATAAAACTCTTTGTACTCTTCCTCGGTGCAATCGTTAGGATGCTTCATCCATAGCGGATTAGTATCACTTAGCGAAACTTCTCGCTTGTTAATCTTCACCATGTCTTTTGCTGGTGATACCTCAACTGTTTCCTTTTCGCCGTCTTCGTTTTCCTTTTCTTCGGTCTTAGCTTCTTCATGGATACGTTCTACAACTACATCCTCATCAGTAAGTTCCGCCTCGTCGATAGTCTCGTATTCTTGCTCGGCATTGGCCTTAGATAAGAAGATTTCCACTGGCATAAATGAGCAATACTTTTCGATTATTTCACGAGCCCGATGTTCGTTGGCAAACTCAAGGCTTTCTTCGTTAAGATGCAATGTAATCTCGGTTCCAACTTCCTTTTTATCTCCTTCATCAAGAGCATATTCCGTACCGCCATCACACTCCCAATGAACTGGTGTTGCTCCTTCCTGGTATGAAAGCGTGTCTATTTCTACTTCATCAGCAACCATAAATGCCGAATAAAACCCTAACCCAAAATGTCCAATGATTTGGTCTTCATTGGTCTTGTCTTTATACTTTTCTAGGAATTCTGTCGCTCCTGAAAAAGCAATTTGAGTAATATACTCTTCTACCTCATCAGCCGTCATACCCAAACCTGTGTCGATGAATTTTAATGTCTTTTCTTCTGGATTAACGATTACTTTAATTTCGTTCTTGTGATTGTCTGGAAAACTGTATTCTCCCATAATCTCTAACTTCTTTAACTTAGTTATTGCATCACAACCATTTGAAATTAATTCACGAAAGAAAATATCGTGATCTGAATATAACCATTTTTTAATGATTGGAAAAATGTTTTCGCTATTAATTGATAAACTACCGTGTTTTACTGTCATAATAATTCACTCTCCTTTACTTCGTCATTTCAACATTTGAGAGAAGCAAAAGCTTCTCCTAGGACTATTCTAATACCTGCAAAACCAAAAGTCAAGAAAAAATTAGCACTCATCATTGATGAGTGCTAATAATTGCAATATTTTGCTTTCTATCCTAAGATGCTACGAGCAACGCTGATGCCATTGGCACTAGCTTGTTGTAATCCTCTCGTCACTGATGCTCCGTCACCAACTGCTCTTAATCCTTTAACGCTAGTCTTAAAATTCTCATCTACCACTACTTTATTGGAATAGAATTTGACCTCTACTCCATATAGCAAAGTCTCATCACTAGCAATACCAGGAGTCACCTTGTCAAGTGCCATAATCATCTCTTCTATATCTAGCATGATACGATGCGGAAATACCAAAGACAAATCACCTGGAACAGCATCTTTTAGCGTTGGCACTAAGTTGTTACGGCATAAACGCTCGTCTGTTGTCCGTCTACCCCTTCTAAAGTCACCAAACGTTTGAACCATAATCCTACCATCACAAAGCATATTACTTAGTTGCGCGATATGCTTGCCATATTCGATTGGTGTCTTGAATGGTTTCGTAAAATTCTTCGATACTAATAATGCAAAATTAGTATTATCGGTCTTAAATTCTTGTGATTTATAAGCATGTCCATTGACCACCGATAGTCCATCTTCATAGTACTCCGTTGCTACTTCACCTGACGGATTAGTACAAAATGTTCGTACCTTATCGTCAAATGTAGGGGTATGATAAATCAATTTTGCTTCGTATAAGTTCTCATTTAGAAACTCCATCACTTCATCACGCACTTCGACGCGAACACCGATATCTACTGTCCCAACGCCTGTCTTTATCTTCTGTTCCTTACAAACTCCCCTAAACCAGTCTGCTCCTTCACGTCCAACAGCCGCTACCACTTCTTTAGCAGTATAGCTTTCACCATCATCAGTTAGTAGGCTTTTAACTGTATTGTCTTCGATTTCTATCTTGGTTACCATCGACATGAATTTCATCTCGACGCCAGCTTTGAGCAAGTGCTCTTGCAGTCTCGCATAAATCTTGTATCCCTCTTCTGTTCCGAGATGACGAATCGGGCATTCCACTAGTTTTAGGTTGGCATTAATCGCTTTTCGGCGAATTTTGCGCACTTCTTTTTCTTTGTCAATTCCATATACCTTTTTGTCAGCCCCGAATTTGAGATAGATGTCATCTGACTCTTTGATAAGTTTCAATGTTTCGTCATATCCTAAAATAGCTGGAAGATTCCCGCCTACATCTGGCGATAGAGAAAGTTTGCCGTCAGAAAATGCCCCTGCTCCTGCAAATCCTGTTGTGATAGAGCAAGGTTGGCAACCTATGCATTTGAGCGTTTTTCGCTTAGGGCATTGGCGCTTTTTGATTTCTCGTCCCTTTTCAATCATTAAGATTTTGAGGTCTGGTCTCTTTTCAATTAATTCATATGCACAGAATATTCCCGAAGGTCCTGCTCCAATGATAATCACGTCATAATTGTTCTTTTCTCTTTTTTCCATCTTCTTAGTTCTACCCTTCTACTATCAAATATTGACCATTGGGAAGTTCAAAAACTTCACTAGCCTCTTTGAGTTCTTCATCAGACATATCGTCTACATCCATGCCTTCTTCTAAGAACTCTCTAACTTCCTTTATATTTTTGACTACCATCGCAAAACAATCTTCTAGAAACTCTCTTGCTTCTGCTTCAGTCTGGGCCACTGGTTCGTCAAATAATTGGCTTTGCTTTTCCAAAAATGTTTCAACGCATTCTCTACTATATTCACTCATTGGCATTACTCCCTTGCTGAATGGCTATCAGTTCCTGTGGCTTTTCAATAATAATATCCGCCCCATTAGTTTCTAATTCCGCGCGGTCTCTAAACCCCCAAAGCACTCCTATCGTGTACATGCCTGCTGCTTTACCAGTCTGCATATCGGTATCAGTATCACCAATATACATGCAGTCTTCAACATCAACGTCTAGTTTGTCGGCAATCATCAATGCCATATCAGGTGCAGGCTTGTGCTTAATGCCCTCTTCTTGGCCTTGGACAACTGCAAATAAGTCGTCATCAAACATGCCCTTTAAAGCGGCTTTAGCAGCCTTGTGTGGCTTATTCGAGCATACCGTAAGGATTACTCCTTTACGCTTAAATTCTCTTAACGTCTCCACCATCCCATCATAGGGGCTTACTTTATATAACGAATCTACGGCAAACATCTTGCGGTATAGCGCACTAGCTTCCTTCCAGTCTTTGGAATCACCACCTGCTGCCGTGAATGCCCGTTCAATTAGTGTATCAGCACCATCGCCAGCATAATAATTGTAATCTTTGACTGGCTGAGCTGGCAATCCATACTCGGCTAATACTTTATTTGCTATATAGGCAATCGATTCAACGGTATCAAGCAATGTTCCGTCTAAATCAAATAAACATACTTTAAACATATTTTCTCCTGATTATTTTGGTAATTTGAATGAACTCTTTAAAGATACAATACGATTAAATACTAATGAATCCTCTTTGCTATCTTTGGCATCCACGCAAAAATAACCGTTTCTAACGAATTGCAGACTGTCATATGGTTTCACATTTGCCACTTCTGGCTCAACATAACATTCCTTCAAAACAGTCAATGAATTAGGATTCAGATTCAAATTGCCCGCTTCATCATAAACACCTTTTTCTTCTTCAACAATATTTTCATAGAGCCTTGCTTCAACTTTCACTGCTTCCTTTGCTGGCACCCAGTGAATCGTCCCTTTAACCTTACGACCCGTAAACCCTGTTCCACATTTGGTTTCCTGATCATAGGTGCAATGAACTTCTGCCACTTTACCATTTTCATCTTTAACAAAGCTTTCGCATTTTACAAAGTAAGCATTCATCAGGCGTACTTCATTGCCTGGGAATAGTCTAAAATACTTCTTAGGTGGTTCTTCCATGAAATCTTCTCGCTCGATGTACAATTCTCTACCAAATGGAACTGTATGCGTGCCAAGTTCTTCATTTTCCATGTTGTTTGCCACTACTAATTCTTCTGTCTCCCCTTCAGGATAATTGTCGATGATTAGTTTGATTGGGTCTAATACTGCCATCATTCGCGAACGTTTGAGTTTCAAGTCTTCGCGAATACAATATTCAAGCATTGCATAATCAACTGAACTATTAGCTTTTGACACTCCACACAAGTCAACGAAAAGTTGGATTGATTCGGGCGTGAAGCCACGGCGTCTTAGGGCGGCGATTGATACTAGACGAGGGTCATCCCAGCCATCTACTATCCCTTCGTCTACTAATTTCTTGATATAACGTTTGCCTGTTACAACATTGGTCAAATACAATTTGGCAAATTCGATTTGCTTTGGTGGATGAATAAAGCCCACTTCATCAACAACCCAGTCATATAAAGGACGGTGGTCTTCGAATTCTAAAGTACAAATTGAATGGGTAATTCCTTCAAAAGCATCCTCAAGAGGATGTGCAAAATCATACATCGGATAGATACACCAAGCGTCGCCCGTATTGTGGTGATTCATCCGTGCTACGCGATAGATAATCGGGTCGCGCATATTCATATTTGGTGATGCCATATCTATCTTAGCTCTTAAAACTTTCTCGCCATCGGCAAATTCACCATTTCTCATACAGGTAAATAAATCAAGATTCTCTTTGACGCTTCTATCACGATAAGGACTGTTCTTCCCTGGCGCTGTTAATGTACCCCGATATTCTCTCATCTCCTCGGCATTTAAATCACACACATAGGCTTTACCCTTGTTAATCAACTTAACCGCCGCGTCATACATCTTCTCAAAATAATTCGAAGCAAAAAATAGGCGTTCACCCCAATCTGCTCCTAACCACATAACATCTTCTTTGATTGATTCAACAAATTCAACCTCTTCTTTAGTTGGGTTGGTATCATCGAAACGCATATTAAATGTTCCGTTATATTTCTTTGCCAAACCATAATTTAATAAAATAGATTTGGCGTGGCCAATATGAAGATATCCATTTGGCTCTGGCGGAAATCTTGTACATACTGTATCATACGTTCCCTCTGCTAAATCTTTTTCGATAATTTGCTCGATAAAATTCTTGGAAATTACTGTTTCTTCCATCGTTCCCCTCCTCGATTGTTATATTACCATTTATCACGGTTCACAAATCAGCAATACTTCACGAGATACTGTGAAGTCACATGGTTTGTGTATCTTAAACTTATATCCCAAATCCCAACTTTCTATCATTGGCTTGATACCAAAGAAATCGTCCGCGTTGTGGTAGATACTCATCAACAAGACTGGTTTGTGCTTTGTTATAGTCTCTTTTGCACCACGTAAAAAAGATTGCTCGGCACCTTCAATGTCAACTTTGATTAACCCGATTTCCATATCACGACTTTCCATGTACTTATCTAGGGTAGTTATCTGCGCTGTTTCTGTTCCGTCAACATTGTTTAGATAGTTGAGTGTCTGCATATTACTTTGCGAACCACAAATATCAAAAGTAACTTCACCTTCTTCATCACCTAAGGCTAACTTCTCTGCCACACAGTTATCTATACCGTTTAGCTTCATCGTCTCTTGCAATATATTATAATTGGCTTCAATCGCTTCAAAAGTGTATATATCTTTTGGTTCTAATTCCTCTAAAACTAGAACTGAATCACCATAGAAGCCCCCTACATCAATGATACTTTTGCCCTTGATGAACTGGTGAGAACTCGCATCCATATCGTCTACTCCGTGTTTGAAATAAAACACACTGGCTTCAAAATGCCTCCTCTGCAACAAGTATCCATCGTAGCAAAATAGGTTTTCATTTATTCTTAGGGTATGGCTTTCTCGATATGCTGCCATATGCTTAATCGCTTCTTGTTCTTCAGGCGTGTAGAGATCAACGCTTCTTCCCTCCTTGCCCTTAATCATTCTTTGGCGTTCCAAAATACAAACTATCTTCGCAATTTCAGATCTTTCAAGCCCATCTACTAATCGCAAGAACTTTTCCTTAAAATCCGGTTCTTCATATGCTTCATAAAAGCTGTTGATTACACCCGCTTCATATCCCACTTTATAATCACGGCGCTTATCTATACCATTTATTTTCGATTCAATCGCTGTCAGCTGTTTTTCCTGTTCTTGGCGTTGCTTTTTGTTTTCCTCTCTTTGCTGCTGGTTCTCTTTCCTTTGTTCCTCTTGTATTTCTTGATGTTCCTTTTGTCTTTGGCGTTGTTGCGCTTCTCTATCCGCCTGATGTTGCTCTTTCTGCTCTTCTATTAACTGTTCACGCGCCAATTTTTCTTTGGTTAATTTTGCATCTAACGTTTGGATGCGCTTTTCGATTTTATCCATTCTGTTGCGAAACACACCAATCGGAAGTGCTATGAATTTTTCTAAAAACTTTTTAATGCCCATGTTCGATCCTCCATTTGCCTAATCATAAAATAACATTAGATATCTTTCATACATCTTTTTATAACTATCACGAATCTTGGTAACCAAATGGTAACCTTTTTTGCATATCTCATAACGATTTATTATATCATATAGTGTCATCATTGTCACAGTTTTATCTTCTTCAAAATTCCCCATAAAAAAGACACTCTCCAAATGAGAGTGTCTTTCATGTTCCATAAGCTAGCGACGGGAGTCGAACCCGTGACCTCCTCACTACCAATGAGGTGCGCTACCACCTGTGCCACGCCAGCATGTGGCTCTTTTTACAGAGC
>JGI994J12354_10006215_pt1 | contig 10034 bp, 8 predicted proteins | sample IntmicLarv3ML3BL_FD_12354 | JGI IMG/M metagenome (IMG submission 12354)
CTGCTGCCATATATCGGCTGTGCCTGTGCGGCGGTTTCCGCCGCGCTGGCAGGTTTTTTGGGCGCTGCCCGCTGGGGCAAAAACGGGCTGCTCTTCGGCTCCTGCACGGCGCTGCCGCTGCTGGCGGCGGCCGTGCTGAGCGTCTTGCTGCTGGGCAAGGGCATGGGGATGATAACGCTGATTTTGGCAGCCGTTATGGTCATTGCGTCTGCGGCAGGCGGCGTGCTGGCGGTGAATGTGAAGCGTTAGCGCGTTGTTAGGCTAACTGTGAACCTAAGTTGGTTTCATTCCACACAAAAACGATATGACCTGCACCTTGCATTTCCCTGCAAAATCAGCTATAATATAAGAAAAAAACAGGACGGTTATCAACACATGATTCAGGTAAACGAAGTAAGTCTGCATTTTGGCGCGAGCAAGCTGTTTTCGAACGCGAGTCTGATTTTCACGCCCGGCAACTGCTACGGCGTTATCGGCGCGAACGGCGCGGGGAAATCCACCTTTTTGAAAATCCTTTCCGGCGAGCTGGAGCCAACGAGCGGCAGCGTGTTTGTGGACCCGCACGTGCGTATGTCCGTGCTGAGTCAGGATCAGAATATGTACAACGACTACCCCGTGATGGAAACGGTCATCATGGGCAATGAGCACCTGTACAGCATCCAGAAGCAGAAGGACGAAATATACGCCAAGGAGGATTTCAGCGATGAGGACGGTCTGCTGGTTTCCGACCTGGAGGCGGAGTTCGCCGAGATGGGCGGCTGGGAGGCGGAGTCGGACGCATCCATGATTTTGCAGGCGCTGGGCATTCCTACGTCCATGCACGAGAAGCGTATGGCGGAGCTGAACACGCGCGAAAAGGTCAAGGTATTGCTTGCCAAGGCTCTGTTCGGCAAGCCGGATATCATTCTGCTGGACGAGCCGACCAATGGCCTGGACTACGCCGCCATCCGCTGGCTGGAGGACTTTTTGATGGACTTCCCCGGCACGGCGATACTCGTTTCACATGACCGCCACTTTTTGAATACGGTCTGCACTCACATGGTGGATGTGGACTTTAACCAGATAAAAACTTATGTGGGCAACTACGATTTCTGGTATGATTCCAGCCGCATGATGCAGCAGATGATGCGCGAGCAGAACCGCAAGGCGGAGGAAAAGGCCAAGGATTTGCAGGAGTTCATCCAGCGCTTTTCCGCCAACAAATCCAAGGCGCGCCAAGCGACCTCGCGCCGCAAGCTGCTGGAGAATCTGCCGATTACCGAAATGCCGGCCTCCGCGCGCCGTTACCCCTGGGTGGGCTTCAAGCCCGACCGCGAGGCGGGCAAGGATTTGCTCATCGTGGAGCATCTGAGCAAAACGGTGGACGGCGTGAAGCTGCTGGACGACATCAGCTTTACCCTGCGCCATGGCGACAAGGTGGCATTCGTGGGCGACCATGAGCTGGCGCACACCGCGCTCTTCCGCATTCTCATGGGCGAGCTGGAGCCGGACAGCGGCAGCTGCAAATGGGGCGTGAGCACCACGCAATCCTATTTCCCCAAGGACAACACCGCCTTTTTCGCGGACGAAAGCATCAATCTGCTCGAGTGGATTGCGCCGTATTCCGACGACCAGCACGAGAGCTATCTGCGCCAGTTTTTGGGGCGTATGCTTTTCTCCGGCGATGATGTATTCAAGAAGGTCAAGGTGCTCAGCGGCGGCGAGAAGGTGCGCTGTATGCTCTCGCGCATGATGCTCGCGGGCTCCAACATATTGCTGCTCGACCAGCCGACCAACCATCTGGATTTGGAGGCCATCACCGCGCTGAACAACGGCCTTTCGGACTTCAAGGGCAATGTACTCTTCTCCTCCCACGACCACCAATTCATCCAGACCATCGCCAACCGCATCATGGACTTTTCACCCGACGGCTTTGTGGACAAAACCGGCAGCTTTGATGACTATTTGGGGATAGAAAACTAGTTTCAGGAAGCAGGGTTCAATAGCTTCAGCAGCGCTTGAATCCGGTTTTCCTTCGTTTCTTCTTTCTTGGCGATTTCGATGTGATTCAATTGTTCGCGCTTGCTGTAATCCGGCTGCTTCAGGAATGCTTCCAATACGTTTGCATCCTGCATAGCTTGCTGGATGTTTTCCGGGATGATGATTTCTCTTTTTTTGCTGTCCTTTTCCAGCGTCACATGGACGCTGTCGCCGATGTCCTTGCCGACGGCGCGGCGGATGAATTCGTTGTAGACCAGGTAATGCCCGTTTTTGGACGGCAGCAGCATGTGGTCAAACGCGTGGCCGTCCACAGTGATGCACACGGGTATGTTGCCCTTGCTGCCGAAATGCTCTGGGACGGAATGCGGGAAATAGAACACACTCCACTGGATTTTGCCCTCCAGGCGCTTGATTTCACTGTCGAATTCAAATTTCATCTTTTTGCGTTCCCCCTATTCCCATATTGTTCATTAAAGAATTTCGTTCACCAGCGGCGCTTCCATCCCGGTTGAAATAGGTTTGATGGTTGTCGGGTTTTATGGATTTTTTCATTGACTTACACCCTTCCGCATCACATACATATTTTCCAATTCTGCAAAAATGGTAAATCCCATCTTTTGATACATTTCGGCAAATCCACCGTGGTTTTCGGATTCGGGGGTAACGATCTTGTTTGGATAAGCTTCTACAAAGTCAAAGCCCTCCGCCGCCGCGTCCTTACAAACACGCTCCAGAAGCTGTTTTGCAATGCCTTTTCGCTGCATTTCCGGCGCAATTGTAAAGCAGAACACGGACTTCACTTTCCTGTCTGCAAGGTCGTCTGTCGGAACCGATTGCATCGAACGCTGCCAAAAACGCCCTGTGATGCAGTCGGCTTTGATGTTGGCGTTGCACCAGCCGAGCACTTCATTGCCGGAATAAGCAAGATATCCTTGCAGATTTCCCTCCCGTACAAATTGGCGCGCGGCTGCTCTGCGCTTTTGCTCAGTTGAGCAGTCAATACCCTTCGGTTCGTTACTGCACCAACAAACACAATAGCATTTCGTATGCCATTTATCATTATGCGGTGTTTGGTCAAAAAAACGAATATAATCATCGGCAAGCAGCGGAGATAGTTTTTTTATTTTAATATTCATAAATATACATCCTCTTTTCTTGACTTGCAGAAAATCCCAAAATGCGTTATAATACTCTCGATCGTTTTTCCAAAACGCAAACCGGGAGGTTTTTGACTTGTTATTGACCATTGACATCGGCAACACGAATGTGACGCTTGGGGTGTATGACGGAGATGCGCTGCTGTTTGTGGCGCGTCTTGCGACGAATCGTTCGCGCACCTGCGACCAATATGCCATTGAGCTGGCGGATGTGTTCCGGCTTTACGGCGCGGATCACAAGAAGGTGACGGGCGCGGTACTGAGCTGCGTGGTGCCGGAGCTGACCGCCGGGATGGTGCAGGCGGTGGAGCAGCTTTGCAGCTGCAAGCTGCTGGTGCTGGGTCCGGGCGTGAAAACCGGGTTGAATATTCTCACAGACAGCCCCGTGCAGGTCGGCGCGGATTTGGTTGCGGGAGCCGTTGCGGCAGCCGCACTCTATCCCTTGCCCTGCTTTGTGATTGATTTGGGCACCGCAACCAAAATCAGCGTACTGAACGCCCAGGGTGCGTTCTGCGGCTGCGCCATTGCGCCCGGTGTCGGCATCTCAATGCAGGCGCTCTCCGCACAGGCCTCCCAGTTGCCGAGCATTCCGCTGGATGCCCCGCGGCACGCCATCGGCAAAAACACGGTGGACAGTATGCAGTCCGGGCTGGTATTCGGCACGGCCGCCATGCTGGACGGCCTGTGTGACCGAATTCAGACAGAGCTGGGCGAGCCGGTGCAAACCATCGTCGCCACGGGCGGTCTTTCGCCGGATATCATCAAGAGCTGCCGCCACAAGGTGATTCACAACGGCGAGCTGATTCTATACGGCCTGAAGCTGATTCATCAGAAAAACACGGCGAATGGGAAATAGGCAGCCTACAAAAAGAAGAGGAGTGGCATCCATGAAAACATTAGAAGAACAATATAATATCCAGATAAACGAAATAAAAATACATTACAGAAAGGAAAATATAGAGACATCGATAATCTAAATCGTGAATTCGATAGAGAGCGCCTAAGAAAAAGAAATGATACCGAAATATTTTAGCGCTACAACCTATTGACCACGTTTTGTGCGTTGAATAAATTTGGTGCGTAAGTCCAAGTAGCATAAGATCCTTCGCGACGGACTTTAGTCCGTTGGTCAGCGATGACAGACGGCGGGAACGCCTCGGGCGTTCCCGCCACTTGTCATTCTGAGGATTGCCGAAGAATCTTATGCCTTTTTGATTACGCAGCACGTTCATTTTTAGGTTGCTGACAACTGCTGATTACCGCTTCGCCGCATTCACCGTCTGCATCATTTCGGTGAAGGTCTCTGCGATGACACCTGCGCAGCGGATGCCAACGGAGTTGGTTTCCTCATAATGCTTTCTGCCGGTTCTGTCCTTGGGCAGGGGCACCATGAAGGGCGCGATGGGGTCGAGCAGATAGTCGTTCGGCGGCACGATGTAGCCCAGCTCCGCGTTGGCGAGGCCGAACACAAGCAGGTCCTTATCCTGCGCGATTTCCGTCAGCGGCAGCGGGTTCGCCTCTGCGCCCGTGCCTGTGCCGGATTCCTCGGCGCTCAGGTATTCGCCCGTGTGCAGCTCCGGGAAAATCTCACCCGGCACCAGCAGGCATTTGACATCGCCGATTTCCATATAGTTCAGCTCGGACATCAGCGAGATGTTGTAGAACTCATCCGGGCGGGAGAAAATATCGGTGTCAAACACGCGCAGCCGCCCAAAGGCGATGAACAGCAGGTTGGAGCAGGGCAGATAAATTCTGCGGCGCAGGGTGTTGATGGCAGGCTCCAGCTTGCGCTCGTTTTGGACGGCGAGGGCGAATGCACCCATCTTTTCGCCGATGATTCGAATGGATTTCAGCGGGTTCTCGTCCTGAATCTGCATGGAAATCATGCCGCCGATGGCACCCTGGAAGAGCAGTGTCTCCGCGCCTGTATGCTCCCGGATGTATTCGCGGAAGACGCAGGGCCAATCCGCGCTGACGAGTTTATTTTTCGGGCGAAGCATCTCGGCATGCCCGGCGAAGTTGATGAGATAGATTTCGCGGCTGCCGTCGTTCGGCACAAAGCGGAAGCGCGTGAGCAGCTTGGAGTAGGTCTGCGGATAGCGCGGGTCGCGCTGCATATCCTCCACCTCGACCTGGCCGAAATACAAATCACCGTCGCGGCGGGATGCATACGCCAGCTCGCAGGACTTTTTGATGGCGGCGATGACGATTTTCATATATTCCTTGTCCTTGCCGCTCTTGGGCAGCGGGCCCCACATGCCCATGGTGTCAATGCCCGCGTGGTTGTGGGTGGAGCAGATGTCAATGCTGCGGCAGCCCGTCATGCGCACAAAGCCCGCGAGCTGCTGACGGATGTAATCCACGTCCTTTTGCAGCGTACCCACGCAGTCCAGGCTGATGAGCAGAATCGCACCTCTGCCGGAATTGTCGTCGATATAGGCGGCGTGGGCAAAGGGTGCGTCCAGAATGCCATTGATGGGCTTATACGGGCCGTAGCCCGCCATGTAGTAGCGTTTCTTGTGCAGATCCTCCGGCAGCATTTCCGCCTTGCCGAAGCCGACGGTGAAATGCCCGTTGGGGTCGGCCTTTTTGCAGTCAAAGCCGCTCAACGGAAAGTCCGGGGACATGCCGTTCTTCTTCACGGAGTTTTTGCCGTAGGTTTTCGCGTGGGTGGTGAGCAGCGCCGTGCCGACCTTCTTCGCCGCATTTTTGGCGAGCGTGATTGCTTTTTCTTTTGTGGAACTCATGTGTATAATCCTCCCTGCTTCAATTTTTATGATACTATTTTTATGGAACTGATTTCCCGTTTTTGATTACAACCGTCAACTCACCAGTTTCGGTTATCTCCATAACACAATAGTTTTTGTTTCGTCCTTTTGCGGGTAAAACAGAATCGCAAGCTGAGATAAAAATTGATTCGTTGATTCTTATGATGTTAATCATATTCATATTTTTTAATATTCCCACTTTCGCGACAGAGGTATATTCCTCTGGCTTATCAAAAGAAAAACGAATTAGTTCATCGTCACGCAAATCGATATATGCTTCTTTTTGAGAATCATAGTACATATTAACTGTATCATAACGGTAATGATTTTTACCTGACATCTTATAAGAAGATATTTTTTTTCCATCGAAGCTAATCGTATTAAAAAAACAACCAGTATTCTGTTCGGAAAACGGAACAGGAGAAGTCAAATCCAAATCAATATATTCAATGTAATCAATAACGCTTTTTTTCCAGTCAATTCTTATGATACCTGGAACGCTGCAAATTATTTCATCATTCTTTCCGTCCAAAGATAAAGAATGAATATCCGAAGCGTTTTGATAATAGATTTTTTCATTTGCAATATTTAGGTTGCTGAGAGAAATGTCCTTATAGCGCACCGACTCTGAATAATCAGGATCGTAGTGAGGGTTGCCTTTCGGTGGGTTCGGTGGTGCCGGAATCCCCCAAATGTGGTAATCATTTTTAATTGCTGTTAGTATTCTTGTTTCTATATCGAATCGATAAAGTGTAATCCATTTTTCTTTCCCAATTCCGATGTGTTCATCAATCATCAGATCAACTTCTGCGCCGTAAACAAAATAGAGTGACCCGTTATGTTCAAAAAAACTGCCGCTGCTTTCCTGTGCAGGGGTATCAAAAAGCTTAGAGCCGTCAAGCTCTTTTAAGCGGCATGAAATCTCTTTACCGTATTCTATAATCCTATACTTTTCCCCAGTCTCGCAGTTTTGAGAATAGAAGCCAGATTTACAACTGTAAAAATAATTTTTATCTTTTATATAAACCTCATAGACTGGTTCGTTTATCACTACTTTTATTTCCGCTGAAACAGGATGATATGAGTATAACTTGTTATTTTTTCTAATATCGATAAAATAGAGCAAAATCCCATCACTAAACATTTTAACGCTTGAAGAGCTGTTTGATTTTGATACGGAATTTGGGGCTAAAATAAAAAATGCTCCCAAACCAATAGAAATTGCAAGGACGCATGACACCGATAAAGACACCCACCTTTTGAAATGTGTGCGATGTGATTTTGCGATTAAACGGATTTGCGCTTCATCGACAATATTTTCACAAAGCTTCTGAGAAATCATTTTTCGCCTTGTCATATTTAAAGACCTCCTTGTTTAATGTCTGCTTTCAATCGCCTGCCTGTTTATTAACTTGTATAATTCAAACGGTGATTTCAAGACACAAAAATAACATTTTCAAAGAGCTAGGCGAATACACGCTCCCACCTAGCTCTTTGAAAAAAATTAGTACTTATTTATCTGTGCAAATATCCTCATAATCAATTAGACTGTTATCAAGAAGGTTGATACAAGTCACTTTTTGATAAGAAATTTTAGAATCGCTTTCGTAGTCAGCGTAGATAATTTTTATGGGAATTATTTGCTCTTTGATTTTGACATAAACAGTATGGTCATCAGATTTTATCAATTCACCAAATGAAATTCCATTGGCAACAACACTTTTTTCTGCATGATAGGTTGACTCTACAAGTTGTTGCTGTATTGTGAGCGAAACGTCTTTTTGCGAAAATGTGTTTTTAGACTTTGTAATTATATTGCCGCCTCCATTATCAAACACATCATAGTAATCATTTGTCAAAAGACCGTTGATGGTTTTATAATAGCGTGTTCCGTCACCATATAGTTCATACGCCACGTAATCAAAGTTTTTCATATCCGCATCAAATTCTTCTTGACTTACGGAAGTTGATGCTACGCCCTTTGGCGTGACAGTTGAATAAGCCACCAATGTATTGAGACTTCCTTTGAGCACATATTTTTTGGCATTATCAAACGGCCATGTCAACGAATTTGCTGCAGATTGTGCGGCTGCACTTACGGTCATAGTGTGACCAAACTCAAGGAAAAGTTGGTTTGTAAAGGCACGAGCGGCTATATCATTTAAGCTCAAATTCCATCCAATTGCTGAACGAGCACCTACCGCAGATGAAACAGCTCTGTCAGTTAACGAAAGTCTTGAGTCGGCACCGTCAGGATCCGTTGCGCTATAACATGATGCCCACACTGCAACCTTCGTATTGCCCATAGGTTTTTTTCTGGGACTGGGAGATATCGACGTAAACGCAGCACTATTATCATATAAGTAGCTATAATTTGTACCATCGTTGAAAGCTAATAAACCTGCATCTCCGTGTCCTGCAAAAAAAACCACTTCACTATTAAGGCGTCTAAAAGTGGTTGCGATTATGCCGTCAACATGAGAGGCTGCTTTGTTTTTGTGATTACCAACGGAATAACCCATTGAAGACAACCAACTTGCGGGAATCGTAGCATCGCCAGTTGTGTTCAACGCTAAAAGACCAGGATAATTAAATGTATATATCTGAGCTCTTTGGTCTCTAACCTGTATGGTGTATGACCCTGTTCCGCTAGAAGCATTGAAGTGACGAACCTTGATAGTTACTTTTCCACCAGCATTGCGAAGAAATCCAATTGCAAAGTTGTGATCTTCACCATCATCATCATTTGTGAGGGCGCCGCTTGGGTAGCCGCTATGTCCTGTTACAGTGCCATATGTATCGGTTGATCCAAATGTTTCGATTGTGAACATCCCCGAATACGATGGTGTGAAATAATACGTGTCAACCTGTCCCGCCTTGAGCGTTCCGCTGTACACAGTATCTTTGCTCATAGTAACAGTTGCTTTTGTTGACCCTTCGCCTTCATTCAGTACTGTATAGTCGAATGACGGATTTTTCTTTCCTTCTTCTGAAGCATATGCCACAGAAGTTGAGAACAACATCACCAATGCCGTTACAATGCAAAAACAGTTTTTGAGTTTCCAGTTTTTCATACAAAAATTTCCTCCTTATCTTAATCAATAAATCGGGGAGGTAATACCCCCGTCTTTCGAGAGCTCAATGAATCTAACATCCTCAATATTTCCGCTGTAAGCGGCTTTGCTTGAGGTACAGATGTATGTACAGCAAATTGTGGACTGCCACGAAACATAATTTATCTAAAACATTGGAATCACCTTACCCTTTCTGCTTTTCAAGCCAGTCCGAATATTGTGTTGCATTATATCCCAAATCTGGATTTATCTCATTGCCTCTTGTGGTAGTAATGGAGTCAAATACTTATCTGAATATTTATGTTTTGTACGCTGTCGATTACAATTGCATGATAACACATAGAACCTGACTTGTCAACAGGTGTAATTCATATTCATATTTCACAAAAAACACTTGCAATCCAAATGTCCCTGTGCTATAATACGAAGCAATCACAACAAACGCGGTGATGGAGAGGGTCGATTGTTGCGCGCGCGGGTGGGAAAAGATTCCCAAACCAGAGAGCTTCCGTCTTGGCTGAAAACGGGGCATTGCGCTGGCGGATTCTCGGCGTTCACTCCGGAGCGGTGCGGCTGAAGCGATGTAGGCCGCAACGGGTGTCTCCCGTTACAGAGAAAATCATGCCATCGCGCATGATGCGAAAGCGCATACGCCGCAGGGCGTATGAATGCAGGGTGGTACCGCGGAATCATTCCGTCCCTCAATTTTCGAGGGGCGGATTTTTTTATGCAGGAAAGGATGGATTTATCGTGAAAGACCAATTGCAGGCCATTGCGCAGGAGGCCAAGGCGGCGCTTTCTGCCGTTCAAAACGGTGAGGTGCTGGAGGAGCTGCGCGTTCGTTATCTGGGCAAAAAGGGCGAGTTGACCGCCATACTCAAGCAGATGGGCAAGCTCTCCGCCGAGGAGCGCCCCGTCATGGGGCAGTTGGCCAATGAGGTGCGCGCGCAGATTGAGGATTCGATTCGGCAGACCGACCAAAAAATAAGAGCCGCCGTTACGGCGCAGCGCCTGAAGGCGGAGGCGCTGGATGTCACCATTCCCGGTACGCCGCG
>JGI994J12354_10006216_pt1 | contig 10032 bp, 6 predicted proteins | sample IntmicLarv3ML3BL_FD_12354 | JGI IMG/M metagenome (IMG submission 12354)
GGCGGGGACGACATACTACTCGCCATAGCCAGTTGATTTTGGTTAACGATACAACATTTTTAATGGATACACCAGGATTTAGTTCGCTATACTCAGAGGATATTGAAAAAGAAGAACTAAAGCAATATTTCCGTGAGTTCCATCAGTACGAGGGACAGTGCAAATTCAACCCTTGTACCCACATCCATGAACCATCATGTGCGATAATCACCGCATTAGACAAAGGCGCGATTAGCACCTTGCGCTATCATAATTACGTAGCATTTTTCCAAGAACTAAAAAATAAAAGAAAATACTAACCCCATCACAACAAACCTGTCATACTGAACGAAGTGAAGAACAACAAACCTGTCATTCTAAACAAAGTGAAGAACAATAAACCTGTCATTCTAAGCGAAGTGAAGAATTTTAAGGAGATACCAACATGTACAAATTATCACCATCAATTCTAGCCGCCGACTTCAACAGACTAACAGAACAAGTAACATACATAGAAGAAATCGGCGTAAAATGGTTACACATCGACATAATGGACGGAATATTCGTACCAAACACATCATTTAACGTAGATACAGTAGCGATGTTACGCCCTCAAAGCAAATTATTTTTCGATGTACACCTAATGATTATCAACCCCGAAAAACACATACAAGAATTTGCCGACGCGGGAGCAGACATGATAGTCGTTCACGCGGAAGCTTGCCAAGACTTGCCATCAGTAATTGAGCAAATCAAAGCAACAGGCTGTAAAGTAGGCGTTTCAGTAAAACCAGCCACCCCACTAGATTGCTTGGATAAAGTTCTAGGCACGCTTGACATGGTTTTGATTATGTCAGTAGAACCAGGCGCAGGCGGTCAAGAATATATCAAAGCATCAACTAATAAAATCCGTTTGCTTAAGGACATGATAGATGCACAAGGTCTAGCTACAGATATCGAAGTAGATGGTGGCATTACCCAGGATAACGTAGAAGCAGTTTTAAATGCTGGTGCTAATATTATCGTAGCAGGTTCAGCAGTTTTTAAAGGAGATATCAAAGTAAATGTTACGAAGTTCCATGATGTATTTACACGATAGATTATAATCAAAAAGCAGTAAGTCCGCTCATGGGTTTACTGCTTTTTGCGATTTATGACAAAAGGAGGTAGACATGAACAAGGATTTAATAGGTAAGAAAAACGATATTTGTGAATTTGTAAAATACTTAAAAGCAGAAGAGAGGAGCAAGGCAACAATCGAAAAATACGAAAGAGATGTCCGGAAATTCTTATGTTTTTTAGAGCAACATTGTGAAGTGGTAGAACAGATATCAAAAAAAGATTGTCAGGTAATAGAACTAATCTCAAAGGATGTAGTACTAGATTACAAAGGAATGCTTATGGATAAGTACGAACCAAGCAGTGTTAATTCAATGTTGGCCGCTCTTAACCAATATCTAGTCTTTATCAATGAGGGCGAATGTAGGGTCAAACAAATCAAAATCCAAAGAAAAACATTCTTAGAAAACGACGAGTGTTTAAGTGCGAAAGAGGCCAGAAAACTTATAGCAAAGGCAGAGCAAATGGGCAAGGTACGCCTAAAGGTAATTATTGAAACGCTTTGTGATACTGGTGTCAGAGTAAGTGAGTTGTCATTTTTCACAGTAAAGCAAATAAAAGCAGGAATTATCAAAATCCATAACAAAGGTAAGACGAGGGTAATTGCCTTAACCAATCGCCTCAGGGTGAAACTATTGCGTTATGCCAAAGATAATAATATTAGGGATGGCTTGATTTTTGTAACTAAAGCTGGAAATAAAGTGGATAGAAGTAATCTTTGGCGAGAAATAAAAGAAATTTGTGCGAAGGCAGGCGTAATGATAAAAAAAGGATTTCCTCATAACTTTAGGAGATTGTTTGCCAGAAACTACTACGAAGTGGAAAAAGATATTGTGAGTTTGGCGGATATAATGGGTCATAGTCAAATAGAGACAACAAGACTATATACGATGATAACCTATCAAGAGTTTGTCGGAAAATTAAAAAATATAGCAAGTATTTCAAAAAAATAACAACATAACTCAAATTATGTTGTTACTTAAAATGTGCCCAGGTCGCAATTAAATCAAACTAGAACAATATTAATGATATTATAACAACTAAAGGTTAAAAAGTCCACAACAAAATAGCAACTTTTATCACTTTTTAATTACCGCCCAGTAAAATACATGCAATCTTGTCAAAAATCAGTTCCACAGGGGAACTGATTTATTTTGTGTACCAAAAAATTAAGAGGTCTCTTGGTATCTTTGGAAAATAGCATCGTACTTTCCGCATTTTTCTAAAAAGCGTGATTGTTGTACCCACTTTTCGCTAATTGAACCCTCTTTTTTTCGATATTTATGTAGCTTTACAACATAATTTGAGTTATGTTGTAAAGCTATTTTTGCGAAGAGAAGGGAGAAACACACTATGTACAAGGCAACAGAAATACTATCATTACCAATCAGAGATATCAAAGAAGGAGAGTGTCGTGGGAAGGCGCGGAATATATTGTTCGGAGCCAGACAAGGTCAGTACTACCTTGAGTTGGATAAAAACTGTTTAGGACAAGCAGAAGTACTAGCCAAAGAAAATATCGCTGGCATTGGCGATAACTTCATCCTCATTGAGAAGAAAAGCGACATTAAGATGGTCTTATCAGCTGATGAAGCACTACGTGCTAACCTTAGAGATAGTTATGTACTTCTAGGCGTAGAAGTCATCAGTGAGAATGGAAGCCATTTAGGAACAATCGTGGATTTCATTATAGATAAAGTCGGCGTGCTTTCGCGCATAATTTTAGATGACGAAGTAAGTATAGATAAAGCGGATATTGTCACTGTTTGTGAAGATGTAGTATTTGTCAAAGCCACAGGTGCTCATGATGACGATGGGAAAATGGCGAAAAAGGACACCAAAGACGAAGGCTCTGCTGACGAAGATAGTGAGAAATCGCCAGTAGGACTTACTGTTAGAGAAGATGTATCAAGTGCTGACGGAGCATTTGTGATAAAAGCGGGGAGTGTTATTACTGAGGAAATATTTAATCAGGCAAAGGAGCATGATGCTGTATTAGCGTTAGGCTTTGTTGCTGTGTAAGAAGGGATGCATAATCTATGACTATGAGTGAGCAAACAAAGATAAGCTTTACCAGAGGGGTGCAGGGCGATACATATCTTTCAGAAGAAGTAGATAACTACCTACAGATGTTGCATGGTGCTTACGAAGATATGGAAAAAGAGCTTAAAAGCCTAGAAAGTAAGACGGTCGATGAAAATGAGATAAAGAAATTCTACGAAAGCCAAATCGAAGCGTTTAAAAATCAGATTAACAAAGGTCTAGAAGCTAAAGCAGCAGACGAAAGAGAAAAATCAAGACTCAAAGAAGAGGCGGATAGATATCTTAAAAGCATTGAAGAACTCCAAGAAGCGTCGTCAGAACATCTTAAAACCATTGCCAAACTAAGAGAAGCAAAAAATGAAGTGCAAAATACTGATAAGCTAGAAGAGTTTTACCAAGAAAAAGTCGAAAAGCTCGAAAGTTTATTAGTCCTTGCTCAAGAAGAAGTTGGTGACCTTCAAAGAGAAAAAGTAGCATTAGAAGAGGCCAAGGAGCGCCTAGAAGAAAAGCAACTTGAAAGTACTAACGATGGCAGGGTCAAAGCGTATAGCGAATTGATTGAGCGAACAATCGATGCGACCCAAGACTATGTCGATGATATTAAGACTCAGATGAATAGTATGGCTAATGAAAGTAAGACCCGTCAAGAAAAGGCCTTACATCAAGCTAATGTCAATGCTTTTAACATGATAAGAGAAGCAAAGAACGAAGCAGATGGATTAGTTGAGAGTGCTAAAAAGAAAAGTCAGGAGATACTAGGAGAAGCTAAGCAAGAATATAGTGAGCTTCGTGAACTAATCAAAAAAGCTAGTAGAGAATATGTTGCAATAGTAACACTACCACGTCAAGACAAGTTATTAGATGCAACAAAAGAACAATCCCAAGCACTACAAGAAAAGGTAATAAAGGTCGAGGAGGAATAGCAAATGGCAAAAAGCTTAAAAGAACTTCAATTAGCCTTTAAAGCCCAATACCAGACAGAAGAAACAGCAAAAGTCGAAGATAATATAAAAGTAGACGATAATACAAAAGTCGAAGCGGTAAAAATGGAGGTGCCCGAAGTACTTGAGGCGCCAAAGACGCCAGCGACATCCAAAGTGCTAGAGGCAACAAAAGAACCAGAAGTAGTAGAAGTGCCAGAGATAGCCAAAGTACAAGAAGTACCTAAAGTACCAGAGGTGTCAGAAATACCAGAAATACCAGGAATACTAGAAATACCAAAAGCACCAGTTGCACCAACGACAGCTCAGATTGATACCAACACTGTTGCGGACATACCAGAGGAAAAGACCGACAAAGGGATAGACAAAAAGATAGACAAAAGAGAAGAGAAATCCGAGCCAAAAGGCAAAGCAACGATTGTCTCGGACACTATTTTTTACATTGCTCTTATTATGATGGTGGTTTTTGCCGTTCTATTTTCACGAGGAGCTTTCGGTGAACAGGCAGTTGGCGGTTATCGTTTCTACGAAGTCCTAACCACCTCGATGGATAGTGTCTATCCAAGAGGTAGTTTGATTTTAATCAAAGAAGTCGAAGCGGGTGAATTAATAGTCGGTGATGATATTACCTTCACTAGTGACGCTAGCAACCTAATTACTCACCGAATAGAGGAGATTTACGAGAACTACGAAGATAGTGGCAGACGAGCCTTTATCACAAAAGGAGTTGATAATGCTGTAGCTGATGCACAAGTAGTTCTAGCCGACAACGTCGTTGGCAAAGTAGTTAGAGGATTTGCTGGACTTGGAGCTACGCTTAGCTGGATTGGAAGCAACCTATGGATTGTACTGTTGTTATTTTTATCATTAATGGCACTATCGTTCTTCCTTAGGATTTTCTGGAATGAACACAAAAAAGGAAGAGAGTTGTCCTCATGAGTAAGACCCAGTCATCACGAACAAGACTAAGTCCTCATGAGCAAGACCCAGTCATCCTGAGCGAAGCGAAGGAACTATGCAAAAATTCAAGCATTCAAGCAAAATAAAATGCAACTATCAAATAAAGAAAGCAAAAGTTGGTTCTGTATAAGACAAAGAATAAGTGAACTAATGATAGACACAATAATAAGTGTCAAGAGGGGAAACAGCCAATGCTTTTTAATATAGATAAACAAAAGAGAAATTAAAAACAGGAGGAATATGTAATGAGAGAAAAAAGAAAAAAACTTCTATCAGGAGGAACTGCGCTCATATGTGCATTAGCAGTATTAATCAGTGGTACGTTAGCATGGCAAGCAGCATCTCAGGCGGTTAACCCATTTAGTGGTACTGCAGCAGCAGGTAATTTAACTGGGGCGAACTTGCACGATGACTTTGCAGGAGACAAGACAGGATCGAATGCAGGAAAAGTAGATAAGGATGTTTATGTGGAAAATACGGGTAATAAGGACGTATTTGTTCGTATCCAGTTAAGAGAGAAATTAGCACCAGCAACAGTGGCTACATTGTTTAAACCTACTACTGAAGCTAATGGTTCGCTAAGCAAAGCAGGTGCTACAGAGGGCTTTGTATGGACTTTAGGTACAACTACGCCTAAGGCATACAATTCAATCACAGATACATCAAAGTGGCAAGCTGGTGTAACAGCAGGTAAAACAGCAGGACAACAAACCGAGTTGATTGCTGATGCCGTGGGTGATGGAATTAATCTTGGTGGAGCGTATGCAAATACAGGAGACGCTAGTATAACAACGTCAGCGGGAACAACACAAGATCAAGCAAATGGAGCATTGGGATCTGTAATTTCAATGGCACAATATAAAGCTATAACGACTGATGCAGCGAAAAAAGCGTTTGTTGGTTGGATATATGATGTCGATGGTTTTGCATATTGGTCGCAGCCATTAGCACCAGGAACAGCAACAGGCCGATTGCTAGCAGGTGTAGATGTGCCAAATACTAATTATACCTATGAAATTGTAGTTGATATGGAATATGTTGACTATCTAGACCTTACAGCATGGACAGCGCCACAAGGCTCAGAAGAAGGAAAAACCAAAGATGGTCCTACAAACGGTGGTGTACAAGGAACAGAAGCTTCAGATGATGCTAAAGCATTATTAAGAGATATCGCAACTGGTGCTAACACGGGTGGTGGTGAACCAGATACTACAAAATACAACAAAACTCTTACAGCACAAGGAGGCTATAGAATTGGAGTAGGCGAAACGAAAGATGCTCCAACAGTTAAAGATGCTGACGGCGAAGCAGTTGAAATCATAAAATGGACAAGCAGTAACGAAGCAGCGATTTCAGTAAATGCGACAGGTCAGTTTGTAGCGGCAGCAGACGCACTTGGCAAGACAGCTACAATGACAGGAGTTGATGTTTATGGTAATAAAGTAGTGGTTACTTTAACAGTAGGAGCAGTAACGACAACTGAGATAATTGAACATCCAGATAGACCAGGAGAATTCTGGCAAGATAATGGCGATAACACTTATACTGAAATCGACCAAGATACTTATGACCCACTACCAGGTGGCGAGACAGTATGGGGTGGTGATGATGGAAACCTCGGTGGTGGTGATGATAAACCAGCTATCGCTGGAAAAGATAACGTTCGCTATGTAGCCGAAGATCCTGATACAAACGTATTTTATCCAGTTATCAAAGGCGGTACTGACAACGGTAAATTAGGTGACCCAATCACTGGTGGACATGACATGATTCCAGGAGAAGGTACAGGCGTTAATGCAGGTAAAGATGCAACTACAGAGCCGAAACTTGTAGAAATAGATGATACATGGTATCTAGAACATAATGATGGAACATATGATGCACCATCAACAACACCAGGAACAGCTGGAAAGATTGATACACCAGACGATATCAAAGGTCTTACCAAAATCACTCCTGAAATGGATGCAAAAATGCCACCAGCAAGTGATTTCGATGATACTGTAGAAGGTTTCTTGACTCCAGAAGAATTAGAAGCTTGGGAAGAAGCAGTAGAAGCAGCAACAGTTGTACCTGCAACAGGAATTACTTTTGGTACAACGCCTGTGGATGTAGAAGTGGGTAAAAGCGTAAGTGCTCCAACAACGACTATAGCGCCAGCAGATGCTACAGGCAAAATCGTATGGACTAGTTCTGATGATGATATTGCTATAGTAGATGAGAATACTGGCGAAGTAACAGGAGTTGAAGTGGGAGTGGTTACGATTACAGCGACAATTACTAATCCAGAGGGTGCTCCAATAACACAAACATATGACATAGAAGTCCTACCAGCAGGAGCTGCAGAACAAAAAATCCTAGATGACAAATTAGTAGCTGCTCTTGATGCAGATGTTCTAGAAGATGGATATTTGGGTGCTTCTGGTGATTATGAGTCTTTGGTAGAACAAATAAAATTTGCTACATGGATTGAAAGTCCTACCAACAAATATCTAATTCAGTATTATGAAACACCACATATTAACGGTAAACAACAACCGGGAACATTGGAAGATAACTACGCAGCAATCCCAGTAGCTAAACTACTTGCAGATGGCAACACAACCAATGTAACATTTACTTCTGATGATTCTAAAGTAGTTGAAATTAAAGACGGAAAGATATATATTTACTGGTTACCAAGCCATGAGGAGTACATGTCCGACTGGTTGAACCCTGATAAGTGGGGATATGGATATTATCGTACTACGGTAACAGTGACGGCCAATTACGAAGAAGCAGGTAAAAAAGCAACGCCAGTAGATATAGAGATTCACGTATCATTGGCAGGTGTTTTCGTTGTAGATTAAAAAATGCGCATTAGAAAGGAGCAGACATGCTAAAGAGAATAAAAACAAATAAAATTGCAGCACTGATGATAGCCATGGTGTTGGTAGTATCAGGGGCAATTATGGCATTAGGGCAAACCCTTACTGCAAGTGCAATAACATGGGAAGTAGAAGTAATAACACTTAGTGAGGTTCCTGCAAATAGAAGGATAGACATAGCAACAGCAACAAATAAAGAGCTAACATTTAATATCTTCAATGTGAATTCGTGGGCTAGTAGTGATGTAGATGTGGCAGAGTTTAAGAGTGCTACTAACATTAGTGCCACATTCACAGTTAACAAGGCGGGAAAATTCACGGCTTACCAAGCGACTCGTGAGGGGCTTATGGATAAGTCAGATGCCCTAGTATACGACTCAACAGCACCAGCTAGCTATGTGATTACAACCAATCACACAAGCCTTGAAAACAAAAATGATACTGAAGCTATTCCAATCACAGTGAAAAACCTAGCAGAAAATACAATCACAGGTAAAGTAACTTGGAGCTCTGATACACCAGAAGTTGCAACAGTAGGTCCAACAACAGGTGTAATAACAGCAGTAGATAATGGCTATGCTCGTCTTGCTGGTAGATTTACCGATTGTTATGGACAAGAGCAAACAATCATCTACAGTGCTATTGTTGGTAGTCCTTCAGCAAGTAATGTAGTGCAAGGTGCAGATGGTAACTACTATAGACCAATTGGTCGCCCAGCTAATGTTTGGGAAAAGACAGATGAAGGTGGAGTACCAAAACATCCAGCTGAGTTTATCTATAGCGAAGACCCAAGCGAAGACACAAATCCTAAAGAGGTAGTAAGAGGTGAGGACGGTATATTCTACATTCAAGAACCAGTGAATGTCTTCACACCAATTGCAGAGGACGGAACTATCAGCACTACTCCAGATGACAAAGTTTGGGGCGGAGCAGATAAGAAACCAGGCAATACAGATGACAAAAAAGTTAAGCCGTTTAATGGTAATTATTATGCAGACCTAGGTCAAAATGTCTTCGGACAAGTGCTTCCTAGTGGCGACCTTGACGAGCGTATAGGTGGGGGAGCAGATGGAAACCCAACTACAAGCCCAACTATGCCAATCGTAGAAGTAGACGGTAAATATTACTATGGACCACTCACTGAAGAGGGCGAAACTTTCTACATTGGGGATAGAGTACCAGGTGGTAACGGACAACTTTCAAGTAATCCTCGTCCGTTCACAATGGCTAGTACAGACCAAAAATTCTATCTAGACACAGAAACTGGCAAAATGGTTACAACACCACCAGTGACAACTGTAAATGCAACAGGAATTACTTTCACTGGAACTGTTCCTACTACTGTAGCTATCAGTGGTAAAGTATCAGCACCAGGGGTAGCAGTAGCGCCAGCAGATGCAACTGTTAAAACAGTAGAGTGGAGTAGCTCTAACACAGGAGTTGCTACAGTCAATCCAAATACCGGAGAAGTAACAGGAGTTGCAGGTGGAACAGCAATAATCACAGCAACACTTACAAACCCAGATAATAGTACAAGAACACAAACTTATACAATCACAGTACAACAACCAATTACCAATGGACAAGGTAGTGCAGTAGACGGTAGAGTACTTACAGCTGACAAAGCTGGAGACAATAGTGCATGGGTTGAAATCGCTACTAATGGTGGCTATAGCTTGATTGTAAGAGCACAAACTACAGGACAAGCAGCATTCTATTCTAGTGGTAATTACCAAGCATATGGAACAGCAACAGGACCACTACGTGTTGCAATTAACACATGGTACAGAGGATTATCTAGTACTTCAGCTCTTCGTACTCATTCGGTAGGACATGATGCACTAAGTAAACCAGGAACATGGGCAAACCTTAGCGCAGCAAATGGATTTAGTGTGCCAACAGGAGTGTCAACAACAGCGGATGATACAGCATTCCCATTGTCATTCCAAGAAGCAGCTAATTACTGTAGTGTACAATGGTACAATGGTTCATCATGGCAAGGAAGTATAACGCAAGCTAATGTGAACTGGAACAAGCTGACCGACCGCACCAGCACTCACTCGCGGCTTCGTTCGCCTGGTAACATTGCCAGCCATGCGTCCATTCTCCACTCGAGTGGCAGC
>JGI994J12354_10006217_pt1 | contig 10031 bp, 9 predicted proteins | sample IntmicLarv3ML3BL_FD_12354 | JGI IMG/M metagenome (IMG submission 12354)
CAGACATGTCGGGATAGTGGTCATGTCCACTCCCAATCCTCTGCTCTCCAGATCCTTTTTCACGTGGTCGCTTACGCATATGATGTGATCGAACGTTTCCAAACATTTCCTGAAACGGTTGTCGTTGATCATTGAGATCTTTCCGGTGATCCCGACGCCTTCTCCCCACATGTTGTGATATGTGAAGATCTTCTTCCCATCGTATCTCTTGAGGTCCTTGTTGTAGGACGGAGCCCATCTGTAGTGGTAGTTCACGATGTCCGCATCCATTGAAATGAGTGATTCAAGAACTCCTTTCGAGGAAACGAATGGCGGGTTGTACAGATTTATGTATCTTGATTTAAGGCGGACGATACGATAACCGTCCATCTTTTCCTCTTCCTCAGTGTCGGGAAGGCGTGCGGTCAGTACGGTAACATCATGTCCGCGTTCAGCAAGCATCTTGCTCGTATCGTGGATCCTTCTCTCGATCCCTCCTTTGTAAGGGTAAAAGAATGGATCGACCTCAACAACTTTCATTCGCAAGTCCGCTCCTTTTCTTCTTGAAGTAGGCGAATATCAGACTTATAACGATTACTGCAATAACGAAGAGTATCGTGTATGTCTGAGCATCACCGTCGCTGAAGTACGTAAAGAAGAAATTGCTCATGAGCATTATCAATCCATACTTCAGAATGCATCCCAGGATGATATACACCATCGCTCTCGAAAGGCGCCAGTCCTCAATGATGCTGATGAACGCTCCGGCGAACGGGATCATGGGTGCGGCACGGTTGACAAGTAACATCCTCTCATCGCTGACGATCAGGAACTTGACGTATTTTTCGGCAATGTTCTTTATCCTCTCAGGCACACGGACGTGTTCCACTATCCAGTATAACGTCGATATTCCTATGACCTCCGCCACGATCGCGACCATCAGCAGCTGAAGACCGAACTCGATCGATGGATTGTACATGAAACCGATGACAAAGAACAATTCCGGCAACGTCGGGAATGCGATCGCATCTATCAGGAATATAAGGAAGATGCAAAGAAGGATGCCCCATGCACCGTAAGGTCCGAATAGGTCATAGATCCAATCGCCAATGTTGAACATTCATCCCACTTCTCACTGACGATTACGTATGTGTATATAAATGCGAGCGGATGCGAAGTACTAAGCGAATCAAATGCTTAAATATCTGCTAAGCGTAATTGGAACATGGACTTATCTCAGTACCGAAACAAAAAGGTCTTCATAACCGGCCACAATGGTTTCAAAGGGTCGTGGATGTGCAAGATCCTCACGGGCCTGGGCGCAAAGGTCTGCGGTTATTCCATTCCGATGAAGGACGATATGATATCGTACATGAGATCGGATGTTGAATCCATAGAAGGTGACGTAAGGAACCTGAGCGATCTCAAGGACGCAGTTTCATCATTCTCCCCGGATATAGCGATACATATGGCGGCACAGCCGCTGGTGAGGGAGTCGTATCTGGACCCTGCATACACGTATGAAGTGAACGTGATGGGAACAGTGAACTTCATGGAAGCTTTCCGGGAAAGTAAAGTGAGGTCGATAGTGAACGTCACGACCGATAAAGTGTACAGGAACCTGGAACAGGACGCAGGGTACAAAGAGGACGATATCGTAGACGGGAACGATCCGTACGCAAATTCAAAATCGTGTTCAGAACTGGTAACATCAACATACCGGAGAGCCTTCTTCGATGCCCTCGGGATACCGGTGTCGACATGCCGTGCAGGCAACGTCATCGGCGGAGGGGATTGGGCGAAGGACAGGATAGTGCCAGACTGTGTGAAAGCAGCTATGCACAACGATGTCATAAGAATAAGGAATCCCTCATCGGTAAGGCCGTATCAGCATGTTTTGGAACCCGTATCCGCATATCTCATGGTGGCGATATCGCAGATGAATGACAGGTCTTTATCGGGAAGTTACAATGTCGGCCCCAATGACGGCGACAATGTGACCACTTTGCAATTAGTGGAAATGTTTGCGAAGAACTGGAAAGGTGTGAAGTGGGAATCCGCTGAAGAAAAGGGCGCACCGAAAGAGTCGGGCATACTGAAACTGGATTCGGGAAAGATCAGGAAAATGTTCAACTGGACTCCGAAGTGGGACACCGAGGCTGCTGTTTCAAAGACAGTCGAGTGGTACAGAGCGTATGCTGAGGGAAAGGATATGGAAGCAGTCACAAAAGAACAGATCAAAGGATACCTGAGCTGATCCAATGAAGGCATTGATCACAGGCGCATCAGGATTTGTCGGCAGGAATCTTATGGATTCCCTGCCGAAGGATACGATCGCAATGGTCAGGAAGAACATTCCGGAATATGAGTGTGTGGTCTGCGATCTTGAACACGCGGACAGACTTCCGGAACTTGTCGATAACGTCGATGTGATATACCATCTCGCATGGACAGGCCCGTCCGGAGAGAACAGGAACAACGAAAAACTGCAGCCAGTCAATGTAAGTAATTCCAAAAGGCTTGCGGAAGCCGCATCGAAGATCGGATGCAAGAAGTTCATCTTCTGCGGGACGATCGCTCAGCGCTGGAAGGCCCTTGACCCCTATGCGACAGCAAAATGGGATGCTGTGAAAGCAGTCTCCGATGTCTGTTCAAGGGACGGGGTGCAGTTCGTTCACGCGATACTTCCGAGCATATACGGAAAAGGATCATCCGGATTCGTTGCCGATACGTTCGTGAAGATGATGAACGGTTCCGACATAACGGTGAAGAGCGGTAACGGGTTGAATGATTTCATTCATATCAGCGATGTTGTGAACGGTCTCAAGATAATATGCGAGAAAGCAACCCCTGGAGAATATTTCATAGGATCGGGAAAGCCCAGGAAGATAAGGGATTTCATCAAAATGATGGCAGATCTTACGAACACGACCTCTTCCATTGATATAAGGGATGAAGGACAGACGCTGACCCCGGACGATCTGGACATAAGTGCAATGTCCTCTTTGGGTTATGTGCCGGCGGTGGATTTCGAAGATTGGATCCGGAAAACGATCAATCTTTCCAGGTCTTCCACTTAGGATCATTGTTCCATATATTCTCAAGATCGTTCTTGTCCTTGAGAGTATCCATGCATTTCCAGAATCCCTTGTGCTGGTATGCCGCCAATTCCCCTTCCGATGCAAGCTTATCCAACGGACCGACTTCCAGCATTGTACCGTCCCCTTCTATGTAATCCAGTACGGCAGGGTCAAGGACCATGAATCCTCCGTTGACCCATCCCATATCAGATGACTGTTTCTCTCTGAATGACGTTATCAATCCGTCTTTGATATCAAGTACGCCGAATCTTCCTTCAGGTATGACCGATGTGAGAGTTACTTTAGTGCCCTTTTTCTTGTGGAATTCCACGACCTTGTTCATATCGATATCTGATACGCAGTCCCCGTATGATAAACAGAAAGGTTCCTTTCCCAGATACTTCCTGAGCCTCTTTATCCTTCCGCCGGTCATTGTGTGCAGTCCGGTGTCGATCAATGTCACTTTCCACTCCTCTGCGCGTTTGTTGAGGTACGTGACCTCATTCTTTGACATATCCAAGGTCACGTCAGAGGAGTTCATGAAATAATTGCGGAAAAAGTCCTTGATCACTCCGCCTTTGTAGCCGAGACAGATTATGAAATCATTGAAACCGTAGCTGTAGTACGTTTTCATTATATGCCAAATTATCGGCATTCCGCCGATCTCCACCATCGGCTTAGGGATATATTTTGTCTCTTCGCTCAAACGGGTACCGAACCCGCCGGCCAGGATCACGACCTTCGTCATATCTCAGTGATTGTAGGATTCGTATTTAATTTCTGTTCTTATTGAGAACGTCCAAGTAGAGCGATTCCAGTAATTCTGCAGTTCTTTTCATGGAGTATCTCTCCGCGGTCGCTCTTGCTCCACGGGACAGTTTATGAAGGTCACTCAGGCAGTAATTGATGGCACTGGCACATTCCTCTTCGGTATCTCCGAACAGCTGACCGTTCTCTCCGTTCCTGATGACCTCCTTGAAAGCTCGGCCGTTGCAGCATGCAGCAGGAAGCTCACACGACATGGCTTCCAGAGTGGTCAGGCCCTGAGTTTCAAATTTTGAACAGGATACTGTGATGTCCGCCGCAGAGTAATACCATATCAGCTCTTCATGCGGAACGAATCCTGTGAAGATGACGCGGTCGTTCAGTCCTAAGTCGGCAGTAAGCTGTTTCAGATGCTGTTCCATCGGGCCCTTTCCGACTATCATCAATCTCGTATCGTCATCCAGCAGTCCGACGGACCGGATGAGCATATCTATGTTCTTCTCTGCGGACAGTCTGCCTGCACAGATCAGTACCTTTTTATCAGTAAGCCCGTGGCGTTCTCTGATCTCCAGACCCTTCTCCGGAACGCGAATGAACTTTGAAGTGTCAACGCCAATGTGTATTACTTCCAATCTCTTCGTCACTACGTTCCTTGTCCCGAGTTCTTCAGCTATCGGTTCAGTCGGAACGATCACAGCCGAAGGGCGCTTCACGAAGTTCCGAAGATAGATCCATGCCAACTTTCCCAAGATATCAGGAGGAAGCTTTATTGGTGAATATGCCGAGATCGCTTCATCGACCATGGTTATGTACGTCATCACCGTCGGGATCCTGAGAGTGTGTGCGGCGATCAACGCCTTCAATGCCATCAGAGCAACACCGTAGATGTGTATGATATCCGGCTTGATCCTGTCGATTATCTCGATCTTGTTCGATCTGAATATCGGTAAGTAATAACCGTCATATTTCCTGAAACGTATTGCCGGGAAGTAGATAACATCAGGTTCCCGATATTCTTTACCGGGATCGGGTGCGATGACAAACACCTCATGGCCCATCTCGGTCAGTTCCTTGCGGGTGGTGACGACCGTTGTAACAACACCATCCGTCGTCGGACGGTAACTGTCTGTGATCATCAGTATCCTCATTCTGTCCCCCCNTATCTGTCTGCAAGTTCTTCTGTTATCATTTTCTTGAGATTCATTATCGATCTCACTTCGATCGGATCAACGTTATTCATCATCGCAAGGCGCAGTGAAACATGATCACCCAACATGATAGAGATAAGACTTCTTTCGGTTATGGTCTTACCGGATATTTTGATGATGACGGGATCGATACCGGACCTCCTGAACGCTTCGATGGACGATCTTGCGATCTCTTTCATTATTTCCGGAGCTTCTGTTTCGCATAGGAACACAGGTCTGCAGTTGAATCTGAATGCGTCCCCGGAACTCCCCGGGACATCGTTGAAATCAGGGATTGAACCGCTGAAAGCCATCATTTTCGAAGTTTCGTTGAGTTGTGTTTTCCATCTTGTTGCGGATGCTGCTATTCCCGATGTCGAGTAGATGACAGGTATCGATCCGTGTATGCTCTTTGCGACAGTGTCCGCATAACTGTCCATATTGTCAAAACCGATGCTGTCTCGGAATGCGCACAGACGGGGGAGCATTTCCATAATGTCCTTCTTGGATGATGCGCCTCCTACTGTTTCGATCACATTCGCCATGTAACCGAGAATAAGACCCAGCGCGTTCCTGGGCTGCCTGCCGCCGTCAAGTTTCACGACCATGCTGCCGTTCTTTGCACATCGTTCCATGAGCTTTCCGCCCGCGGTTATCGCGATGATCTGACACCCCTTTTCAACGGCCCGATCGTACATTGACACGGTCTCGCGCGTATTCCCGGAGTAACTGCAAATGATCACTAACGTTTCGGTGTTCACCCACTTCGGAAGATCCATGGAACGTACGACATCGATAGGAACTTCGGACGAGGATGATAACATGTCCATCAGAACATCTCCGCCGATGGCAGACGCACCCATGCCGCATATTACGATCCTGTTGAATTCCGCATAAACATCCAATCTCTGAAGGATGGAATACCTGAGGTCGTCTGCAAAACCGACCGTCTCCATAATTGCGACGTCAGATGCGGTCCTCACGTTCATTTCCTCCGTATTCGGGAATCAATGACAAGGTAATAAAACCATTCGCTGACACACCCCAGGGGAAAAATAATGGAAAGTTACCTGCGTATCCGGTGCATAAGTTCCTTGAATTTATTCACCAAGTATGGGAAGAACGTATCCGGTGTCAACACCGCAGACATGTATTTCTTATGATCGGGGCTGCTTGCCCACCGGATCCTGTGTATATGTTCCCTGTCCGTTCCGGATGAGAATCTGACAACGGATTCCATCCACCTGCAAAGGGAACCATGGGATATGTTCGGAATACGGTCTCCGAATATTCTCATTACGTCCAGTGCATGATCCTCACATCCTTTGGATATCTCGGGAGCAATGCTCGTACGATATACTTCGCATTCGGGGTTGTCGGTCTGATACTCAGGTCTGCCGTCAGATGTCATTCCCGTCACGGGGTATTCAGGAGAACTCATAAGGAATTCTGAAAGATTGACGTTGGTCCAGTTATGGAACTGCGGGTCGTTGAATCTTTTGAATTCGAATTCGGTCTTCTTGGACAGTAATGTGTAATAGAACCCGGTGACCTTTCGGCCGATGGTATGTTCTATCAGTTTCTGGGAGGAGAATTTCATTGTCGTGACATCAGCAATACAGACGTCCGGGGAGTCACCGACGATGTCGTTGAGATATTTTCCGTACTTTCTTGATTCCTTTTCTATCAGTCCCGTGAAAAGTTCTGCGTTATCGGTGAAGACGTCCTTATGAGACATTCCTGAACTGCTGATAAGGGCCTTGACCTCAGGGATCTTGGAAAAATATTCCACTACGTACCGTTCATACTCGGTTCCGTCATAACCGTCCCCGAACACGATGTTGTACAGCCGTAACGCATAAACGTATTCAGTTCTGAGTTCCGGGAACATTATATTGCATACTTTCTTGAGATTGTAACCGTCCCTTGCTATGAACAGCAGTAATGCATTCTTGTCTATACATGAAGCAATGAAACTTACGAAGGAAGAGGATATCGGACCGCCGAAGCGGTATCCGAATCTGTACCAATAGTCATTCTCCTTGTTTTCTGTCTTATCGGCGATATACTTGAAAGCATCAACGGAAACAAGAACGGATCTTTCGAAATTCTTCTTTCTGCGGTAGAACCTGTATGCTCTCCGGTTCTCTGAGAAATATTGGTCGATCGCTTTNGGATAATGAATGGACGCTATGCCCAAACGTTCCGGGACCTCATGGTCGGAATGATGATTGTCGCCGATGTGCAGCAGATCCTTCGGGTCAATGTCCGATCCGGAAAGCACATGGTGATAAAGTTCCCCGGAATGCTTGTTGATCCTGTGTTCGCATGATACATAGAGATCAGAGAAACCAAAGAGGCCGTTCTTCTCCAAGACCTCCCGTATGAATGATGACGGCAGATACATATCAGATATCAAAAGCACTCTTTTCTTTGACGACACCGCATGTTCAAAGACCTTCTTCATCTCGGGGTCCGGAGTAAGCATGCTGCGTTCATATTCAAGTTCGAGGCACTTCAGACCTCTGAACTCCTTGGATATCTCATCATATATCTCGTCAAGTGTTATCTCTGTACATATCTTACGTCTGGCTCTTCTTTCCGCGTCTTCTCTTTCCACGGAGAATCCGGGGATCCCTTCATTCAGTTCCATGTGCGTGAAAAGGTCTGTCGGCCTGACATACGGTCTCATGAGCAGAGTGTCGAATATATCGAATGAGATGTTGTTGTATCTGTCGACAGCATCGATCATCTCCGCACGGTCCATCTGCCATTTCACCTGATGTAATGAATGCGGGATAAGTACATAGTGTTTCTCTAACCCGCTATGCTCTCCCTAAAGTAGTAACTATATATCAGACATCAGGCTATGTAGGTGCGGGAGAGGGAGTTGCACAAGGTGAGCATTATCATTCCTGTGCTCAACGGAGCACATCATATCGCAAATACCTTCAAGTTCCTCTCTGAACAGAAATTCACTGATTTTGAAGTTATTTTTGTTGTTGACGTCAAAACAACGGACGACACGCTGGAACTGATAAAAGAGAATACACCCTCAGGAATGGATGTTACCGTACTACCACAGAGCGGCGAGGGAAAACTGGGAGAAGCAAGGAACATCGGTCTCGATCATTCGACCGGCGACATCATCTGGTTCCTTGACGTGGACGATCGTCCTTTCGCAGATTTCCTTTCCGATCTGATCAGGATAATGGACGGGTACAACGCAGATGTCGTCATGTGCAATTACCTGAGATCGAAATACCTCGATTCCACGGACGATGAAGAGGGAGAATCAATAAGGGAGATGGACAGCAGGACCGCGATAGACGCGAGACTGAACGAAAAGATCCCTGTCACAGCATGGTCTCGGATAACCACCAGGAAGTTACTGATCGACAGCAACTTAAGATTCAATCACAATTTCTCTGAAGATATTGAACACACATTCCGTTTGCTGATGGCGGCCAAGAAGATATGCTACTACGAAAAACCGCTGTATATCTACTATCAGAACGAAAGATCCGTATACGGCGCAAGCGGAAGGGACAACATACGTGGGGAGTCGGAAGTGAAAGCGTACGACGATCTCGAAGCATTCTTCGCGGATACCGACCTATCAGAGAAATTCAACCGGTTGTCATCATACACGCGCATCAGGTCGGCAGTTCACATGGAACGCAAATGTTTCGTGAAATATGCAAGGAGCGAAAGATGCAAGGATATGATAAAACGCAACATCCCGAAATGGAATTGGGAAATATATCTGTTCAAAGCGTCCCCATCGTTATACTACTTCATGGTCAAGACATTCTTGGACTTTATCTTTTACAGAGAAGGAAGACAGTATCGATAAATACAACCAACTCTGTTCTTCGCATGAATGAAAGCATTGGTGGTCGGAGCTGCAGGTTTTATCGGAAGCCATCTTACGGACGAACTCCTGAAGAGAGGATGGAAGGTCACTGCTGTCGATGTTTTCAGTAGAAAGGAAGCAAAGAACCTCGGGCACATTCCGGAAAATTCGGATCTCAAGTACATGAAAGTGGACGCCACCGATACCGAAGCGACCGAAAAAGCGATGAAAGGTTGTGATACGGTATTCCACATGGCGGCCAACGCTGACGTGCTGGCCGGTTCGAAGGATCCGACAATGGATATCAGCAGCACGCTGGCGACAACGATCTCAATACTTGAGGCAATGCGGCGAACGGGGGTCAGGAACATATTCTTTGCGTCATCGTCAGCAATATACGGTAACACCGGGCAGACAATACTGAAAGAGGATATGCGCGGAGTTCCGATATCATATTACGGCGCATCGAAACTGGCATCTGAGGAGCTGATCGGCGCGTATGCATACATGGATTCGTTCAATGCACTGATATTCAGGTTCCCGAACGTCGTGGGAACGCGTTTAACGCACGGAGTGATCCTGGATCTTGCGGGGAAACTGAAAAAGAATGCCCGGGAATTAGAGATACTGGGAGACGGCAAACAGCGGAAACAGTATGTTCACGTATCAGATCTGACAAAAGCGATAGTAGATTTCTCGGAGAACATCGAACCCGGAACGAACATTTACAATATTTCCACAGAATCTTTCACAACAGTGAACGAAATTGCTGATATGATATGTGCCAGATTCGGTTTGGAAAACGTGAGATACTTATACTCCGGAGGAAACGTCGGATGGAAAGGGGACGTTCCGATGTTCGCTTACGATATATCCAAAGCAAAAGCAAAAGGCTGGAAATTCAACTATTCGTCGAATGAATCCGTCAAGAAGACGATAGACGATATGAAGATCTGAATCTGTTCACAACGACCGCACACGGCGTGAATTCCTTTTATTATAAGTAAAAAAAGAAGGCACGAGCATTAGCAAACGATATATACCACGATGAAGTACGCAGGATGCTCTTCTGAGCCGATGAATGATGAAGATGTTTAACATTGGAAAGAGGTAATAAGAATGTCAGTATTTGTGAAGTTTGAGACCCCGAAGGACCTGTCGGAC
>JGI994J12354_10006218_pt1 | contig 10030 bp, 8 predicted proteins | sample IntmicLarv3ML3BL_FD_12354 | JGI IMG/M metagenome (IMG submission 12354)
TTGCTGTGCCTGCTTTTCCACATTTTCTTTCTTTTTCACCGGCGTTTCTTTCTTCTGACAGGAATACGGGGCTGCAGCAAAATTTTTTGTTTTGCTGCAGCCCCTTGGGTTTTTTACAAGGATTTGGATTCAAGTTGAAAGTTGTGCGCGAAAGCGATTGAAAATGCTACCCAGCTGCGGGTGATTTGGATGACACTGCAAGCACCAACACACAAAGAACACCAACGCAGCAGGGGAAACAAAGGCAATCTTGCTGGTTCTGTTGGTTTGCTTATTCAGTATTTCCGATTCAACGCGATTCCACGCAACCATTTTTACGAAAAGAAACAAAGAAAACGGAATGGTTGATACCCCGCTGCTGCCGCCCATCCATATCAACCCTTTGCGAACATGGGCGAAATCGCTGTTGGCGCCTCTTTGCCTGTGAATCCGCCGTTTTTCTGGATGTCTTGATATACACGGATATGGGGCGGAAAATCAAGTGCTATTTTTGGGTTTCATCCTCGGATTCCAGTAAGAAATCCAACAAATTTACATTTTTGATGCCGTCATAATCCGTCATAAAGGTTCTGTCCATGGAGAGCACCACTTTTTCGTAGTTGTCCGGGATGGCTTTCAGGGCGCGCAGCTCCCGTTCCCTTGTTTCCGGCGCGAGCATGGTGGCGGTCACTTGGTAATAGACGGTTTTGCCTGGCTTTTCGGCAACAAAATCCACCTCTTTCCCCGCGACACTGCCGACCTTAACCGCAAAGCCGCGGCGCAGCAGCTCAAAATAGACGATATTTTCCAGCACAAAGCCATAATCCTGCCCGCGTCTGCCCACGAGTGTATCGCGGATGCCGGTATCCACGATATAATATTTGCCCTGTGTTTTCAGGTTTTGCTTGCCCTTGAGGTCAAAGCGCCCGGCGCGGTAGAGAATATACGCCTTTTCAAGCATGGAAAGATAATTATCCACAGTTTCCACCGCTGTTTTCCGCCCGCTGCTGGCCAAATAATCGCTGATTTTTTTGACGGATATCGGGTTGCCGATGCTGCCCGCCATATAGCGCACCACGTTTTCCAGCAGCACGGGGTCGCGCACCTCGTTGCGTTTCATCACATCGTTCATGATGATGGTGTTGTAAATGCCCTCGCGGTAGACCTGCATGGCGCTCTCGTTCTCGCCGAATTCGCACACGCCGGGCAGACCGCCGCGCGCCATATACAGATTGAAATAGTGCTGCACATCCCCCTGCGGGTCGTAGTCGTTAAAATTCAGAAACTCCCGAAATGAGAGCGGAAGCATATGCAGCTCCATATAGCGCCCCGCAAGCAGGGTGGAAAGCTCCGATGCCAGCAGATGGCTGTTGGAGCCGGTGACATAAATATCCAGCCGCTTGTCCAGCCGCAGCGAGTTCACCGCACGCTCCCATTCGAACACCGCCTGCACCTCGTCCAACAGCACATAGCTTTTTTCCGCAGGCGTGACACGCGACAATACGTAATCGTTCAGTGCCTTGTAGTCCCGAATTCCGTCAAATTCCAGGGATTCAAAATTGATGCGGATAATCTGATTTGCCTGCACACCAACCGAAAGCAGATAAGCCTCATACAAATCCAACAGCGAGGATTTCCCACAGCGGCGCACCCCGGTGATGACCTTCACCAGTGAGGTATCCTTCAGCTCTATCAAGCGGTTCAAATACATATCACGGTTTTTCATTGCGACGCTCATCCCCTTTCTGTAATTCAAGTATACCCGAAAAAAATAAAAAAATCAATAGTTTTTCGATTATATTTGATTTTCTCAATGATTGCAAAAAAATGAACTACCTCGCCGCAGAGCGGCGAGGTATCGCCGGGGATTTATCGGAATCCGCCGCAGAGCGGCGGGGTATTAGACCCGGCGACGAAGTTCTTGTGAATAACGGGCATCCCGATAAAAGGACACCCGCCATTTTTTGCAGCCTATTTACTTTTCCGGTTCTTTTTCTCCATCTCCTGCTCGGCGCGTTTGTTTTCTTTTTCCAGGCGGTCTTTTTCGCGGTGGGCGGCATCCTCCAGGGCGAGGTTTTCCTTGGCGCTGTCGTAGCGTGCCTCCACCTCGGTGTAAACGGCCTTGCCCAGCTCGCTTTGGCGCACGAGCTTTTCTGCCGCCAAATACGGCGCGAGGGTTTCGCGGCAGCGGTGCAGGCGTTCATCCGCCAGCTTCACCGCCTTTTTCTTGGCGGCGGCCTCCTCGCGGGTTTCCTCCGGCATGGCGACGGCGCGTTCCCACTCCTGCGGGTCGGGCATCTCGATGCCGTTCGGGTAATGCTTCTTGATGTTCAGCGCCATGCGCACGAGGGATTGTGCGCGCTTGATCTGGGCGCTGCGCAGCGCTTGCTCCTCCTCGGTTTTCTTCGGCAGCGCAAGCGCCTTATCGACAACACTGCGGTCAATGTTCACAAGACTGTCCATGCCGATGTCCAGCAACTCCCTAGCCTGCGCCAGCTGAGCCTGCACGGCGGATTGCTCGAACTTCTCAAATTCATCCAAAAAGATATGTACCTCGATCTTTTCCTTCGCCATGGCCTTGCCTGCGCGCAGGGCGGCGCGCGCCTGTTTCTTTTCGGCGGCTGTCCCCTGCTTGCACTGCGCCTTCAGCTGCGCAATATCCGGCACGGCGGCATCGCGGATGGCGAAGGCCTCACGCGCACCGTCCACAGTCTGGACAACCAAATCATCGCCCAGTGCGTCCGCCTCGTAATCCTCCATCATGGCGCGGTAGCGCAGCACGCGGATGTAGTTGCGGTGTTTCTCGCGCGAGAGGTCATAGAAGAAGAACGGAATCAGGTTGATGACGGCGCCGATGATGGAAAGCGTACACAGCAGCTGCATCAAGTCGTGGCGGATGACGGAGTCATACAGCACGTCGTAGTTGGTGGTCAAACCCATACGCTCGTTGAAATACGGCAGGGCAAAGCCCGTGAGCATCGTCACCGGGACGCTGATCATCCCTGCCACGCCAAAGGTGAAATCCATACGCTTGCCGCTGATGTATTGCTGATAATCCTTCACCTCGGAGTGCATGGAGGAGGTGTAAACCAGCGGGAGCGAGTTGACCAAGCGGTTCAAGTAATCGAAAATGGCGAAGAGATAGGCAGACTGGTCGAAGGTACGCAGCATGAAAATCAAAAATACGATATTCAGTGCGTTGTGGATAATCAGCACACCGCGGTTGTCGAAGCGGCGCAGCAGCGAGGGAGCCGCCAGCATGGCAATGAGCGAGGCGGTGCCCATCACGGTGTTCAGCAGCGCCATGGGCTGCATATTCTGGATGTCATACATAAACAGCCACACAAGAATGACGCGGTTGGCATCCTCCAAGAAGCCAATCCAGCCGGAAACCGTGCGCAGCCACCAATATTTGTTGCGGAAAATTTCTCCAACGCCCTGCCAGATGTTGATTTTCTGGCGGTATTCCTTCGAGACGACGGTACGCTCCTTGCTGCCGAACGCACCAAAGAGGTTCAGCGCAAGGCCGATGATGCCCATGGGCACCAGGATATAGCGGTAGGTATTGATGTTGTTGTAGCCGCCGGTATACTCCGAGAAATACGGCAGGACGATATTGTATATCGTGGGCGAGAGCGAATACATGACCGCGTTGATGGAGATGACCTTGGTGCGCTCCTCCGAAATCGGCGTGACCACGGTAATCAGCTCGTTGTAGGTATCCACAAACATCGGCTTCACAAGACCGATTGCCATCGTAAACACAAACGCGAGGGAGAGCTTGCCGGAGTAATCCATCGTCTCCAGCGGCAAAAAGATGAACAGCGCCGCCATAATCACGAGCGGGAAACCCATGACGGCGATATACGGGCGGAAGCGTCCCCATTTGGTGCGGGTATTGTCCACCAGCTTCCCGCGCACCGGCGTAAAGAGGAAGCCCAGAATGGTTTGCGCCACCAGCAGATACTGGATATGCATGGGCCGCAGCCCCAGGGTGTTGCCCAGCAGAGTGCTGGTCATGTTCAGGTTCATCGTGTCCATCAAGAGGATGACGAACTGCTGCCCCATTCCGCCGATGCCGAGTGCCACGATTTCTTTGTAGGGCACGAGATTCCCGTTCGCGGGCCGCTTCCACTGGGAGGTGATATCTGTGACTGTTGATTTTAGTTTCTGTACCATTTCTTATGCAACCTTTCCTTTCAGTAGCACGTGGATTCTTGTGCTGATTTCGGCTTCGCCGAAATTCGGGTTTTTCAAACCCGAAAGGCGCAAAATCCGGGTTTGAAAACTTGTTTTCAAACCATGCCCTCCTGCGTGACTTCGCTCCACTTGATGGGGTCGTCGTTCCACACGCGCGCATCGTCAAACCAGGGCAGGGTGATGCGCGGGCCGATGTAAACAACGCTCAGGCGGCTGCTTTCCTTATCCACCGCCAGCAATCCGCCGCCGGCTTCCTCGTCCGCTACATAGACCACAAGCTCCGAGACGCGGCCGTTCAGCAGCTCCGCGGTCACGGATTTGCTGTTTGCGAACATGGAATTCTCCACGCGCGCGAAATAATCCGCCTTGATTTGGAAGGTCATCGTTGTTACCGCGCCGCGCGTTGTAATTTTGCCGTTTGCAAAGTCCATGTCCTGCGCTGTCAGCTGCGAAAGCTCCGCGAGCTTCGCCGAAAGGGCGTAGACTTCGGCGAATTCCGGGGTCTTCAAATAGTCCACAGCGCGCATGACCTGTATTTTTTTGATTTGCACCTGGGCGTTCCCCACCCAGTCGCGCATCATATACAGCTCACGCTCGGCTCCCGCCGTATCGCGGGAGATGCCGCACCAGGTTTCGCGCTGCATCTTGTCGTTTTTCTTTTCCACCACCTGCACTTGCAAACGCTCCGGCTCCCCGGCGGCGTTGCGGCGCACCTCGTAGCCCTTTTCCATCTCTGCAAGGACATTTGCGCTGGTAAAAAAGGCCTCCTTGCCCTGTGCGCGGGTTTCTTTCCAATAATAGGTCTCCTGTGCGATGGATTTTTGCAGCGCCTCCTGCAAGAGGCCGTGGGCATCCGCAGGCTGCGGCGGCTTGGCAGAACAGCCCGCCGCGCACAACAATACCCCTGCCAGCAGCAGGGGCAATATGCGGCTCATGCTTCTTTTCAACGTAAGACAACTCCTTTTCTGTCTTTCGGCGCAGTGTTTTCCTGCACCGATACCCGGGATATTATAGCACAAGCGCCGCTTTTTGTCAAATCTGCACAGAGCGCAGGGTGAAATTTTGTTTGCTTCCACCGCGCTTTTTTTCCAAAAAGGCTTGACTTCTCAAAAAGGGACGCTATAATATATCTTGTAGGCGCGGCAGGGCATACACCATATATATTGTGTTCCGCCCCAAGCCGCAGCAAGGAAGCATCCACACCGTATTTGATCCAAAGAAAGAGAGAGAGCATCATGCCAATCACCCAAATCGTCAAAAGAGACCGCAGCTATGTCCCCTTTAAGAAAGAAAAGATTGTACTCGCTATTTTCAAGGCCGCAACGGCCGTGGGCGGCGACGATTTCACCATCTCCGAAAAGCTGGGAGATGAGGTCATCGCGCTCGCGAGTGAGCGTTACCCGGACGGCATTGCCGACGTGGAGGGCATTCAGGATATTGTGGAAAAGGTGCTCATTGAAGCAGGGCACGCAAAAACCGCAAAGGCCTTCATTCTTTACCGAGAGAAACGCCGCAGCGCGCGCGAATCCAATGCGCTCATCGGCGCAACGATTGATATGTTTACCGAATATCTCAACGACCGCGACTGGCAAATCAACGAGAACGCCAATACGCAAAAATCCATCAACGGTCTGAACAACTACATCCGCGAGGCCTTCACCAAAAACTACTGGCTGCACGAGATTTACCCGGAGGACATCCGCAACGCGCATCAAGCGGGCGAATTGCATCTGCACGACCTGGGCTTCTTCGGCCCCTACTGCGCGGGCTGGGATCTCAAGCAAATTCTCACCAACGGCTTCGGCGGCGTACCCGGCAAGGTGGAGAGCAAGCCTGCGAAGCATCTGCGCTCGTTCCTGGGTCAGGTGGTCAACTCCACCTTCACCACGCAGGGTGAGAGTGCCGGCGCGCAGGCCTGGAGTTCCTTTGACACCTACTGCGCCCCGTTCATCCGCTACGATAAGCTCGACTACAAAACCATCAAGCAGGCCTTGCAGGAGTTCATTTTCAATCTGAACGTACCCACCCGCGTGGGCTTCCAGTGTCCGTTCTCCAACTTGACCTTTGACATTGTGGTGCCCGAAAAGCTCAAAAAAGAGAACGTTATCTGCGGCGGAAAAATCATGGACGACACCTACGGCGACTTCCAGCCCGAAATGGATATGCTGAACATGGCGTTCTGCGATGTGATGATGGAGGGCGACCGCAAGGGACGCGTGTTCACCTTCCCCATTCCGACCATCAACGTCACCAAGAGCTTTGATTGGGACAGCCCGGTGGTGGAAAAATTCATGGAAATCACCTGCAAATACGGCATCCCCTATTTCTCCAACTACGTCAACTCCGACCTTTCGCCGGACGATGCGCTGTCCATGTGCTGCCGTCTGCGGCTGGACACGAAGGAGCTGCGCAAGCGCGGCGGCGGCCTGTTCGGCTCCAACCCGCTCACCGGCTCCATCGGCGTTGTCACCATCAATCTGCCGCGCCTCGCATACCTTTCCAAGGGCGAGTCGGAGTTCAAAATCCGCCTGTGGCAGCAGATGAATATCGCGAAAAACTCTCTGGAAATCAAACGCAAGGTCATTGAGGAGCAAACCGACAAGGGGCTGTATCCCTACTCCGCCAACTTCCTGCAGGACGTCAAGGACCGCACGGGCTTCTATTGGTATAACCACTTCAACACCATCGGTCTGATCGGCATGAACGAGGCCTGCCAGAACCTCTTCGGCGCAGAAAATGATTTGACCACCGGCGAGGGGCAGGAATTTGCCATCCGCACACTGAACTATATGCGTGAGGTCATTTCGGAGATTCAGGAGGAGACCGGGAACGCCTATAATCTGGAGGCAACGCCGGCGGAGGGCACGAGCTACCGCTTGGCCAAGCGCGACAAGGAGCGCTACCCGGACATCATCACCTCGGGCGAGGAGATTCCCTATTACACCAACTCCTCCCAGCTGCCGGTCGGCTTCACGGATGACATCTTCCAGACCCTGGATTTGCAGGATGAGCTGCAATCGCTCTACACGGGCGGCACGGTGCTGCATCTGTATCTGGGCGAGGAAATCAAGGACATCTCTGTTGCGAAAAAGCTGCTGAAGAAATCCTTTGAAACATATAAGCTTCCCTATCTCTCCCTCACCCCGACCTTCTCCGTCTGCCACGACCACGGCTACATTGCGGGCGAGCATTTCCACTGCCCTGACTGCGGACGCGAGGCCGAGGTCTGGAGCCGCGTGGTCGGGTATCTGCGCCCCGTGCAGAACTACAACACCGGCAAAAAAGAGGAATACCGCCTGCGCAAGAAATACGTGGTGGGCGAATAATCCGCAATCAATACAAACGAGGGGTTGCAGCAATGCAACCCCTCTTGCGTTAAGGTGGTCAATATGATTTTCGCAGGCATTCAAAAATCCTCCATGGTGGATTATCCCGGGCAGCTGGCCTGTGTACTGTTTGCCCCGCGCTGCAATTACAGCTGCTATTATTGCCACAACCGCGCGTTGCTGGATGGTGCATGGGAAGCGCTGGATTCGCAGGAGCTGCTGGACTTCCTGCAAAAACGGCGCGGGATGCTGGACGCGGTGGTGATTTCCGGCGGCGAAGCGGCCTTGCAGCCGGATTTGCCCGACTTTTTGCGCATGCTCAAGGATATGGGTTACTTGGTGAAGTTGGACACAAACGGCGCGTCGCCGCATGTCATCGCGAAGCTCCTCTTGCAGCGCTTGTGTGATTGCTATGCGGTGGACTACAAAGCACCCGCCGCGCGTTACCGCGAATTTTGCGGCAGCGCGGGCGACGCGGCACGCGTACTGGAAAGCATCCAAATGCTGCTGCGCAACGGGGTGGATTTTGAGGTGCGCACCACCGTCACGCCGCAGCTGTCCGAGCGGGATTTGCTGCAGATGGCAAAGGAGCTGCCCCCCCTCCCCCGCTGGACGCTCAACCCCTACCGCGTCCCGGACGATTACCCCGACCGCGAGGCATACCGGGTCTGCGTCAAGCCTCACAGCGCGGCGGAGCTGGAGGCCTTCAAGGAAGCGCTGCGGGAAATTCAACCAAATGTGCGGTGAACGCGATGGTTCAAGTTGGAAGTTGCAACTTGCCACTCAAAAAAAGGCTGCAGCAAAACGAGCGTTTCGCTGCAGCCTCATTTTTTTGTTTGGCTTATACCCCTGCGGGGAACAGCAGAATCATCAGGGATGTGGCAAGCACCAGCACGAAGAATACAATCGCAACCACGCGCGTAATCTTCACCAGCTTTTGCTCAATGGTTCTGCCCTTGTTTTTGCCGAAAAAGGTATCCGCGCCGCCGGCAATCGCGCCGGAAAGACCTGCGGACTTGCCCTCCTGCAACAGAACGACAACCACAATCACGACCGAGAAGATGCATAACAGAACACCCATAATAATTTCAAGAACTGACATTTGTTTCCCTCCACTGTGTTATCAGAATCATACCAAGTGATTTTAGCACAGCTTTTCAAAAATAGCAAGTACTTTTTGATATTTTTTTTGTTTTCGTGGAATTTTTGAGAAACGCTTACAGCGTAAAGGTGATTTCCGGCATCAAGGGCGCCAAATGCGTGGTATCATTCATATAAGAAAGGCGCACTCTGCCGTTTTCATAGTACTTGATTTTATTGAGATTGCTGTTCTCCTGGCAGAAATTGAAGCCGTTTTCGTTCGGCAGACCCAGCGCAGCGCGCAAAAGGTAGGTATTGAAGGTGCCGTGGGCGCAGAGCAGGATGTTTTCGCCCTCGTGATGACGCTCGCGCAAAAAGGCGATAACCCGTTGCGCGCGCAGCAGACGCGCCTGTTCCGTTTCCTCCCCTTCCGCATTCTTTTGCACCCCGAAAGCAGGTGCTTCGGCACACCATTCCGTCGCCGGATGGCAGGTGCGGAGCTTCTCCAAATCCCAGCCGTCCGGCGGGGGCAGGGTACCCGTTTCCACTAAATCCGCAATCAGCTGAATCGGGGCTGTGCCGCCCGGCTGGCGCAGCGCGGTCTCATGCGCGGTTTGCAGCGCACGGTAAAGCGGGCTGCAGTAAATCGCGTCAAAGCGCAGCCCCGCAAGGCGCCCGCCCAACAGACGCGCCTGCTGGCCACCCAAATCCGTCAGCGGCGAGTCGGTCAGCAGCTCCGGCGCAATGCGCGGCGCACTGTCTCCGTCGGCGCGCACATTGCCCCAGCTTTGCCCGTGGCGGGTGAGGTATAGATTTAATTGGACTTCCGGCATTGTTTTGCTTCTCCTTTTTTTATTCCGAAACAGCCCGCAGCACCGGCTGGGTTGGCGTAAGCGACTCGTTTTCCGCAAAGTTATGCGCAATCCAAAACGCCAAATCGGGGTTCATCCGAAGCATTTCATACACAAAAAGCATCCCATAAAGCGCAAGGACAAGCGGCGACAGCAGAAACAACGCATAGAGCAGCCATTGTATGCCTCCTATGACGGTGTGCATGGTTTTGCACCTCTCTTTCTGTTCCGCAAAAAACGCCAACTTCCGCCCATTCATTATATCACAGGATTCTTCGCGGTTCAAGAAACTTGTTTTGCAAAAATTTCTTTTTTCAATTTACATCCACCCCCACACTGTGCTATACTAAAGCAGTCTATACCAAAAAGAAGGGGATGCAAATCTATCTTGAAGAATCTGATTTTGCGCAGCACGCCGGAAATCGCGAATTGCTTTGTTCTGGAGACCATCGATGCCGCGCAGGGCAAGAACGTGTTTGAGGTGGAGGCGCGGGACGGCAAAATCGTCCTGCGGGGCGACACCGTACTCAGCCAGGCCATGGCGTACTACCACTATCTGAAGGAATGCTGCCACGTCAATCTCTCCCACTGCGG
>JGI994J12354_10006219_pt1 | contig 10030 bp, 10 predicted proteins | sample IntmicLarv3ML3BL_FD_12354 | JGI IMG/M metagenome (IMG submission 12354)
CAAAAAAATCCCATGATGTAAACATCATGGGAGATTAAAAATTCATTCTTATAAATCATAGTCAGAAGCAAAATATTTTGAAGGATCCTTTGCCTCCTCTTGCAAATCAGCTTCGGCTAATAAATCAACTGCTGCTGGTGCAACCACATACACAGGTTCTGAAATCTTTTTAATATTGCAGTCAAGTGCGAAACAACATCCCGAAACGAAATCAAATATACGACGTTTTTCTGTTGCACTTTTAACATTTTCCAAGTTGAGAACTACTGTCATCTGTGAACGCAAATGATCGCAAATCATAGGACAATTGTCAAACTCTGTCGGATTGCACAATACCACTTTTAACCCGTTTGAATTAGCATAAGTTTTAGAAGATGTGCGTTCAGCAAATTTATCTGCTTTTTTAGAAACTCTTCTGCTATTAAGAAATGCTCTACTATCCATTAAAGGCTCATCTTCTTCCATATCAAATGTTCTCTGTGGTTCTTCATATCCTTCTTCGTAATATCCGTCAAATCCTTCTTCAACAGAATCAATCCCTAAAAAATCCTTGCATGCCTGAAAAAAACCCATTTTCTAAATCCTCCCAATCATTCGTAAATTCAGCGGCTAAATGCCCTTTTTAACTTTAGTAAAAATTGAAGTACCTAATCTAACAAGATTCGCCCCCTCTTCAACAGCAACTTCAAAATCGTTGCTCATCCCCATAGAAAGGTATTTCATACAAACATTATGTGTTTTTTCATACGATAAGTCAATATACATATTATATAAATCTTTGAAAACAGACCTTGCTTTCTCGGGCTCTGTAACATAAGGAGCCATTGTCATAAAGCCTTTCAGCGTAATATTACGATATTGTGACATTTTTGTTACAATATACCGTACTTCATCAAGTGAAACCCCATATTTAGTATCTTCTTTGGAAACATTCACCTGTAACAGAAAACTTGCATTGCAAGCCTTTTTGCAAGCTTGTTTTTCAAGTTCCTCAATCAATGCCACACTGTCTACCGAGTGTATAAGTGAAACCTTATCAATGATATATTTTACTTTGTTCGTTTGCAGGTGACCAATTAAATGCCATTCAATATTATCTTTGATTTCTTTATGAGCTTCTAAAACCTCTTGTTTTCTCATAAGTTCTTGAACACGATTTTCACCAAAACAAATCTGATTAGCGCCCTCATATGCTGATAAAAGCTGAGGTACATCAACCGTTTTTGTAACTGCAATCAATTTGACATCCTCAGGATTTCTNCCACTTCTTAAAGCCGCATTTTTAATGCGCTCCCTTACATCTGAAATATTTTTCACAATATCAATCATACTATCTGTCCTTCACTCACCTTTGTTGGGTCTATTACTATAAAATCATTTAACTTAACTGTCACATCTGCCTCAGCATTTAAATTTTCAATAATCGCATATTCAGCATTCATTGCCAAAATCTTCACATCCGCATAATAAACATATCCAGATCTTATTATTGCAATTCTCCCTGTATACTCAATATTATTTACATTCATAAGGGCTTTTCTCGGCACTCTAATACCATTTACATATTTTGAAATAACATCAATATCAACAAGTCTCAGCGAAGTAATTTTTGATAAAGCCTTACCCGATTTAAATACAACCACAGCATCCTTGCCATCTATACTTATGCTATCAATTTCAACATTAATAATCATATTTTTATCATTTATTCTTATATCAAGCAAATCGCCCTTTTTCATGCCAGTTACATTACTTGATTCTACAGAACAAACCAAATAGTAATCCAAACCAGTCACTATTTTCACATATGCATTGTCCGGAGCTTTCTTGCTTCCGGAATTTATATCAGAAACCATTTTTTCAAAACCTGCAACACTTACATTCCCCAAAATTTGAGGTGTATACTCTGTCTCAAACCCATCAAGCACATATGATACTACTCCCGGATTCTCATTGAGAACATTCTTCATTTTTCCTTTTATTGTATTTTCCACCTTTTCCCGCTGAACTGTCAATTGTTCTAAATATGATGATGTTGCTGAATCACTGCTCTTTAAATCTTTTTTCTGATCAAGCAGAATATCTATATTTTTCTTAATCTGAGAATAATTCGCAAAAGACCCCTCTGAGTGCATATCTGAAAAAGCCACTGCATTTCTCAAAATTTCTTCGTCAACAGTCTTTAACTCCTCATTTACAAAATCCTTATTATTCATAATATCGTCTTTTGCCTGACTTATTCTTACATTTAGTGATTTTATCTGATTGAGCTGGTCTTGCGATGCAGAATCTATAACAGTTGCTACTGTTGCTTTCCTTGGCACCTTTTCGCCCTCCTGATATGTTGAAATACAGGTTCCTGTAATTTCCGAGATTACTTGTTCTTCTTCTCTTATAATTATTGCTTTGGTATTGAAAGAATCTTCAATTATTCCTGTTTTTAATATATCCGTGCTTGTCATTGTTCCAGTGACAGTCTTTATCAATGTTGGTCCAAGTAGAAATATAATGGCTATAACCAAAAGTATCACCAAAGTTACAGCACCCGAATTCATTTTCTTTTTCGGCTTTCTCGTTCGCTCAGCTCTTGTATTTGGAACTTCATTTCCTATTTTTTTCTTTTCTCTTTTCATTTTTTTACTCATATTTTTTACCCATTCAGTAATTCAACTGCATTCATTAATCCGTATTTTACATGTTTATATGTGAGACCNCCTTGCATATATGCAATATATGGCCATGTATATGGCCCGTCCGCCGAAAGTTCTATAGATGCTCCTGAAACAAATGCACCTGCCGCCATTATAACTTGATTTTCATATCCAGGCATATCCCATGGTTCAGGAAGTACATGCGAATCTACTGGAGCGCCGCCCTGTATTCCCTGACAAAATTTAATCAATTTTTCTCCGTTTTCAAACTTTATTGCCTGAATTATATCACTTCTTATCGCATCAACTTTTGGTGATGTTTCATATCCCAATCTACTCATAATTTCTGCACATAAAATCGCACCTTTTAGACTTTGGGAAACCACATGAGGTGCAAGGAAAATCCCCTGATACATCAACCTGTTATTCTCTTGAGATGCACCAACCTCTTTCCCCAAACCTGGGGTTGTCAGTCTATAGGCACATTTTTCAATCAAATCCGCTCTTCCTGCTATGTACCCTCCTGTTTGTGCAAGTCCCCCTCCTGGATTCTTTATAAGTGAGCCTGCTATTATATCTACTCCAACCTCGGTTGGCTCAATTTCTTCCACAAACTCTCCATAACAGTTGTCTGCCATTATAATTATTTTATCATTCACTGCCTTAACTGCCTTTGCTACCTCTCCCAATTCCGATACAGTCAATGCATTTCTATATGCATAACCTCTGGATCTTTGGAGCATTACAAGTTTTGTTTTTGAAGTGATTGCACTTAATATTCCGTTTATATCTATACTTCCATCAGAATTTAAATCCACCTGTTTGTAAGATATATTAAAATCCTTTAACGAGCCGTTACCATCTTCTCCCCTAATCCCTATTACTTCTTCAAGGGTATCATAGGGTTTTCCTGTTCCCGCTAAAACCTCGTCATCTGGTCTTAAAATCCCATAAAGACATATTCCAAGCGCCTGTGTACCGGAAACCATTTGTGAACGAACAAGGGCATCCTCTGTATGAAAAATATCAGCATACACTTTGTCAAGGTCATCTCTTCCCCTATCTCCGTATCCATATCCTGTACTTCCATGCAGATGAGCTTCGCTTATTCTGTACTTCCTAAAGGCGTCTATTACTTTAAATTGATTGTTTTCTTCTATTTTATCGATTTTACTGAATTGCTCTGAAAGCCTCAATTCGGCCTCATTAAATATTTCTATTGTTTTATTTGAAAAAAGCATTTGCTCATTCCTTCCTCTTTTGTATCTTTCAATCTAACTATGCACTATATTTTATAACATAAACTGACTTAATTCAACCAAATTATCGATTCAATACTTGACATCCTTTATTTGTGCCCCTATTATCCTAATAAGCGGAGGTAATCATGTTTTTAACTTATAATATTACAGAATCGGACAATGAAAAAACTGTATTGCACATTCTTCTTTCTCGTATGAAGTTGTCTAGAAAGCTTATCATCAGCCTAAAAAAGCTTGATAATGGAATTCTTCTTAATGAAAGCAGAGTTTTTACCAATGCTATTGTTCACAGCGGAGATGTTCTATCTGCAAACATTTCTTCTAGTAAGAACTCAGTAAATATAGAACCTCAGAACCTTCCTTTGAACATATTATTCGAAGACGAATATCTTTTAATCATCAATAAAACCTCTAATCAGGTTATTCATCCTACATATAATCATCCAAATAACACTTTGGCAAATGCTGTTGCATTTTATTATACTCAGAAAGACATACACACCAAAATAAGACCTGTCAGCCGCCTTGACCGTGACACTAGCGGAATTGTAGTTTTTGCCAAGAATTCCTTCGCTCAGGAAAAACTGTCAGCCAAAAATTCAGAACTGCGTTTTTCAAAATATTACCTTGCACTTGTACACAATACCTTTCAACCCTTAAATGGTACAATTGATATGCCTATTGAACGGGTTCCAGGAAGTACAATTGAACGACAGGTTTCTTTTGAAAACACTTCTGACAGTGCTCGGGCTATCACCCATTATGAAACTATTGAAAAATACGTTTTTCAAAATTGTGAATATTCTCTTGTTCTCTTTAAATTGGAAACGGGCCGTACCCACCAAATAAGAGTTCACTGTAAATATTCAGGTCATCCTATTGTGGGAGACACCCTATATTTCGTCAAAAATGACCATGATTCTCTTGAAATGGCAAGGCAGGCCCTGCATTCTCATAAATTAATATTTACGCATCCAATAACCTTAAAAACTATTGAAATAATTTCCGAGCTTCCTTCTGATATGAAAAATGCGTTACAACTTCTCTCTACATCAACTCAGCAATGAGTCCAGATATTCCGTCACAAACTTTGGATGCCGCAGCTTTTATTTCTTCCGCTCCATTTAATACTGAAAAACCTGTAAAAGCTTTTATCATATCCAAATCATTATAACTATCACCTATTGTGAAAATATCTTTTTCTTCCACTTCTACCAATTTTGCATATTCACGTATACCATAAGATTTTGTAACATTTGTCGGTGCAATATTAAGCCATGAACCATTAACTAATGGCGACATATAATCACTGTATTTTTCATTAAGTTCTGCTGATATTTGAAGTGAATCCTCTTCGTTTTTGCAAAGGGCATATATCTGCATAAACTCTTCAACATTCTTTATCTCTTCATTTTTTACCCAAGTATCACGTTCTTCCACAAACTTGTCTTCATATGTAACAAAGTAACTTCTAGTTCTTGTGATTATGTCCGCCCAATCTCCATCTTTTCTCAACATACTGCTCAAAGAATCGTATAATTTTTCACCATTTCCAACAGTTTGCTTAAGCAATTCACCTTTATTATTCCAAATATTGGCACCATTAAAGTCTATGATAAAATCATATTCAACATTTTCTCTGCCAAGTTCCCTGTCCATTCCTGGGCCTCTTCCTGTAACCACTCCAAAAAGGTTTCCTGCTGCACGCCATCTTTTTATTGCTTCTCTGTCTGCATTGGTTATCCCGTCTTGCGGACGTCTTAGTGTTCCATCATAATCACTTGCTATAAGCTTCATTTTACAACCTCCGGTTTTATTATAAAAGGCCTTGGCATGAGCCAAAGCCTTTATTAACAAACTTAAATATTATAAACTTCTTCTGCTTTTAAAACATATACCCCTTCGGCACTTAGTTTTTCCACTGCTGCTTCTTTGTTATCTGCTTTTAAAATGACCAGTGCTTTATCTTTGGTTTTTCCAACAAAAGCATACATATACTCAATTTCAACAGATGTATTATCAAGAGTACTCAACGCCTTAGCCAGCGCCCCAGGCACATCATCCACTGCTATTGCAATTACATCTGTAATGCCCACGGTAAAGCCTGCATCTCTCAATTTATCCTCAGCTTTATCTGGATTGTTTACTATAAGACGCAGTATTCCAAAGTCTGTTGTATCCGCAACAGAAAGTGCGCTTATATCTATACTATTATTTGCAAGGGTTCTTGTAACCTCTGCAAGTCTTCCTGATTTATTTTCAATAAAAATGGATATTTGTTTAACAAACATAATTCATACTCCTTTACACTATTTAATATGTTCTGTTGTCAATAACTCTCTTTGCTTTACCTTCACTTCTTGGAAGGCTCTTAGGCTCAACAAGACGAACCTTAGCGCTTATTCCCAAAAGGCTCTGCAATTCAGAAACTATTTTATGCTCAATTTCCTCAATTTTTCGTATCTCATCATGGAACATATCATCATTCATCTCAACCTTAACTTCGAGTATATCAAGTCCGTTCACTCTATCAACATAAATCATGTAATGTGGTGCAGTCTGTCCTATATTCAAAAGAACAGTTTCAATCTGTGACGGGAATACATTTACACCTCTTATGATTAGCATATCATCCGTTCTGCCTGTAACTCTGGACATTCTCACAAGAGTTCTTCCACATTCACATTTTTCTGCTGTAAGCTTTGTCAAATCTCTTGTTCTATATCTCACAAGTGGGAGACCCTCTTTTGTTATTGTTGTAAAGACAATCTCTCCTTCTTCACCATATGGTAATACTTCCTCTGTAACAGGGTCGATTATCTCAGCTATAAAATTATCCTCCTGAATATGCATACCATTTCTGCAGGAACACTCACAAGAAACTCCCGGACCCATAATCTCACTTAGTCCATATATATCACAAGCTATTATTCCAAGCTTATTTTCAATTTCAGCCCTCATTGCCTCAGACCACGGCTCAGCACCGAACACACCTGCTTTAAGTTTTGTCTTATCAGGTGTTATTCCGTTTGCTAAAAGTTCTTCCGCAAGGAAGAGTGCATATGAAGGTGTACAACAAAGTCCTGAACTTCCGAAATCTACCAAATCTTGAATCTGGCGTTTTGTATTTCCTGATGAAATAGGAACAACTGATGCACCCATTTTCTCACCACCGTAATGCAGTCCAAGTCCTCCTGTAAACAATCCATATCCGTATGCTACCTGTAAAACGTCTTCTTTTGAAAAACCTATACTTACAAGTGATCTTGCAACACATTCCGCCCACATGTCTATATCTTCCGCAGTATATCCTACAACTGTCTGCTTTCCTGTTGTACCCGAGGAAGCATGTATTCTTGTAATCTCACTCATTGGCACTGCAAACAATCCATATGGATATGTATCTCTCAAATCTGTTTTTACTGTAAAAGGAAGCTTTGATAAGTCCTTTATGGAGGTAATATCCTCAGGCTTTATTCCTTTTTCAATCATTTTTTCTCTGTAATGAGGTACATTTTCATATACTCTTTTAATCATTTTTACGAGACGTTCTGATTGCAGAGTGGCCATTTCCTCTCTTGACATGGTTTCGATTTTCTCATTCCAATACTTCATTGTACTAATTTCCTTTCTTAATTCTGTTAGGTTTGTATTTTATTATCGGAAAATCACATTATTAATGGTCATATCCGGCATTAAACGCTTTTAAGTTTATCTCAAGTACTTTGGCCGGCACATTTTCTTTAATTGCATCAATCCAAACCTCTTTGGGTATTGATGAAGTCTTTGCCAATATACCAACCAAAACTATATTTACAGCTTTTATTGTACCGCATTCTCCGGCAATTTTCAGTGCATCCAGAGTAATCAGATTTTCTCTGCCAACTGTCTTTACTATGTTTTGAAAAATATTTTCGGGATACTTTTCTCTTCCGATTATTACAGGCATTGGGTCTATTCTCTGGTCATTCACAATCATTTTTCCGCCTTTTTTCAGAAATCTAACCCATCTCAAGGCTTCCAAACGCTCAAATGCAAGTATATAATCTGCCTCACCCTCTTCTATTAATGGTGAGTTTACCTTTTCTGCAAATTTAACATAGGTTACAACACTTCCGCCCCTTTGACTCATTCCGTGTATTTCCGACACCTTTGTATCATATCCGTTTTTCATTGCCACTGCACCGAGTACCCTGCTTGCAAGGAGAGTTCCCTGACCACCTACCCCTACTATCATTATATTGTTCATTAGAGAACACCTCCTTCTTCATTTACAATTGCCCCGAAACTGCAAAGTTTTGTGCAGAGCTTACATCCTATACACAATGCTTTATTAATGTCTATACTTCCGTCCTCTTTTTCAACGATCGCTGGACATCCTATTTTCAGGCACATCCCACATTTTTTGCACTTATCCTTAAGAATCTGTTGCTTACTTTCAAACTTAACTCCCTTTAAAAGTGCACATGGTCTCTGTGCTATTATAACAGAAGGCTCCTCTGCGGCAGTCTCTTCTCTCACTATTTTTTCAAAACCCTTTAGATCAAATGGGTCTGCAACAACCACTCTATCAATACCAACAGCTTGAGACAACTTTACCAAATCCACCTGTTTTGTCGGTTCGCCCTTTATGGTTCTTCCGGTTGTTGGATTTTCCTGATGTCCTGTCATTCCTGTTATAGAATTATCCAATATCAATACTGTAGATATTCCCTTATTATATACAATATCTATAAGACCTGTTATTCCTGAATGTATAAATGTGGAGTCACCTATAACTGCAACTGTTTTCTTTGCAAAATCAATTCCTCTTGCCTTATCCATACCATGTGCAACACCTATGCTTGCACCCATACATATACATGTATCAATGGATGATGTGGGTGGAAGTGCTCCAAGTGTATAACATCCGATATCACCACTTACTATAAGTCCCAGTTTCTTTAATACATAATAGGCTCCTCTGTGCGGACAACCCGGACAGAGCACTGGAGGACGTGCTGGTAATGGTTGACTCACCACACTCTCTGCAATAGCACTTTTTTCTCCAAGAAGCTTTTCTCTCAGCATTGCCACTTTGTATTCTCCCTGAATGGTAAGCTTTTCCTTTCCTATTATATTGATTCCTTCTTTTTTTATTTGATTTTCAAAAAACGGTTCCAATTCTTCGATTACATACAAGGTTTTTACTGTCTTTGCAAATTCCTTTATCATATCCATTGGAATAGGATATACCATTCCAAGTTTCAAAAACGAAGCGTCTGGAAAGGCTTCCTTTGCATACTGATATGCAATTCCTGCTGTAATTATACCTATTTCTGAGGACCCCTTTTCAATTTGGTTGATATCCATTGTGTTTGCGTCCTTTGCAAGGCGGTTTTCACGTTCCTCAACCACAAGATGCCTTTTTATGGCCATACCTGGCATCATAACATATTTCATTGCATCTTTATTATATTCTTTAAGCTGATAATTACTCTTATCCTCTAAATTTACAATACTTTGAGAATGTGCAATTCTTGTTGTCAATCTAAGAATTACAGGTGTATCATATTCTTCACTTATTTCATATGCTCTCTTTACAAATTCCTTACATTCATTGCTATCCGCCGGCTCAAGCATAGGTATATGGGAGGATCTCGCATAAAATCTTGAATCTTGTTCATTTTGACTGGAGTGCATTCCTGGGTCATCAGCCACCATTATTACCAGTCCGCCATTTACTCCTGTATATGCCGCAGTAAAAAGCGGGTCTGCCGCAACATTTAATCCAACATGCTTCATTGCACACATTGCACGTGCTCCAGAAATGGATGCTCCTATGGCAACCTCCAGTGAAACCTTTTCGTTTGGCGCCCATTCACTATATATGTCATCATATTTAGCAATATATTCTGTTATTTCGGTGCTCGGTGTTCCGGGATACGAACTGGCAATTGTTGCTCCTGCTTCCCATACACCTCTGGCAATGGCTTCATTTCCAAGCATTAACTTTTTCATATTGTAACCTCCAGATTGATTTCAGTTATGAACGATTATAGCATATCTTTATCTACATCGTCCAGTTTAAAAATATATTGAAAAAAGTAGCTTTTCAGCTACTCTAAAGTTGAGAAT
>JGI994J12354_10006220_pt1 | contig 10027 bp, 9 predicted proteins | sample IntmicLarv3ML3BL_FD_12354 | JGI IMG/M metagenome (IMG submission 12354)
CCTTTAGGAGAAGCATCCTCCTCACTGGCGGGGGCGACGCTTTTCGGAGATACAAGCGCGGGGTCTTTAGTTGCTGATTCCGTGACCTTGCTTTCGGGAGACAAAAGCAATCTTTGGATTGCCTTAGGCGTTTGTATTTTGGTGGGTATTTTGGTGGGCGTTTTGGTTTGTATATTTCAAAGACCTGCTATTATTTTAGTGACTTCCATTTATGGTGCTATTTTAGTCGTGCAAGGAGTGTTTCCCTTTTTCGCGGAAAATATGTCCGGCGGAATGGGTGAAATCGAGTCACTTACAACGACTTTATTTCAAGGCGCGAATCCGACCTTAGAAGTGCTTGCCGTTATGATTTTAGCGGGACTTGGACTTTTGGTACAATTCAAGAAAACAGCAAAAAAAGACAAATAAAAGACGCAGTACTTTTTCGTACTGCGCCTTATTTTTATAGATGTTATGAATCAGCCCTTGCTCTTTAGATATTCATCTATAGAGGCAGCGGCTGTTTTTCCTGCACCCATGGCGAGGATAACTGTAGCGGCACCGGTTACGGCATCACCACCGGCATACACGCCGGGACGGGAGGTAGCCATCTTATCGTCAGCTACAATACAGCCCCACTTATTTGTTTCAAGACTATTCGTTGTATTTTTGATGAGCGGATTCGGAGAAGTTCCGATAGCGATAACAACGGTATCTACATCCAATACGAAGTTGGAACCCTTTTTCTCCACAGGACGGCGTCTGCCGGAATCATCCGGTTCGCCAAGCTCCATTTCCACACACTCAATACCGCAGACCTGACCGTTTTCATCGGCAAGAATACGAATAGGATTATTGAGATTCTTGAAAATAATGCCTTCTTCTTTTGCGTGATGTACTTCTTCCACTCTGGCGGGCATCTCTACTTCAGATCTTCTATAAATGATGTATGAGTTTTTTGCGCCAAGGCGTTTTGCGGTACGAACGGCGTCCATCGCAACATTTCCGCCGCCGACAACAGCCACGTTCTTGCTTTCACGAATCGGCGTATCGTAATTCTCATCATAAGCCTTCATCAAGTTGGAACGTGTGAGGTATTCATTTGCGGAATATACACCGAGATAGGATTCGCCTTCGATACCCATGAAGCTTGGAAGTCCGGCACCGGTGCCGATAAATACAGCATCATAGCCCTTCTCGAAAAGCTCGTCTATAGAGAAAATACGACCAACTACCATGTTGGTTTGAATATCAACGCCAAGACTTTTTAGAGTATCAATTTCTTTTTTCACGAGTGCCTTCGGAAGACGGAATTCGGGAATTCCATAGACCAATACGCCGCCGGCAGTGTGGAAGGCTTCAAATACAGTCACACTGTAGCCTGCCATTGCCAAATCACTTGCGCAGGTAAGTCCGGCAGGACCGGCACCGATAACCGCAACCTTTTTCCCATTGGAAGCAGGCTTCTTCAAATCTTCATTGATATTTTCCATGTAATAATCCGCGACAAAACGCTCCAAGCGTCCGATGGCAACCGGCTCACCCTTGATTCCACGGATACAGAGCTGCTCGCACTGTGATTCCTGCGGGCAAACACGTCCGCAAACAGCAGGAAGACAGTTGGTGGATTTCAAAATATGATACGCTTCCTCGAAATCACCCTCGGCAACCTTCATGATGAATTCAGGGATACGTACATTTACAGGGCAGCCTGCTATACAGGGCTTGTTTTTGCAATTCAGACAGCGCGTTGCTTCTTCTATTGCCATTTCCTTTGTATAGCCCAAGGATACTTCCTTGAAATTCGTATTTCTTACATTTGGGTCTTGTTCCGGCATTGCGATTTTTGTTAAGGACATATTAGCCATTGGAATCAGCCTCCTTCAAAAGGCGGCACGGATGTGCAGCCTGCTCTATTTCATAATCTCTATAGATGGTATTACGCTTCATCAGCTCATCAAAATCAACGAGGTGTCCGTCAAATTCAGGGCCGTCAACGCAAGCGAATTGCGTTTTCCCGCCGACGGTAACACGGCAGCCGCCGCACATACCCGTACCATCAATCATGATGGGGTTCAGGCTGACCTCTGTGTGGATTCCATAAGGACGGGTAACCTCGCTAACCATCTTCATCATGATGACAGGACCGATCGCAATAACAAGGTCATATTTGTTGCCTGCATCAATCAACTCCTTGAGTTGGTTTGTAACAAAGCCCTTGATTCCGTAAGAGCCGTCATCGGTACAAAGGTACATATTATTGGAAACCGCTTTCATTTCTTCTTCTAAGATGACAATGTCCTTGTTTCTAAAACCGGCAATCACATCTACCTTCGCACCCGCCTCAAAATGTGCTTTTGCAGAAGGATACGCAATTGCACATCCAACGCCTCCGCCGACAACACAAATATTTTTGTATTTTCCGATAGGGCCGGCTTTTCCCAAGGGTCCGACAAAATCCAAAATCGCATCACCCGGATTCATCTCCGCGAGCATTTTTGTGGATTTTCCAATGGTTTGGAAAATAATCGTGATAGTACCCTTTACGCGGTCATAGTCCGCGATGGTGAGAGGGATTCTCTCTCCGAATTCATCAATTCTAAAAATAATGAATTGACCTGCTTGAGCCTTTTGCGCGATGAGAGGCGCTTCAACCTCGAGCAGAGTGACAGCTTCATTGAGCTGACGCTTTGCAACAATCTTAAACATAACTTTTTCTCCCATTCTAAAAACTTTTGATCGATTTCTTGCGCAAAGAAGTAAAAGCTTACGCAAATTTATCAATTTTAAGCACACCAACAGGGTTTATTATGGCATATTTGAAAGCAGATGACAAGAAAACGAAAGGGATTATGACAGTGTATATTGATGAATTTTTTCATTTTTTTTTGTTTAAAACAGCGAGTGGTATGGTATGATGAATTGTCTGTTTTTGATATCATTGCAAAAATGAGCGCGAATAAGCGTGGCTATGGGGGCGTTAGGAAAATGGAAAAATCGGATACATCATATCGGATTAACATGATTTCAGCAGCGAACAAGATAAAGGGTCAGGGGGTTGCCTCGGCTCATGACGAACAGGTCAAATTGGTGACAGAAAATATTGCGTCTGATATTGCTGTGACAGAGGATGGCTTTGTAAAGGCTGATATATCGCACTTTCATACAGTGAATCCGACATTTTATCTTTTCTCTTTTTTCAAAAAACGCACCGGAATTCGTGTCGGCTATGTACATATGATTCCGGAAACCGTGGAAAGCAGCTTGCAGCTTCCGCGTCTTTTTAAGAATATTTTCTATAAATATATGATTTCTTTTTATAAGAAAATGGACGTTCTTGTGACAGTGAATCCGTACTTTATTGATATGCTGGAAAAATACGGAATAAAAAGAGAAAAAGTGACATATATTCCAAATTTTGTATCAGATGAGCTTTTTTACCGGTTTTCTGAGGAAAAAAGAAATCAAATAAAAGAAAAATACGGAATTCCCTCAGACAAGTTCGTGGTCTTATGTGCCGGACAGACACAGGTGCGAAAAGGGATTTTCGATTTTATTGAAACCGCAAAGAGGATGCCATCCTTGCAATTTGTCTGGGCGGGCGGTTTTTCGTTTGGAAAAATCACAGACGGATATGAAAAAATAAAGAAAATCATGGAAAATCCGCCGGAGAATGTGAAATTTCTGGGGATTGTGGATAGAGAAGAGATGCCGGGCATATACAACATGGCAAATGTTATGTTCCTTCCGTCCTTTGAAGAGCTTTTTCCGATGACGGTGTTGGAAGCGATGTCTTGCAGAATTCCGATTTTGCTTCGGGATTTGGAGATTTACGAAAATATTCTTTTTGATTATTATTTGAAGGAAAAGGATGTCGAAGGCTTCTGCACGGCGTTGGAAAAGCTTTCGGGAGAGCCATCTTTTTACGAGAACGCCGAGGACGCGGCGCAAAGAGGTCATGACTTCTATTCTAAGGAACACGTTTTTTCGATGTGGGATTCATTTTACCGGTCATTATTAAATCCGTGAGGAGGACGCTATTTTGAAAGAGAAAAAAGAGGCGGGGAAAATCAGCATTTCCCAAATTGTCCTTGTATTTTTTTCACTGGCTTTTCTCATCTTCTACTTGTTTCGGGTGGATGGCGTATCGGCTTTGCCGCTTCTTCTGAATATTCAATATGCGAAATATATCTTTCTTGCGGCGGTTTGTATGCTCTTGTATTGGCTGTCGGAGGGCGTTGTGCTTTATCTTTCCCTACGCTCTTCTTCCGTGTCACTTCCGTTTTTCAGTGTGTTTCGAATCACAATGATTGGGCAGTATTTTAATGTCGTTACACCGTTTTCCGCGGGTGGTCAGCCTTCGCAGGCGTACTATCTTCATAAAAAAGGAATTTCCTATAGTCAGGCGGTCAGCGGTTTGTTTTCCAAGTTTTTGATTTATCAGCTAACCCTTACGGTGTATTGCCTTTGTATGGTTCTATTACGGTTTACTGTTTTTCGGGAGGAATACGGAAGTCTTGTCTATATGTCGCTGATTGGGTTTGCGGTTCAGGTAGGTGTGTCGTTTGCCTTGGTGTCGATTGCTTTTTTCAAAAAAGGAACAACGGCTGTGATTTCTTTCGTTTTTCGTTTTCTCGGGAAATTCAAAATTTTCAGGAAAATAACAGAAAAGAAAGCCAATGTTTTTTCGGAAATTGAGAGCTTTCACGAACAGTGCATGATGACCTTCCGCGATAAGAAAAGACTTTTTTTGTCGTTTTTGATGACGGTGGTTCAATTATCGGCATATTACATTATCGGATATCTTTTGCATCTTTGTTTTCGACAGGATTCGGTGGATTTTCTCACCATTATTTCGTCGCAGACCTTCATTGTACTGATTGGCTCTTTTATTCCGACGCCCGGNGGTGTCGGCACGGCAGAGGGCAGCTTTTATCTTTTCTTTCAGACGTATTTTCCAAGCTCGGTACTAAGTCTTGTCATATTCTTGTGGCGGGCGTTGACGTTCTATTTCCCTTTACTTACGGGGCTTTTTTTCGTGATTACGGAAAAAAGGAAAAATTTGAAAACACGCGGGGTACTTCTTTCAGAAGATGGCGTGAAGTAGGGGAAAAAAATGGATTTTAATAAATAAAAGGAGTAACAGTTTTATGAGTGAAATAATAAAAACGAATTGGAATAATAAATCTGATGAATATTTCTCAAAAGACTTGGACTGTTATGATGCAATTATTCAAAATCCTGAAAAAGCTTTTCCTGCGGCAGTATATCCCTTGATAAAAAAATATATCGGGGATTTGCACGGTAAGAAAGTTTTGGTTCCGTCAAGTGGAGATAATATTGGCGCGTTTGGACTATGCTTACTTGGCGCAAAAGTTCTGTCGTGCGATATAGCTGAAAAGCAACTCGAAAATGCGAAATTACTTGCAAATAAATATAATCTTAAGGACATAGAGTTTGTCTGCCAAGATAGTATGACATTAGAAAAGATAGCGGATAACGCGTATGATTTAGTTTACACATCAAACGGGGTACACGTTTGGATCGACAATATAAGGGGTATGTACGAAAATATTTTTAGAGTACTCAAGCCTGGTGGACATAACATTTTTTTTGAAACGCATCCGATGATCAGACCGTTCGATAATACAACTTACGAAATCAAGGTGAAAAAACTTTATGAGGATATTGAACCGCACGGAAATGATGTAACGTATGCGTGGAGAACGCAGGATTTTGTGAACGCCGTCACTTCAGCGGGTTTTTATGTAAAAGAAATGCAGGAGTTTCATAGTGTACGGGAAGATTTGAAATCGCATAATTATTTATATAGTAAGGATGACGAAAAAATCAATTGGCCGGAGGATACCTTTGATTGGAAGGTGAATCCATGGGCAGCGTTACCGCAATGTCTTTTCCTGTGCTCGCAGAAAAAATAAATCTCATTTTGGTATGTGATATCAACATTGTATTGTCATCTAAGCTATTTATTTGATGTGCAAAAAGGAGTGCTTTTATAGTTTGATAGATTTATTTGCCGGTAGCTAATTTTTCTTCCTTATTGGGTGGCGCACAACGGTTTTTAATTTAGAAATTTCTGTTTTTCGGGGATCGGATAAATATATTTCGTGGTGGAATCGACAACTGGTAATGTCAACGACATACCCTTTTTCTTTTGCAAAATCAGCCATAGCCGCAATGGTTTTTGGTTCCTCATCGTAAGAACCGATGTGCATACTTTGCACACAAAGCCCTTCCTCATAAGTAAGAAATTGAACTTTTGAAAAATCTGTTTTCTTTTTCTTGGTAGCTTCTTTTATTGCCCAATCAAAATCTGATTCGGATACGAAATCCGGTAAACGGAGCAAGGAAATCCATTGGAATGTATCCTTGCGGGAATAATCAATATCTTTCGCGTCGTTTTGCCACCAAAACCCTTCCAATGGTGGCACGACGTACTCGAAAAATCCGTCGATTTGGTAGTCGCCTTTATAACTCATTTTCAGAGTATAGGCAATTCCATACAGTAGATTCATGGCATTACTATATTCGCCATCTGTTGTGTTTGGATCACCTTTACCAGAAACGGCGAGGAAGTTCATTTTGGGAATGTTAACAATCACAGGATTTTCCGGCGGCATATAGTATTCTTTATATTCTTTTTTATAATCAAATGCCATGATATTTACCTCACTTACCTCTCTACCCCAAACACTTTTCCGCCTTCATCATATTTTTCATAATGGGAACACCAAATGGACAACGCGCTTCACAGCTTCCGCAAGAAATACATTCGTTACCCTTATGCACTAAGCTCTGATAATGTGCCCGAATGGTGGAGGGGATATCATCAGGCGTGAGGTCTGCAATGGCAAGATATTTATTTACTGCGGCGATATCGATTTCGGATGGGCAGGGTTCACAATGGCTGCAATATACACAATTTCCCGTAAAGTCATTTCGGACGGAGGAGATAATGGACGAATAATCCTTTTCCTCGGAAGTCATTTGGAAATACTGCATGGCGTTTTCCACTTCGCTTGCCGTTTGACAGCCCAGCATAACACTGGAAACAGCCGGACGTGACAGAGCATAGTGAATACACTGCGCGACCGTGAGTGGTTTTTCAAAGGGCGTGTATTCGGGGGAAATCAACCTTCCGGCACCGAGCGTTTTCATGACGGTTATGCCGATTTGCTTTTGCTCACAAAGCTGATACAACGCGGCGCGCTTCGGGTCAAGTCCTCTAAAGAGCGTCGTGCCGAATTTTTTTTCGAAATGGTCGAAAACATACTCCTCTGACGGCAGCATATCAAAGGCGGGATTAATACTGAACATCATCATATCGGGCAATCCGGTCTGAATGGCTTTCATCGCCGTGGCGAGATTGTGGGAGCTAAAACCAATATTTCCAATAGAACCGGCACTTTTTAGCTTTTGCACATAATCGGCAAATTCGGTTTCAAACACATTTTTGTAGTCAATTTCGGTATCAATGAAGAACATCATGCCAAGATCAATATAACCGTCAAAGATTCGAAGCAAGTCCTCAAAATACTTTTTGACCTCTTTCATATCGCGACTGATATTATTTTGATGATTAAGAACCGTGGAACCAATATGGCCTTGGATAAAAACATCCTTGCGGCGAGCGCCCAACGCCTTGGCAATATTCCTTCGAACCTCCTCCTTTGGCATGAAAACATCGAAAATATTTACGCCGTTTTCAAGCGCGGCGTCTACGGTTTCCTTAACCTGTGCGTAGGGCTTATGATCCAAATGCTCGCAGCCAAGACCTATAATGCCGATTTTCTTTCCGGTTTTCCCGAGTGTTCTGTAAATCACTTCCAAAATCCTCCTGTCGCGATTTGTTTTCGTATGAAAGAGAATACTACAAAAATATCACTTACAAAAGGTAAGTCAAGTATATTATTTCCCGTTTTTCTTTCTCCCAAAATGATGTATACTAAAGTTGTCATGATTTTGAAAAAGGAGGATGATTCATATGAGTTGGGGTATGGCTTTTTTTCTGGGAATGCTTCTTTGGGTAGTTTTTCACTGTATTAAGGGCAGTTTTTTTGTAGTAAATCAAAATGAACGCGCCGTGAAAACTGTTTTTGGAAAAGCACAGAGGATAAAGGGGAAAACGACGATAGATGACCCTGTTTCGGAACATTTAAGAGAGGATGAAAGAAAAAGATATACCTACCCGCAGCTTCGGGTCATTCAACCGGGAGGACCGTATTTTAAGTGGCCTTGGGAAAAGGTGCATACGGTTTCGGTAGCAATTGAAACGGTAAATATGGCATATGATCCGGAATCCTCAAATGCGAACCAAAACAATACGATTCTCGATGCAGTTACAAAGGATCAGTTGAATATCGCACTTTCCGGGCAGATTCGTTATCGGGTGTCGGATCGAAATTTATATGCCTATATTTTTGGGGTCAAAAAACCAATCGCGCACGTTATGGGCTATTTTGTGTCGGTTCTTCGTGAAAGAATCGCTAATTTTGAAGGCGAGCAATCCTTGAAGATTCTTCCTGATGAGCGAGAGCAAGAGGAAAGAACCTATGATACATATTCTACCTTTGACAGCTCTGCTGCTACAGATGTAGAGGGTATTTCCATCAATGATTTAAGAAAAAATTTGAGAGACTTGAACGACCATATGGATGATGAATGCAAGGTCTCGGAGGCGCGCTACGGTGTTGTGCTGGAAGCGTCCTTGATTACAGGGATTGACCCGCCGGATGAGGTGGAATCTGCGCTTGCTGCCATCAATACCGCACACAATCAGGTGTCCTCTGATATCAGTCTCGCGCAGGCAGCAGCGGATCAGAAAATTGTTCAGTCGAAGCGTGCGGTGGAGATTGAGACCTTAAAGGCGCAAGGAGAAATAGAAACCTTACAGCGTGTCACGACCGAATTGCGCGCGTTGAAAGAAAACGGCGGAGTGGACGCGCTGAAATTATATATTAGAAATGTGAAGATGGCTCTTTTAGATCAGACAAAGCGAATCATCAGAAAGGAGGAAAAGCTATGAATACGACCGCTACAGATTTTTCAACCTTTTTCTCTTCGAATCCTTGGTTTTTGGGCATTGTGATGTTTATTCTTGGTTTTCTTTCTCTTTACATTATTATGCCGGTTCTTCGTTGGATATTACGAACATTGGGTATTTACGCCGTGGTTCAGGAAAAGCAAGCGGTGGTCTATGTTCTTTTCGGAAATGTCATCGGCGTCATCACAGAACCGGGACTTCATTTTCTTTGGAAGGACTTAGGCTTATGGGCACTATTTGTCAACTGGCTCGGGAAAAAATACGAGGTGGATATGCGCCTCGACCAGGAATATTTAAGAAGTCAGCCCGTGAACTCCGAGGAAGGCGCGCCGATGGGGGTTGGTCTTTGGTATGAGATGTACATAAATGACCCGCTTTCGTATATTTTCAAAAATACGGACCCGCGCGGTTCACTGGCGGCAAATGTAGGGAACGCAACAGTTCGGAGCTTATCCAATTTGCCTTTATCCAAAATGATGGTGGATCGGCATTCTATGAGCCAGGCAGTCCGCGAGGAGGTCTCTATTAAGTCAAATGAATGGGGATATCAGCTTGGTTCCTGCTATATCAGAAAGGTACATTTCAGAGACGCGGAAATGATTCGTCAAATCCAAAGCAAGGTAGTAAATCGTTTGCGGCAGGTCACCTCTGCGATTAAGCAGGATGGCGCAAACCGAGTGGATATTATCACCAGCACGGCGGAAAAAGCGGCGGCGATTGATTTTGGAAAGGCGGCAGCAATTCGTCCGAATATTGTGGGTTCTTCTTTAGAGGTGATTTCCCGTGACAAGGACGTTGCACAGGCTCTTTTTGAAATCATGGAAACCACGCGAATTCTTGAAAAAAGAACCCCTATTGAATTGATTCCCGATGGCTTGGAAATCTTAAAGCAAATGTCAGATTCGACGGCTTCGGGTAGTGAACCGCTATCGCTTCGGATTCCGGCGGATGGTGAGTAACAAATAAAAGAAGTTTTTTCGCTTG
>JGI994J12354_10006221_pt1 | contig 10024 bp, 9 predicted proteins | sample IntmicLarv3ML3BL_FD_12354 | JGI IMG/M metagenome (IMG submission 12354)
GGGCTTATTTACGGGTATTACCCGTATATCTTTCGATATTTTCGTCTTACATCGGCGTTGCTTCGGATAGGGTTTGCACGGTTGGTCCTCAGGATAAAACAAATCCTGAGGATATTAGCGCAGGGTTGCCGCTGCGCCGGTGAGCTCTTACCTCGCCTTTTCATCCTTACAAAAACAAAAAAAATAAAATATATTTAATTTATTTCTGCGGTAATTTTCTGTTGCACTTTCCCTAAAGTTGCCTTCGGCGGACGTTATCCGTTATCCTTTGCCCCTGAAGCTCGGACTTTCCTCACTCGGAATTTTACATTCCGGCGCGACTGTTTGTATTGGCAGCAGTGTACTTATATATATTATAAACCATTTTACGCTATTTGTCAAAAGTATTTTTAATAATATTTTTAATTTTTATCATTTTTATTGTAATTTTTTTTGTATTATATTATAATATTAAAATATGAAGTAGTAAATAAAATTTAAAAGGGAGATTTTATTGATGGTCAATAACTGCGGTTACAGGGATATAAAGACATTAAAATGTTTTACGGATTATATAAAAAATATAAGCGTTTCGGTTATAGGAATAGGGATAAGCAATATACCTCTGTTTGATTTTTTGCGTAAATGCGGCGTAAAAAAAATAACGGGGCGTGACAAAAACGATATTTTCGCTGGTGGAAATATTCCGGAGCTTGACGAAATAGGGAAGTCGGTCGAAATAAATTATATTCTCGGTGAAAATTATCTTGATAATTTAGACGAAGATATAATATTCAAAAGCCCCGGAATAAGGCGTGATTTACCGCCTTTTGTAAACGCTTTGAACAACGGCAGTATTATAACAAGCGAGATAGAATTATTTTTTATGTTATGCCCCGCAAAAACAATCGCTGTAACAGGGAGTGAGGGAAAAACAACCACGACAACGATAATCGGCGAAATCCTGAAAGCCGACGGCAAAACTGTTTATGTCGGGGGAAATATCGGTTCTCCTCTGTTAAATCAAATAGAAAACATAAAAAAAGAAGATTACGCCGTGCTTGAACTTTCGTCATTCCAGCTTTTCGATTTGGACAATGATAATTTTTCTCCGAATTACGCAGTTATAACAAACATCACGCCGAATCATTTGGACTGGCACAAAAACATGGACGAATACGCGGAAGCGAAAAAAATTATATTTAAAAATCAAAAAGAAACCGACAGGATTATTTTAAGTTTTGACAACGGAAAAACAAAAAAACTCAAATCAAAAGTTAAATCAACCCCGTATTTATTTTCAAACAATATTTTACAGAACAATAAAACTATAAAAAACGGAATTTATTTCGACGGTAAATCTGTTTTTTTGAGGAAAAATTTTATTGAAACAAAAATCATGGATAAAAGCGATATTTTTATAAGAGGCGCGCATAATATCTTAAATTTTATGGCAGCAATCGGCGTTACACATGATATTGTAAATCATGAAACAATAGTAAACGTCGCGAGAACATTTAAAGGGGTTGAACACCGTATAGAATTTGTACGCGAATTTTACGGGGTATCTTATTATAACTCAACGATTGATTCTTCACCTACACGAACTGTCGCCGCTTTAAATTATTTCGATGAGGATAAAAAAATTATCGTTATACTAGGTGGTTACGACAAAAAAATATCGTTTAAACCTCTCGCTCCCGCGGTTTACAAAAAAGCAAAAGCTGCGGTTTTATACGGTGAAACCAAAGAAAAAATAAAAAAAAGTCTCGATTTATACAAAAAAAACAATCCCGACTGCGAAGATTTAATTGTAGAATCCGCTGTGGATTTTGATTCAGCCGTTATGATTGCGAAAAGTTTCGCGAATCCCGGGGATATAGTTTTATTGTCGCCCGCGTGTGCTTCTTTCGGTTTTTTCAAAAACTTCGCGGAGCGCGGAAACAGATTTAAGGAAATAATAAATTCTCTGTAAAAACAACAACAGCGGGGATAAAACCCCGCTGTCGTTTATATATATTATTGTGCTTGTCTTGCCGCAAGTGTTACGGTAAAATCATACACATCGCCGTTTCTGTATATCGTTATTGTCACTTGGTCGCCGGGGTTGTAATTAAGTTTTAACCTGTACATATCGTCTGTTGACATTACGTCTTCACCGTCAAGGGCGATTATTATGTCACTCGGCTGTAAACCCGAATTATAACACGGACCGTTTTCGTCTATAATTGATATTTTCCAACCCTGCGGAATATTATAATATTCTGATTCTTCCGCTAAAATGCTCGCGCCCTGCAGTCCGAAACTTACCGTTGATGTATCGTTTGATGAATCTGCGGGAGCCTGCACGTTTGTGCCGGGATTCGCTATTATGTGATTAAACGTGGGTATAGCTATGTTTATCGGTATCGCGAAACCCATACCCTCATACTGTGTCGAGGCGAGTTTCATTGAGTTTATACCAACAACCTGACCTTTCATGTTTATAAGCGGACCGCCGGAATTTCCGGGGTTTATTGACGCGTCGGTCTGGATTACAGTCATTGTTTTCTGGCTGTCAACGTCGAGAACCCTGTTTATTGCCGATACTATACCTTTTGTCGCCGTCCCTGCAAATTCAACACCTGCGGGAGTTCCTATCGCCACAACGTCCTGTCCCTGTTTGAGCGAGTCGGAGTCGCCGAGTTCCGCAACGGGAAGATTTGTCGCGTCGATTTTTATAATTGCGAGGTCTGCCGTCGCGTCGCTGCCTACTAATGTTGCTTCAAACTGTCTTTCGTCGCTGAGTGTAACCACAATTTTATTCGCGCCTTCGATTACGTGGCAGTTTGTCGCTATATAACCGTCTTCGCTTACTATAAATCCTGTTCCCACGCCGCTCATTGTATAAGGTGAATTACCGTAGCCGTAACCGTAATATCTTCCGTTTGACACTGTTGTTTCAGTCGTTATACAAACAACAGACGGCATTATTTTTTCTATCGCTTCTTCTGTCGAAAGCATTTTTGTTGACGGATTTTCAGGTGTTGTTATTGATGTATCCTCAACTGTTTTATTTGTATCGTTCACAGCGTCTTTGTTTGAAAGTTCAAATGATGGAGATTTGTCGCTTGTATTCTCTGTACTTTCATTATTTTTAACACTTTCGCCGTTTGTTTCATCAGTTCCGCCGTTTTCAAATATACCGAAAGTATTTTCTGTCAATAACAAAGTCGTCATAACCGCACTGAACAAAAACAAAACGGAGATTACCCCGGCGAATACTTTAAGTCCGGTACTGCTTTTCGCTTTTTTTTGTTTCGACCTTGAAACAGGTGGTGTTGAATACGATGAATAAGACGAAGATGAATATGATGACTTTTTATTGTCCGTAAAATTATTATCGTCTGTTATATTCCAGCGGTAAACGTTAGTTTTTGGTTCTTCTTTTATTTCCGGCAATATATTTACGATATTTGAATTATCAATGTTGTTGTTATCGTTGTAATTATTGTGTGACGTTGAAACAGGGGTTACGGGTTGATAAAGATTGTGTAAAAAATTATCTTCCGCTTTTATTTCTTTTGTCTCCTGTTTTATTTCATGCACTTCCGATTGATTTACAACTTCGTAAATTTCTTGATTTTGAATATTGTCATTACTTTCAAAATTGTTTAAATTTTCGTTTTGATTGTTATTGTTTTCTAAATTTTCTGACATAATATCTTCCTCCTGAATTAAATCTATAAAATATCTTAATTAAAAAATTAATCTTCATGTATAACATTATAATTCCCACATGTTACAAGAATTAGCTGTATTTAATTATATTATATTAAAAAATTAGGGCAAAATATCATGAAAATCAGGCTTTTAAAACGTAAATCTTTATTTCTTGCCGCAAATCGGGGTTATATTTTATATTTTACGTTATTTTCACGTGATTTTTGCATGGTAAACGTAAATTCACAATATTTTTCATATTCTGATGTAACCCAGATTTTTTCTTCGTGAGCGTCAATCATTGTTTTAACGATAAACAACCCCAATCCCACGCCTGTTTTATCAAGTCCTCTTGAACGGTCGGATTTATAAAACCTGTCGAAAACAAAGGGAATATCGTCCGCAGGTATTCCTGTGCCTGTATTATATACGGAGACATATATTTTTTTATCTTTATCGTTTTCTTTTATATGTATTTTTATAAGCCCTTTTTCGGGGGTGAATTTTATCGCGTTTTCCACCAGATTGTATATAATGCGCTGAACTGCGTCCGAATCCGCGAAAACACACATTTTTTCGTTTGTGCAGTCGAAATCAATTTCAATATGTTTCGCGTCTATTTTTTGTTCCAATGATATAATAACAATTCGCGCCGTTTCGCATATATCAAAATTCTTTTTGTTGAATTTTGTTTCACCCGCCTGTATTTTTGTTATATCGAGCAGGGAAGAAACAAGTCTTGAAAGTCTGCGTATTTCCGTTGAGACTATATTCAAATAATATTCCTGTTCTTCCTGTTTAATAGTACCGTCAAGAATACTGTCCACGAATCCGCCTATTGACATCATCGGTGTTCTCAAATCATGTGAAACATTTGACAAAAAACTCCGCTGTGTTTCTTCGTTGACAGCGAGCAGAGCCGCCATATCGTTAAACGCCGAGGCGAGTTCTCCAATTTCATCTTTATTTCCCTTTACGGGTATTCTCACGTCAAAACGTCCGAGAGAAAAACTTTTCGCGGCTTTGCTCATTTCCCTTACAGGCGAAACGATTTTTTCAGTCATAAAATATACAATCACCATAGCCGCGACAAGAACCCACAAACAGTTCATAATAATAATATTTATTATCCTGTTTACAAAAAATCTCTCGTAAACCGAATCAGAGCAGAAAAACAAAACCCCGAACGCTTCGCCGTCTTTTGATGTAAGAAGCTGCGGTGAAACAAGATGACTTATTGCAAAAACATCGCCCAGTGTCTGATAATTGTTGAAAGTTTCCAGATTGTCGGAATTTAAAACGTCGAATATTATTTCTTTGGAAATATTATATTTATTCAGATAACCCTCATAGGGCAGGTAAGTGGTTACAAGTATATCCCCGTCCAAATCCGCTATCAAAACAAAAGAATTTTCGGAAAGTTCAAGATATGTCGATAAATCATTCAGAACTTTATTTTTTTCAACGGTTATAAAATCACCAATGGAATCAAAAGAATTGCTGTTGAAATTGGTTTCGATATTTTGTTTTGCGATTTTTGACGCTGTTGTGATGAAATGCTTTTTTGATTCTATCGAGTTTTGCATTATGTTTGAGCTTATAATACTCGCGAGAATCGTAAAACTTATCGTTATGATGGCGAGAAAAACCAATATATATTTTAAAAATACGCTTTTAATCATAAAATTATACCTTAAAGGTGCGGGGGAACGTTAGGGGAAACTTTTTAGGAAAGTTTCCCCTAAAACCCCTTCAAACCTTTTTAATCTTGGTTGGTTATTACTTATGTTTGCCATGTATCGTTTTTCTTTTGGTTACTTTTTTTTTCCGCAAAAAGAAAAGTGACACGCGTCCAAACTCCCGTCGCGTCTCCGTTCCTATAAACGCGTAGGGAAACGGCGAACCGTATCCCTACAATTATTATCAGTCTTTATTTTAAAATTTATTGCAAAAGCTCGAATTTGTATCCTACGCCCCAGACGGTTTTTAAATTCCATTTGTCGCTGACTCCGTCGAGTTTTTCGCGTAATCTTTTAACGTGAACGTCAACCGTTCTTGAATCGCCGAGATAATCAAATCCCCAAACTTTGTCGAGAAGCTGGTCTCTTGTGAAAACCCTGTTTACGTTTGAAACGAGGAAATAAAGGAGTTCAAGTTCCTTGGGGGGAATATCTACGGTTTTGTTTTTGAGTTTAAGCTCATATTTTTGTAAACTTATTTCGAGGTTGTCAAATTTTATTATTTCTATATCGGTGTCGTTGTCCTGGTTTTTTGTGCGGCGTAAAACGGCTTTTATTCTCGCGTAAACTTCTTTCGGGTCGAACGGTTTTGTTATAAAATCGTCCGCGCCGAGTTCGAGACCGAGAACTTTGTCGAATACTTCGCCTTTCGCGGAAATCATGATTATGGGTTTTGATGAAATCTCGCGTATTTCCCTGCACACCTGCCAGCCGTCTTTTTTAGGCATCATAATATCCAAAAGAACCAAATCGGGTTCGTAGACTTTAAACATAGCGAGTCCCTCAGGACCACCGGGAGCGGTTATGACTTCATAATCTTCTTTGGTAAGCCAAAGTTTCAAAAGTTCGCATATATTGACTTCGTCGTCAATTACTAAAATTTTATGACTCATTGATAATTATCCTCCGTTTATTTATTATTTATTTTATTGTTATATTTTCGTTTGAACTCACGATATTGCCAAATAATGGAATTGTTTTGTTAAAAATTAATAATCCGAATGTTTATTTGTTTTTCAACTAAAAGCATTATACCACATAAATAAAGATTTGTCTATAATTTCTTGAAACTTTTCCAAAAAAATAATATAATACTTTTATTTGGCTAATTACTTTACAAAACAAAAAAAATATATTATAATTAATCAAGACGAAAAATTATTAAAAAGGTTTGCGTAATGAAAAAAACAAAAGGATTTACCGCTTTTATTCTTGCGGTTGTTATGATAACGGCGATTATTCCGTCTGTTTCTGCGGAAGAAATAATAATGCCGGAAGAAAATATATCTATTCCCGTTACCACGCGGATTTTTAATGGTCATACATATTCATTGTACGACATGGGATTGACATGGAATGCGGCGAAATTGTACTGTGAAAGTCTGGGAGGATATTTGGCGACAATAACATCGCAGGAAGAACAGGATTTTATAGAGACATTGACGGAGAACGCCGCGAGAAATTATTATTGGCTGGGCGGAACAGACGAAGAGACTGAAGGTATATGGAAATGGATAACAGGTGAAACATTTACATATAATAAATGGTCAAAAGGAAATCCGAATAACGGACAGCCGGAAGGTGAAAATTATACGGCGATATTAACTTCTAATTTATGGCAGAGTAAAAACGAATGGAACGATTTCAGCGACAACGGAAGTATAGACGATATAGAAACCGATTTCGGGTTTATCTGCGAATGGGGAGATATAGAAACAGACGGGGAAACCACAGAAAATCAGGAAGATATAGATATTGTTGAAGATATTATAAATAATTCTATTATTTTAAAAATCGGCAGTCCGAAAGCGTTGGTAAACGGTGAGGTTAAACAGATAGACGAAAATAACGCGAATGTTTTCCCGTTTGTCGATGAAAACAGCAGGACACTTGTCCCCGTAAGATTTATCGCCGAAAATTTCGGTTATAATGTTGAATATGAACCTCTGGAAAAGAAAATCACGATTTTAAATTTATTGAACTATAATAATGTAATAAAAATGTCTGTCGGTACGGCGGTAATTGAAGCAGATAATCAAAATATCGTTATAGATACAGCTCCTGTAATAACTCCCGACGGAAGAACGGTAATCCCGTTAAGAGCTTTTGTCGAAACAGGCTTAAAAAAAGAAGCCTCTTATGTTGCTGATGAAAAAATTATAATTATATCGGGAATAAATCTCGGCGGTGATAATTCAGAGATGGCTTTGAATATCACGGATAAAATAAAAGAAAGTTTCTATATAATAAATGACGGCGAAAACGGTCCTGTCTGGCCTCTTGATATGTCAAAAGTGACGAGGGAATTAAAAAACTGGCCTCATTATACAGATGGTACATATCACGCGGGAGCGGATTTCGCGATTCCTCTCGGAAACGACGTTTACGCTTCATACAGCGGTGTTGTTGATACAGTCAGAGATTTGGGAAAAGCAAGTTACGGGAAATATATAGTTATAAAATCAACGATAAATAATGAAGTGCGTCATATATATTACGCTCATTTGAGTAAACAGATAGTAGAAGTGGGAGACACAGTAAAAGCGGGGCAGAAAATAGGCGAATCCGGTAATACGGGAAATTCCGAAGGTCCGCATTTGCATTATGAAGTCAGAGATGAAAATAAACATTATGGTTCATTAGATAATCCAACTTTAAATCCGTATGCTTATTTACCAAAATAAAAATAAAAATAAAAATAATAATATAGAGGAGAATAAAAAAATATATGAAACTCGGCATAGTAGGACTTCCCAACGTCGGAAAAAGTACGTTGTTTAACGCTTTGACAAATAATAAAGCGGAAGCGGCAAATTATCCGTTTTGTACGATAGACCCCAATATAGGGATAGTAAATGTCCCTGATGAAAGACTTGATGTATTAACAAAAATGCACAACTCGGAGAAAACCGTCCCCGCGTTTATTGAATTTGTCGATATAGCCGGACTTGTAAAAGGAGCCTCAAAAGGTGAGGGATTAGGCAATAAATTTTTGTCGCATATACGCGAAGTTGACGCGGTTATTTATGTTGTACGTTGTTTTTCGGATGATAATATAATACATGTAAGCAATTCGATCGACCCTGTACGCGACGTCGATATTATAAATTTAGAATTGATATATTCGGATATAGAACTCGTCGAAAGAAGAATCGACCGCTCGAAAAAAGCGATGAAAGGCGACAAAACACTTGAAAAAGAAGTTAAACTTTTCGAAGAGCTTTTAGATGTTTTAAACGATGGTAAACCAGCTCGTTCCGTCAGTTATACCCCCGAAGATTCGGCGGTAATTGATACTGTCGCGTTATTATCACGTAAAAAAATAATATATGTCGCAAATGTAAGCGAAAATGATATTGCCGATATAGAAATAAACGGCGGAGAAAATGAATATTATAATAAACTGAAAGATTTAGCAGAATCCGAAAACGCCGAAATAATCCCTGTTTGCGCTAAAATAGAGGCGGAAATAAACGAATTGCCGATTGAAGAAAGAGACGAATTTTTAAAAGAACTCGGAATAAAACAATCGGGACTCGGCAAATTGATACAATCAAGTTACCGACTTCTCGGACTTATATCTTTTCTTACATCAGGTCCGAAAGAGACGAGGGCATGGACAATAAGAAAAGGCGCGAAAGCTCCCGAAGCCGCAGGAAAAATCCACAGTGATTTTGAAAAAGGATTTATAAGAGCCGAAACGGTTGCATATAAAGATTTGGTTGAATGCGGCAATATGACAGCGGCAAAAGATAAAGGTTTGGTACACAGTGAAGGCAAAGAATATATCGTAAACGACGGTGACGTAATTTTATTCAGGTTTAATGTGTAACATAAATATTTTAAAACGCAAAAATAAATCCACGTTGAAAAGCGTGGATTTATCATGGGTTTTGATGCTTTATATAATTTTTTTCGTCTGATATTTTCACAATAAAAATCCACCGGCAAAGCCGGTGGTATTTCTTAAGAAGCCAATTTAATCTCGCTATAAGCATTGACCCCCGGCATAGCCGGGGGTTTTTGTTACATAAAAAATTTTTCTTGACATATTATAAGAAAAGTGTTATAATAGCAAAAGTGTTATTTTATTATAATACGCTAATGTAGCACAGGGGTAGTGCAGTTGATTCGTAATCAACAGGTCGTGGGTTCAATTCCCACCATTAGCTGGTGTATAGAAGTACCCGATATTTTGCGATATATCGGGTGCTTTTTTTGTTGATTTATTTTTTTAAAGCTGTTTTTTGAGTACGACATAATTCAATAGATTTTGAAACTTTTTCCGTGCCCTCTTTGTAAAATGCGGTGCGTTCTTCAGCAGTCATGTTTTTTGTATATTCGTAGTGATATTCCTTTGTTTTATGAATATCATCAGCTGTCAATCCATTCTTCATAATCTTTTAAAAATTGTTTCCAATCATAGCTTGAAGAAGAACTTTTATTTAAAGTTGTTGCATTTAATTCTTCTGGATTATTTGTAGTGATTTTTTCTTCCAAATAATAATCTTTCATCTTCTTCAATTTGTTCATTTTCAAATAATTCTATTTGTTTCAACAAATCCTGTGCTTCAATAATTGTTAGGTTCATGTTTTAAAATTAA
>JGI994J12354_10006222_pt1 | contig 10023 bp, 11 predicted proteins | sample IntmicLarv3ML3BL_FD_12354 | JGI IMG/M metagenome (IMG submission 12354)
AGACAGAATTAGTGTATCATATCTCTTCCCGCACCGCCAAAAACATGCATTTTTTATTTGCCACTTTTTTGCATTTTATCACTGTCGCTGACAGTGGGGATGTGCGAGGGGGGGGGCGACGGAAACCACCCCAGCCGTCTCGCGGCAGCGAGCCGTCGCCCCTCCAAGGGAGGGGAATTGACTGCGGCGCACAGCGTGAGGTTGCGCAGCACTCGCATTGAGATTGCGGGTCAAGCCCGCAATGCCGGGAGGGGGGGCGGGACGCAATAACGGGGGCGCGGGGGCTGGATTGCTTCGTTGCGACTCGCAATGACGGGGGCAGGGGAGTATGCAGACGCGGCTTTGTCGCCCCTACAACATCAGCCGTGGCCCTGCACCGTGTCAAGCCTGCGCAGAATGCAGTCCGCGTCGCCGTCGGTACCGCAATCGACTGCGGCGCTGGGGGTCGCGAGGATTTGCGAAAAGTCGCCGGTGCGGTAGCGGACAAGCGGCATCACGCGGCGCGTGAGCGTCGTCAGCACGAGCTCGCCACGCTCGCCGTCGGGTAGCTGCGCGCCCGTGACGGGGTCGATGACCTCGATTATCATATCCGGCTCGCGCAGGAGCATGCCCGAGCCCTCGGCGCAATCGACGGCGCAGCCGAACGCCGTTTCAGTCATGCCGTAGTGGCGAAACACGCTACAATTCCACGCTTTTTTCAGCTCTGCGATTGCATCGTCGGGCGTGTTATCCGCGCTGAGCAGCACGGTTTTGACACTCGGAGCATCGCCGAGACGCACAAGTTCACGCAGCTGCGACGCGACGGCGACGACGCACGTCGGTGCGGCGGCGCAGAGCGCGGCGTAGGCGTGCGCGGGATCGGAGATTTCGCCGTACGTCGTTGCGGCGCAGTCGAAAGCGGCGAGCGAGCGGGTTAATAAATCGCAAACGCCATCCGGCACGGCGAAGCCGTCGGGTCGCCCGCCGCGCATAAAAATCATCGTGCGGCCGCCGCGACGCGCGATATTTTGCATGCCGAAACGGAAGAAATGCGCCGTTTGCTCAAGCTCTGCCGCACTGAAAAACACGCGTTTCGGTGCGCCCGTCGTGCCGGACGTCGGGAGCGTGACGATGCGCTCGACCTCGTCGGGCGGGACGCACAGGAACGCGTGCGGGTCGGCGCGTAGCTCGCCCTGCGTCGTGAACGGCAGTTCGGAAAGCACTGCAAGCGGCGGTTTTTCGGCGATTTTCACAAGGTCAATATCGCGAAAACGCTCTACGTAGTGGCGCGAGCGCACCGCGTGCGTCAGCGTCTCGCGGAGCAGTGCGGATTGGTGGCGTTCAAGCACGGCGCGCGTCGGCTGCGGCGTGAGCGAGCGCACCGAAAACGCCTCGTCGCGCTCGGCGAGGCGTTGTTGCAGCCAAATTGTGAGTGGATTTGTGTGCATTTGCGCGCTCCTATTGGTTATTCCGCCGGATAATTATTCAAAACGTTCTTGATTTCAAGAGGGAATTGATTCCAGCGGCGGCTCAGCTCACCGAGCATTGCACTTTCGCCGCGCAGGAGTGCGGCGAGAGCCTCGGTGAATAGCTTTTTCATGGTTGATTTTCTTCTCTTTTTCTCTGTTTAGCGCACGTATGACAGGTCGTTCAGCCGCGCGATTGTGCGCCGCTTGTCCGCGTCTTCGACCAAAAATGAAACGCCGCCCGACTTGCCGAACAGTCCGAAATTTTCGAGCATTTCCGGCTCAAATCCGAGCCACATCGCGTAGAAAAGGCTGAGCGTGCCGTCGTGGGAAACGACGATGATGCGCTCGTCCTTGCTTGCCAATAGTTGGTGAAGAAACGGCAGCAGGCGGCTCCAAACCTCGCGTTTTGTCTCCGCGCCGGTGAATGGTCGCTCGTCAATGGAAACCGCCCAGTCAATCGTTTGAGCCCACAACGGGCATCTTGCGCTCGCGCGTGCCCAGTCCTTTGAGTTGCCGATTGCTTCGCCGAGGTTGAACTCCCGCAATGCGTCCGTGAGCGTTGGTGTTACGGCGAAGCGCTCGCCAACGAGTTGCGCTGTGCGACGCGCTCGCAGTAAATCCGACGCGTAGATGGCGAGGGGCTTGCCGCCGAGTTCCTCGGCGAGGCGTGCGCCGATTCGCCGCGCCTGTTCCTCGCCGCGCGCGGTCAAATCCCAGTCGCGCCACGAGCCAATCATGCCGTTTACGTGCTGCTCTGACTGCGTGTGTTGTATTGTGATGATAGTTTTCATGACTGTTCCTCCGCCTGCGCGACGGCAATCTTGTTTCCGTCGGGGTCCGCGAACCAAAACGAGTACGCGCCCCACGGTCTGCGCTCCGGCGGCGAGATTATTTCGATGTCGGGCAGCTCGTGCAGCAGGCGCGCGTACAGTGCGTCAACATCCGCATCAAAGCATTGCAACCACACGCTATTTGCGCCCTTTGCGCTCGCGTCGGAGGCAGATATCGCGAGCATGGAGAAGGCGTAATGTGTCCCCTCGACGTGCGGCTGCTCTTGCAACACGACGCTGTAAAACTCCGCGAGCCGCGCCGCGTTGCGCGTCTCGATGCAAATTCCGCCGATTTTCATAGACGTGACCACACCTTTCTTTGTTCGGGCGGTTAGCCCCGAAATTTCGCCAATCGCATTAGCCGAAACGCAACAAAATCGCGTTTGAGAGATTGACTATCTAACTGTTCTCGAAACGGAACGGTATAGAACCGTTCCCTGCGGGGACGGGGAGCAATCGCCACAACGGGCGCAGGCTTGCGGCTGTGTCCCCCTACCTATACTTTTCGGCGACGACGAGGCAGTAGCCGAGCTGCCGAGCGGGCACGCCGTGGAAGCAGTCGGTCGCGCCGACCGCGATTTGCTCGGCGGCGTACGTGACGAGGGCGGCAGTGTGGTCCTCGGAAAAGACGATGCCGAAGCCCGCCCACTTGAGAATTTTGCGGATATCGTCCGTAATCCACGGCATTCCGGGCGCCTGCTTTTTCGCAAAAATGTCGCTCATCATCAGTATTCCCAAGGGTTTTACGACGCGCTCCGCCTCGCGCAGTGCCTCGATTGCGTCGCTCATCTCGGACAGGCTGCACTCGAAAAGCACGGCGTCGAACTCGCCGCGCTCGAACGGGAGCGCGACGGCGTCGGCGCGGATTATGAACTCGTCGCCGTTCGGATTGCGCGGGTCGACGTCGACGCCGATAGCGTCGATGCCGAGCGCGCGGAGATGGCGCACGGTCGTGCCGTCGCCGCAGCCGACGTCAAGAACGCGCATTCCCGCCGTGATTTTTGCGTAGCGGATGCCGCGCTCGGTGAGTGTCATGCCGCCGGGACGACGGCACTCTCCCTGCGACGCGGCGGTCGCGTTTTCGATATTTTCATTCATATGCTTTACCTCGTAATTATCTAAAAATCCGTTGCGGTTGTCAAGTATTTGGCGCAGAACGGCACCACTCCCGCGTCGTGCGCGACATGCAAACTGCACCGCGTGAGCCGCTCAATATCAAGAGTGTACGCGTCTTGAAACGCCATCGCGGAGACGGTGAAGCCGTGCGATTTCACGCGTTTCAGGAATGCGGACATCTCCGGCGCGTCCTCGTTTTCGCCGAGCGACGCGTCGGGCTGCGCCTCCGCCTCAGCGTCACGCGTCCAGCGGCGGGCGACGAAGTTGCGGTTCTTCAGATGCGAATCATCGCAACAGCACGCGTCGGGGTTGTACTTCTGCGTGAGTTTCAGGAGCCTGCCTTTCGGCAAAACCGCGAAATCACCGTGGAACCCGCAGCGCGGGTGGTCGCACGAGGATGGGTTGAAATCCTTGAGCTTGAAGCGGCGGCTCGTTTGCGTCTCAACTGCGCGGAGCACCTCCGGGAGCGTGATGCGATCTTCGTCGCGCGGCGGCGTCGGGTAGCGTCCGAAGTACGAAATCGGCTGAAAATGCACGCCGCGCACGACGGGAGAGCGGCTGATTGCGAAGTCAAGAATCGCGCCGATTTCGTGGTCGTTGACACGCGGCGCGAGCGTAGGAACGAGTGTCACGCCGAGCCCGTGCTCGCCACAGATGTCGATGGCGCAGAGCTTTTCGGCGAGAAGCGGCTCGCCTCGGAGGGTTATGTAGGGTGCATCGGTGACACCGTCGAACTGGAGGAACACGAACGAAAGGCCTGCGTCTGCAAGGCTTTTCGCGAACTCAGGTTCGCGCGCTAAACGCAGTCCGTTGGAGTTGAGTTGAACGGTTTCCACTCCGACGCGGCGCGCGGCGGCGATGATTTGCGGCAGGTCGTCGCGCACGGTCGGCTCGCCGCCGGAGAGCTGCACGAACGTGTTACCGCTCGCAACGAGCGCGCGGAACGTCGCCTCAAGCTCCGCAACGGTCGGCTCAGCGGCCGTTTCACCGGCATTTGCGAAGCAAACCGGGCAGCTTAAACTGCAGCGCGACGTGATTTCCACGAGGGCACAGCAGGTACCGTTGTTGTGCGTAGTGCAAACATCGCAGGCGATGTTTGCACGGGCGGAACTGCTGTCGGCAGTTCCGCCGCTCTGTCCGACCGCGGAGGAATTGTCGGCTCCGAGGGCGCAAGCGAAGTCGCGCGGCGCATCGTTTTGCCAGTTGGCGAACGCGTCGTCAAGGCCGCGCCAAACGATGGCGGAAAACGCGCCGTGACGCTTGCAGCTTTTTTCAAGATAGACGTTGCCGTCGCGCTCGACGCGTTCCGCGTCGATTTGCTTCAAGCAGACGGGGCAAACGCTTTTTGTGCGTGCTAAAATCATGGTTGTGTCCTTTCTCGCGCGGGAATTTGCGACATTCTTGCGGCTATTTGTCCTCCAATTGCTCCTCAACCTCGGCCATTTTGCCCTCGGCGAGCTCGCGCGGAATTAGCACAGCGCCGCACTTCGGGCACGCCTCGACCTCGTGGGTGAAGGAGCGGCTGAGGTAGTTGAACACGGTTTTTTTCGGCTCAAGCGGCACGTCGCACTTCGCGCAACGCCACGTTTTTTCGGTGTTTTCGGTCATTTTTGCGCTCTCCCCTCTCACTTTTCGTTGAATTTCATACGGTGATAATACGCGTTGACTACCTCGAACTCGTTGTCCTGCAACGGCTCGTACTCCACCCAGTATACGAGCGCGGGGCGCACATGCGACGCCTGTCGCACACCATCCTCGCGGACGAAGTAGCGCGAATCGCGCTCAGCGAGGTAGATTGCCTCGCGCAGCTCTGACTGCGCGATGAGCTTGCGGTCGATGCGCTCCGCCGTCTCTGCGTCGATTTTCAGCGTGAGCGCGTCCCACGGCTTGGCGGCGGACGCGACGGTGACGTCGGCGAAATTTTCGGCCATAAAGCGTTTCACCTCCAGAGCGTTGCTGCGCTTTGTGTCGATGTTTGTAACTACGGTCGGCTCAAGGCCGAGCAAAACGTCAAGAATGTGCGCCGATTCCTTGCCGCGCTCCGCGAAAACGCTGCGGCAGTTCGCGCAGTAGACGATGTACGGCAGGTCGCTCGCGGCGGCGCGGTTGGCGGTAATTTCGTCGTAGAGCGACGGATTCGCGAGCTGAATGTTGCCGCCGTAACCGCAGCATTTGCCTCGCTCGGGCAGCTCGTCAAGGGTCACGCCGAGGCTCGTCGCGAGGGCGCGGACGGCGTTTTGCGTATCTTCGTCTCCATTCGTCGCACACGGATCGAAGATTGCGGCGGTGCTAAATAGCGGAGCATTTGCAGCTGTTTGCACGCTCTGCGCGAGCACGGAGTAGAGCGAAACGCCTTCGATTTCGGGCAGTAGCTCCGCGAACATGCGCGTGCAGGTCGTGCAGGCGAAGATGAATTTCGGCTTACCGAGCGCAGTCCACTGCTCGCGGATTTGTGCAAGCGCGGCGTTAAGACGATCATCGTCGCCCGCCCAGTACGCGGGCGCGCCGCAGCAGCCGAGGTAGATACCGACGTCAAGCGTTTCGCTAAGTGACGCGAAAGTGCGCAGGACGTGCTCGGGATTGTACGCGCCGAGCTGACATCCCGGGAAAAACACGTAGTCGCAGGTCGCTTTGCCCGCGCCGGCGGAGACAAGCGACGACTCGCCCATCGAAAAATCCATTTCGCGCAGCCAGTAGTCGTGGAGCGCGGGCGGCGCGGAGCCGTCGGCGATGCGGGTGCGGCGCGACAGGCGCAGAATTTCGCCCGTGTCGATGGACTTAGGGCAGCCGGTGGCGCAGTAGCCGCAGTTGTTGCAGGAGTAGGCTTGACGAGTGATTGTGTGCGACGAATACGGCGGGTTTACGCGCGTATCGGAATGCACCTCAACGGCGATTTTCTGCGGCATTTTGCGGTACCGCGCGAGCATTTCGCACCCGCGCAGACACTTGTCGCAGTCGCATTTGAGGCAGCGCGCGGCCTCCGCCTTGCACTCGTCGGCGGAATAAACGCCATCCGCAGCGGCGGCAACGGTGCGCGGCGCGGGCGTTGCGTCATCGATTTCTGGCGTCCAATCGCACTGCGCCGCAGTTGTTTGCGGGACTGTGCCCGTTTGGACGAACGCTTCAATTTGCGTCGCGACACGGCGGCCGTGCGCGACAGACTCCATCAAATCCATACCGACGATGCCGCCGCCGAGGAACGCCTTGCCGCCGTTTTCGGCGAGCATTTCCGTCGCGGTGAGCGTCGGGACGTCGATGCCTGTGGCGACGTAGATTGCGTCGTAGTCGGCGAGCGCGGACGCGTCGGCGACGGTCGTATTGAAGCGAAAATCGGTGTCCAGGGTCTCAAACGAGCCGCGCAGCTCCGCGTCGAAGTCGGCGAAGTCGGGGTGGGCGCGCACTGTGCCGCCCCACGCGTCCGCTGCCTCAAAAACCGTTACGACGTAACGCTTCATCGACAGGCACAGCGCGGCGGAAAGCCCCGCATATCCCGCGCCGACGATGGCGATGCGCTTNGANTTCTGCGGGATTACGTAGCTGTCGCGCCGCGCGTTTTTNCTGCGTTCGACGACGCTGCGCTCAATGCCGCGCAGGTTAATGGCTCCGCCGAGGTCGTTGCGNGAGCAATNCCGCTCACATGGCATTGGGCAAAGGCGCGAGACTANGACGGGGAAAACGACAGCGTCGCGGTACGTCTTAAACGTCGTGGCGTCGCGNCCNTTNTCGGCTTTTTGNATGAACGAGCGCACGTCAAGCGCGAACGGACACGCGGCGGCGCACGGCGGCGTTGCACCGTTTACGCAGTCGGCGGCCATAGCGGCGACATCCTCAGATTGAAGGTGCAGTACCTCGTCAATTTTCATGATGCGGTCTCCTTTCGCGGGTGGAATTTGCGGCGGCTATTTCTTCTGCGCGCCCTTTGCGGCGTAAAACTCGGCGAGCAGGCCGAGGTAGTCGGTCAGCTTTTCGGTCGTCGGGTCGTGGAACTCAAATACGACGCCGCTGCATTTTTCGATGAGCCGCCCATTAAGAGTGTACGTTTTGCGCATGCGGCAGTCGGGCTTTTTCGGGTCGCAACTGCAATCGCCGACGGCGCTCGTGAACACGGTTTTTATGTGCTCGGGCGCGCTCTCAATGTAGGCGCGGTGCTTGTCGATGTGGCTGAAAAACATGCGCAACACGATGGAGCCGTCGCGCAGGAAGATACGTGCGACGACCTTCGTCGCTTTCGTACTGCTTTTCTTGTAGACAATCTGGTTTTTGCCCCAAACGTAGCCCTCGCCGATGCTTCCGCCGAAGTCGTAGCCCAATTCGGCGATGGCAGCGTCGAACGCGGCGCAAAACGCCTTATCCACGTCCGCAACGTAGCTGAAGCGAGGCTCCGCAAGCAGCTCCGACAGCGTTTTCGGCGTTGCCGCAGTGCGAAATTCGACGAGCGCATCCTTTAGCGTCTTGCCCGTTTGCGTATTCAGCCACGATTGGAACGCGAAGCCTACGGCGATGTCCTTGCCCGTTGCGGCGATGAAGAAATCGCGGTATTTGTAGAGCGGAATGCCCTTGCCTATTGCAACTATTGTGTCCTCGGTTAGCACCGTTTTAGCCATGATTGAAGAATCCTCCCTTATCGTCTGCGTTATGATTCCGTTTGCGCGCCCATAATTCCGTATAGTTGTTTGGTAGTATCGGCAAAGCCGATACTACGGGAGCGAGTGCGCGAACGCCAAGCAACGGATATGCTTAAACTCGCTCAAAATTCCGCGCTGAACAAATACGCNGTTCCCGGCTCGGCGATGCCGTCAAGAAATACCTCCGCCGTCCAGTATTTATGCGGATATGGGATGTTCACGCCGCGNCCGAGCATAATGTTCCGNGTCACGTCATACATGGCGTGATTGTCGTAGCCCTCGTGCTTGTGCATCGCCTCAAGGTCACCGGAGAATTTCGCAAACGTGAACTGCGATAAGAACGGCAGTCCGGACTCGAACTGCTTGCCCTCCGCAAAGCTCGGCACGAAGTCGAAGTGCTCAAAACCCTCCGGTACAGGCGTTCCCGCCGCCATAAAACGCCCCCAAGAGCCGTGCCACGGCTCCACGTCCACGCCGCGCCCGTAGTGGTGCTCCAAAAGCAAATCGTAATCAAACCCCGACTTCGCGTCCAATGCATCGAGCGTCGCGAAAATCTCGCGTTTCTGCTCAGCCGTTTCGTCCGCAGTAAACTCCTTGCCGATGAAGCGCACAGCAGGGAGCGTCATGTAGTCAAAGCTGTCAACCTTGAAGCCGCGCAGTTGGTTTTCCACGAAGCTCGGCATGAACAATGCACACTGAACGCTTGCGTCGCAGTCTTTCAGGTAATTGACGTAGCCGTAAATGTTTACGGTGGTGGTGCCTGTCGGTCCCGTCTCATTGCCGGCGAATTGTTCGCGAATTTCGCGGTTGAGCATCGCGGAGAAGTCGGCGAACACGGCGGCGACGGGTGCCTTAATTTCCTCGGCATGCGTCTCGCCGCGCAGCTCGCGCTCAAAGCGGTCAAGCATCTCGTAAACGGTCGGGTTGACGATTTCCGTTGGCTGAATCGTTTGCAAAAACTCGCGCGTTTTCGCGTTTTGCTCCGCAAAACGTGCGAAAAGCGTGTGCATCAGAAATTCCTCGTTCGCGGCGAGCGTTTCGGGCGTCCATTGCGCGTCGTCAAGAATCCACTGCGTCACAGCGTCGAACGCGTTCGGGTTGTTCATCCTCGCTACGAGCGATTCGTCCGCGAGGCGGCTGTATCTCTCCGCGTCGGAGAGGTCTGAAGCGTTGATTGCGTCGAAATCGTAGAAGTGGAAGGCGGATATGAGTGTGTTTGACATGGTGTTGCTCCTTTCAGTGTTGTGTGTTGTGGTTATTTCGTTTTTTTCCGTAATTTCAAGGAAACGCTCTGCGCGTCCGCCGCGTCTTGGAGTAGTCGCACGGCGATAGCGGCGCACTCCTTCACGGGTGTTTCCGACCGCGGCTCCGCGCCGAGCTGCGCGACGACCGCTTTGACATCGGACAGCGAAAGCAGATTGACCGCTGTGCAGAAAAAGCTCTTTCTTCGTCCGTCGTCGCAGTGCGCAAGCAGGTGTTCCAGCAGGGCGATTTTCTCGTTGAGCTCCCGCGCGTAATCGTCTATTCCGAGGCTTTTCGCCCTGCGCATATCCGTGAACTGATTGCGGTGCGTTATGAACGAATCCGACAGTTCCGCGCCGTCGTATTTCTTGCACGGAAAATCCTCGCACTGATAGCAATATTCAAATCCTTTGCGCTGAGTGCAGGACAAAACGCCGCACGTCGGGTGCTTTGCCAAGAAGTCTTTGCCCGCGCAGCCGGGGCATTTTGACGCGCCCGCGGTGTGGTAGCGCGGACACAGTCCGCAATTCAAACCGCAGGCTGAAAACTGCGGGTACTTTCGCTCGGAATAGTCCATAGTGTACCCTCCTTTGCCGTTCGGACGCGTGCCGTTTCTTTCGCTCGCAATTTCAGTTGCGCTAAATTCGCGCTACGCCGCTGTCTCGCGCCGCTTGCGCGACTGCGGCGGCGACGGCGGGGCCGACGCGCGGGTCGAACGCCTCGGGGATGATGTAATCCGCCGCGAGACGCTCGCCGACGAGC
>JGI994J12354_10006223_pt1 | contig 10019 bp, 8 predicted proteins | sample IntmicLarv3ML3BL_FD_12354 | JGI IMG/M metagenome (IMG submission 12354)
TCCCCTTTGGCCAGCTCCAGGCTACGCTTTGTTGGGAAATCAAAAGCGACGTCAAGCATCATCATGATTCGCCTCCCAATCCTTGCGCCAGATTTTTGATGAAATATGAGTCTGCACGAAAATTCAGTAGCAATCCCAGTGATACATCACATCCGAAAAGTCGCACTGCGCAAGCGCCTCGGGCGTGATGAACCAGTTGGCAACGCCGCTGTCGCCAAACATAATACCAGAGTCACCATCGGTCGACCAAGAGTCAAGTTGCAACAACAACATGGTGTGTTCCGTGTTCTCACCATAACCGCGAGGGTCTTCTTGCGTGAAGGCGGGATAGCCGCCAATGCGAAACCCAAATCCGCAAGATAATTCACTCAAATGGTCATCGATGTCATCATCACTCATGCGTTCTTTCAAAGACTGATAAATCTCTGTTGACACAATCGTGGCATCGAGAAAATCCTGCCATCGGAAATCTGAGCAGGAGATTGGCTGGCAAGCGCTTTCCGCTTCAAGCGCAAATTCACCGTCAAAGGGAAAAAGAACCTCATCGCCGCTTTCGAGCGCGGGCGGGACTTGCAGTTGACTTTCGTCCATGATCAGCTGCTTGTGATAAACCACGCGCCACCCCGACTGCACCGTCGGATTGTCGAAGTCAATAGCATAGATGTCCGACTTGGCTTCGTTGGCCATAAAAAACTGCAAAATCCCCTCCGCAGGGTAGCCTTCTAAATGCGGAAGTTGCGCAAAGTTAATCTGCGCCAACAACTTCAATGGCTTTTTGTCGCTGTGCGGATCGGTATTATGGGGATAAGCAAACCCCGGGGGAAGATACGGCAAGCCGCCCAGCTTGCTGTCGTATACGCCAACGCTTCTTCGCACGGGGGTTAGTTTGATGCAAGGCAGCTGTGTTTGTTGTAAAACAGCGTTCAGCGCAAGGGTTTCATCCTGCGTAAACTCCGCTTTGGGGCGCGATGTTTTTTGCAGTTGCTTGGCCTTTTGCATGCCTTTTCGCACGGAGAAAAAAACTACGCCTGCCACTAAAACTGCGCCCAATATGATCCAAATATCCAAATCATTAGCCCTCCCCTACGCAATTCATGTCAAATGTAATGCCATGCATGGAAAGATACCTTTGAGCGGCCATCCGCTCACCGCTGTGCATTGATTTTAATCCATCTTCTTTGCTTGAACATCTGCCACGATCCGCTCGACCAGCGTCGCAAACTCCATCACGCCCAAGTCCCCTTCACCGCGCCGACGCACGGCGACGGTGGCATTTTCTGCTTCGCGGTCGCCGATGGTCAGCATGTAGGGGATGCGCTGCTCGCGAGCCTCGCGGACTTTGAATCCGATCTTCTCGTTGCGCAGGTCCATTTCCACCCGCACGCCCGCGGCTGTCAGTTGGTCGCACAGCTTTTGCGCGGCCTCGTCGGCGCGGTCGGTGATGGTCATGATGCGGGCTTGCACGGGGGCCAGCCACACCGGGAATGCCCCGGCAAAATGCTCGGTCAGGATGCCGATGAAACGTTCGATGGACCCGAACACCACGCGGTGGATCATGACGGGGCGGTGCTTTTGGTTGTCGTTGCCGACATAGGTCAGGTCAAACCGCTCGGGCATTTGGAAGTCCAGCTGGATGGTGCCGCATTGCCAGGTGCGCCCGATGCAGTCGCGTAGGTGGAAGTCAATCTTGGGGCCGTAGAAAGCACCGTCGCCCTCGTTGATGACGTACTCCATGCCGCGCTCTTCCAGCGCGTTGCGCAGGGCATCAGTGGCGCGATCCCAATCGGCCTTGTCACCCATGGAATTCTCGGGTTGGGTCGACAGCTCGACGTGGTAAGTAAAGCCAAAGGCCGTATACACCTGTTGCATCAGGTCGATGACGCCGCCGATCTCGGCGGGCACCTGCTCGGGCGTCATAAAGATGTGGGCGTCGTCCTGGGTAAAACAGCGAACCCGCATTAAGCCGTGCAGGGCACCCGACAGCTCGTGACGGTGCACCAGCCCCAGTTCGCCCGTGCGGATGGGCAGGTCGCGATAGGACCAAATGCGCCGCTTATACATCAACATGCCACCGGGGCAGTTCATGGGTTTGACGGCAAAATCCACCTCATCGATCTTGGTGGTGTACATGTTTTCTTTGTAGTGATCCCAATGGCCCGAGCGGTGCCACAGCTCTTGGTTGAGGATGATGGGCGATTTGATCTCCTCATAGCCCGCCGCCGTGTGCAGCTGCCGCCAATAGGTTTCCAACTCGTTGCGCAGGATCATGCCCTTTGGGTGGAAGAAGGGGAACCCGGGGCCCTCTTCCAGGATGGAATACAGATCCAGCTCGCGGCCCAGCTTGCGGTGGTCGCGGGCTTTGGATTCCTCGAGCATCTTCAGGTAGTCATCCAGCTCCTGGCGCGTGGCAAAGGCCGTACCGTAGATGCGCTGGAGCATTTTGTTCTTCTCGCTGCCCCGCCAATAGGCGCCGGCGACCGACAACAGCGCAAAAGCCTTGACGTTGCCCGTGCGCATGGCGTGGGGTCCGGCGCACAGGTCGGTGAAATCGCCCTGGGTATAGGCCGAAATGACGGCATCGGCGGGCAGTTCCGAAATCAACTCCAGTTTGTAGGGCTGATCGACGAAAAAGGCGTTGGCCTCTTCCCTGCTCATCTCGCGCCGTTCCAACGGCAGGTTCTGCTTGACGATGGCCTTCATTTGCGCGGCGATGGTCGCCAAATCCTCGGTCGAAAGGGTTCGAGGCAGATCAAAATCATAGTAAAAACCCTCGGCGGTCGAGGGCCCGATGGCCAGCGTGGCCTCCGGGAACAGCTGCAACACAGCCTGGGCGAGCACGTGCGAGGCCGTGTGGCGCAATGTGGCGAGGTTGGCGTCGATGGGTTTGCTCATGGGTTCTTCCTCCGAAGTCTTTGCCCTTTTGTACGGGCAATATCAAATCATAGCATTTCCAATCTAACTTGTCAAATCAAGGGTTTTAGGGTAAAATAGGTGCGAAGTATATTCCGAGGTGTTTTTCATGCTCTACCGTGCCGTATTGTTTGACTGCGATGGCGTTCTGGTTGACTCTGAACCCCTGCTGACCCGCGTCATCATCGACTACCTGCGCCCCCTGGGTGCTGCGCTAGTGCCCGAGGACTTTAAACCCTTTACCGGCATGGGCGAAGCCGCCTTTATCGAGGGCCCCGCACACTTGGCGGGCATCGCCTATCACGAGGGCATGAAGCACGATTGTTATGATCTTTACGTCCAACAACTGGCTGTGACTGACATCGCCATCGCCGGTGCCAAACAAGTCGTGCAGTACCTCAACGAAAACGACATTTACACCGCGCTGGCCTCCTCGGCTGATGCCATCAAAGTCCTGGCCAATCTGCACTCGGCAGGCCTGGCCATCCGCGACTTTGATGCCATCATCAACGGCGAGATGGTCAGCCACCGCAAGCCCGATCCCGAAATCTACATCAAAGCCGCCGCCGCGCTGGGCGTCAAGCCAGAGGAATGCATCGTCGTTGAGGACGCCATCGCCGGCCTGCAAGCCGCCAAGGCCGCAGGCATGGATTGCGTGTGCCTGACGACGGCCTTTGACGACGAGACCCTGCGCGCCGAGGGAGCCATCGCCACCTTTCCCGACTGTGTCGCCCTGCAAGAGTGGTTCGCCAAGCATGTTGTTGGATAAACGGCTTAACGCCCTCGCGGCCCACGTGCCGGCGGCTTGCAGGGTCGCCGACATCGGCTGTGACCACGGCAAACTCGCCTGCGCTCTGGCCGCGCGGGGTTGCGATGTGTGGGCGGTGGACATCTCGCCGCTGTGCCTGGACAAGACCCGAGCCCGCGCTGCCAATCGCGGGCTGATGCTGAACCTTTGCCACGCAGACGGCCTACACCCCCTGCCCGACGACACCGATTGCATCGTCATTGCTGGGCTCGGCGGCGAGAGCATCGCGCAAATCCTGCAACAACGCCCCGCGCTGGCCGCCCGCGCCAAACTCGTACTCTCCCCAGCCTCGCGTCCCGATCGGCTGTGGGATGCGCTGGAGGCCATGGACTTGCAACCTGAGCGCGACAGCATTGACTACCAGGGCCGCACCGTACCCATCTTTCTTTGCGGAGGACAATACCATGCCGACCGTACATGAACTTTTGTCTTATCTTGATGGCCTTTTCCCACCCGCCACCGCTTGCCTCGACGATCCCGTCGGCTTGTGCCTGGGGCCGTGTGACATGGAGGTCACGGGCATCACCCTGGCCGTCGATGTCACCTGCGCCGCCATCGAAGCCGCCGTGGCGAGGGGTCACAACTTCCTCTTCGCCCACCATCCGCCGCTCTACCGCGCCGTGACGACGCTGACCCATCCCTCCGCGACCGTGCTGTTGTACGCCGCGGCCAAGGGCATCGCCGTCTACGCCGCCCATACCAACCTCGATGCCCACGCCACCCTGGGCACCAATCCTGCGCTGGCGGCGTGGTTCAGCGGGCAAATTGTTGGTTCGCTGGAGCCGACGGATGACGGTTTGCTGCGCGGCAGCATCGCTCGCGTTGACTTATCTCGCGAAGATTTTCTCGCGCGCCTTAACCAATATTCACCCAACGTCCTGACCGATGGCTTGCCCGACCGCCTGCATACCATCGCCCTGTGGCCGGGGGCGGGGTGCGGTGATGATCAGCTGGCGGCGGCCTTGGCCTTGGCACAGGGCTGTCAAGCCCTGGTGCTGGGCGACGCCGATTTGCACCTTTGGCGGCACGCGCGCGACAATGGCATGGGCCTAGTCGCCGCCGGGCACTATCACACGGAGTTTGGTGCATTGGCGTTAGTGCAAAAGGCTTTACAAAAAGCCGGAATTGGCGTATACTGTTTGGACGTGTTCGAGGATGAACCGTATACCCGGCAGGGATAGTTAAGGAGGGCACATGATCGACACCAAGCCGCTATGGGCTTACATGGAAATTGATATGAAAATCGAGGCCGCCGAGGGCAAGCTCAAAAAGAGCAAAGCCTATACCTTGGCCCTCAAACTGCGCAATACTGTCAAGGCTTCTCGTGATGCCATGGCCAAGGCCGATGCCGAGGTTCCCGCCCTGCGCGACGAGATCGCCCAGCTGGAAAAGCAGGCCCTGACGCTGGCTGCCGAGGCCCAGTCCACCCAGTTCACCGCCGAGCAAACCATGACTGCCGAGCAGATTAAACCCAAGCTCGACGCCCTGCAAGAGGTGCTCCAGCGCATGGACATCATCGACAAGCAGATCGTCGCGCTGATTGACCGCGTCTCCAAGCAGGAGAAGAGCCTGGCCGAGAACGCCGCCAACGAGCCCAAGTGGGTCAAGGGTTTCGAGGATGCCCGCGCCGCCTTTGAAAAGGAAAAGGCCGAGGCCACCCCTGCTATCGATGCCCACAAGGCCAAGCTGACCGAGCTCGAGTCCGCTGTTGACGCCGCCCTGCTGGCGCGCTACAAGACCATCCGACAGACTAAGGTTCCTCCCATGGCTAAGCTTTTGGGCGACCAATGCGGCGGGTGCTCAATGTCGGTGCCATCTACCGTCGTGCGCGCCGTCAAGGCCGGCAACAAGATTGTCGAGTGCGAGAACTGCGGCCGCATCATCTCACAGTAACCCCCGGCGGCGGGTGCCGCTTTTTTCGCGAGGCGCGCAGACAGTCGCAGCCGCAAGGCTGAGGAAAGTCCGGGCTCCACAGGGCAAGGGTGCCGGCTAACGACCGGTGAAGGCGACTTCAAGGAGAGTGCAACAGAAATAAACCGCCCGCCGCAAGGCAGGTAAGGATGGAAAGGCGAGGTAAGAGCTCACCCGGTTCCCCGGCGACTGGGAACCGCTGTAAACCCCACCCGGAGCAAGATGAGGGATTCGCAGGCGGCCCGCCTCATTCCCGACACTTCGCACGAGCGGCCCGGCAACGGGTCGCCTAGATAGATGACTGTCAGATACAGAACCCGGCTTACGCGCGCCTCGCATATCGAAGGGAAAGCCTCACGAGGCTTTCCCTTCGGCACTTATCGGTAGAAAGGGTTACGCGCTCTTTGGGCACTATGCCTTTTCCTGCGCCCTTCCCGCCTAACGGCGCGAAGGGTTTCGCACGGATAAAATCCGTGCTACAGGGCTTTGCCCCGCTTCCCAAACGGCGTACAAGCCGCCATTTGGGGATTTACAGTCGGGGGATGCTCTCGAACCCCCTCTAATTACCTTACGGGAGGAACTTGTTGTGATCGCTGAACAATCGACGGTTGAGGTCAAGTGGACTCGGGCGGACGCTGATGCTGCGGACTTTGTGTTTTTTGACACTTGGGCCGAGCCCTTTGTCATTGAGGGCAATTGCGCTCAGGGCATGGCGGAAAAGCGTTTCCTGCGCATTCCCGAGTCGCTCTTCCCCCACGTCAATGACGGCGTGGTCAATATGGCGGGTTGTTGTGCGGGCATTTGCATTCGCTTTGTCACAGACTCGCCCAGTGTCGCGGTGTCGGCGGAGATTCCGTCGTCCAGCTATCGCCACCACTTTGCCCCGCGCGGGGCCGAGGGGTTGGATGTCTACGCTGGGCCGCGCGGGGCTCACGTCTTTTGCCAGGCCGTTGGCCCCATGGAAGAGGACGAGGCGACGATCCAAAACGTCGCCAACTCTCCCCTGCACGTCGGCGCGGCCCTGCAACCCTGGACGGTTTACCTGCCCATCTACGGTGGTTGCAAATCGGTGTCTATCGGCGTAAAAAAAGGCAGTCATCTGGAGGCACCGCCGCCCCACACCGTCAAGGATCCCGTTCTCTTTTATGGATCTTCCATCACCCAGGGCGGCTGCGCCTCGCGCGCCGGGCTGGTCTATACCCATATCGTCACCCGTAAACTTGACTGTGGCATGGTCAACCTGGGTTTCTCGGGTTCGGCCAAGGGCGAGACCGCCATGGCTGAATATATTGCCCAGCAACCCATGTCGGCCTTTGTCTTCGACTACGACCACAACGCCGGCATAGCCCATCTGCGCGACACCCACAAAGCCTTCTTCGACATCATCCGCGCCGCCCAACCCGACCTGCCCATCGTCATGATGTCGCGCTGTGACTTCGAGGAAGACGCCGCAGGCGGCATTCGCCGCGCCATTATCTACCGCACCTGGGAGCAAGCCCGCGCCGCAGGCGACACCCGTGCCTGGTTCGTCGACGGTGAAAAACTCTTCGGCACCACCGACCGCGACGCCTGCACCGTAGACGGCTGCCACCCCAACGACATCGGCTTTATGCGAATGGCAGAAGCCCTGTTGCCAACCTTGCACGAGGCCCTGATCTGCAAAATGACCGGGGGCTGGGTGATTCCGTAACGCCCTATACCTGACACTCGCCTGCCTCCCAATCTTCACCCGTAGGGGCGACCCTAAGTGGTCGCCCGCACTTATGTTCCTATGAATACTTTTGCTTGCGCACCCGACAGTCTATCACATGCAAATAGCCTATCGTCTTCCTTGCCTCGGCAAGGGTCCAGTGTTGGGTTATAAGATGCAATACACAACAAAAAGCGCAATCAAGTCAATAAAAAGCGTGACAAATGCGAAGGCAAGAACAATGCCTCCTAGTACCATACCGCTGACGACTAGCAAGAGTTTTTTTGAGCCGCATCGATGAGCTTTCCCGCCTTGAATCAACGCACAAATCCCGAAAAGTATTTCCCCCGCAGCAACAGGAAAACGTATCAATGTTCTCTCATAAATACTTGTGTCTGTTGTCAATACCACATACAAGACCATCAAACCAAAAGCAAGCCCCCCACATCCAAGTGAGATCATCGCTTTCTTGTTGCCAGATGCCACCAGCTGTGCTGGCGTTGTTTGTTCAACGGGCTTCACCACATACCTCCACCAAAGCAATCGGGCGCACTGCCATAGGCACCACAATCCCCATCCACCTATTCAAAGAGCCTCAAAAACACCCACAAAAGTAAAATCGCGCCAGCCAAAAAGATGGGCACCGCGCCGACAAGTGTAATGATTCCCAAGACAAAACCGTTCTTGGCTTTTTGGCGGTTGACACCGTCGAGCCCTTTGGCTTTTTTGCCGCGAGAAATCGCCATTCCCCCAAAGGCCATCGCCAGGACAAACGCCCCAAAAGACATTGGTGCCAATAGCTTGCCGACCAAAAGGTTGTCGGAAAACGCACCCGTAAACAAAAATAATATGACAGAAAGCGCAAACGATGCCAGGCCGAGTGCGCCAAAAACAAAGGTTTTTTGCGCCGCTTTTGATTCCGCCTGCTTTTGCAATTGCCCCCAAACCTCAGATTGCCGTTCAACGCGTTTTTCCGGTGACTCTTCGCCGCACACCTCCACCAAAACATCCAACAAAATATCCGCTAGCCGATACAAATCCTCCAGCGCGATCTTCTCGTTGGGCTGGTGGGCGCACAGTCCAGCGTCGTGGTCGACGGGGCCGAAGGCGACGCCGCGCTCAAGGGCTCGGGCATAGGTGCCGCCGCCGATGGCCATCAACTCAGGGCCTTCACCGCCGTGATTACGCCACACGCCGACCAACTTGCGGATCAGCGGATCTTCGGCGGGCAGGTAGAGCGGCGCCTGGCGATTGATCACCTTGGCCTTGCCATCGCGTTGAGCGACGAGCTCACACCACTTGGCGATCACGGCATCCAAATCATGCGTCACGGGCACGCGAATGTCCACAACCACCCGCGCCGTTTGCCCGTCGTATTTTACCTCGCCGACATTCATCGTCAGCGCACCCGATACATCTGCGCAGGCCAAACCCAATTGATCTCCCCTGCCATTTGACCGAGAAATAAAATCTAAAACATTATTTAAATTTTCTCCAATTGTATAATTATTCACTAAGTCTTGCGCCATTTTAACCGCAGCATTATCCCCTAACTCAGGGTGTGACCCATGGGCGGCTCGGCCCGTCCAAGATAGTTTTTTTCCATTGACAACAGCCTGCGCACTGTCGGGCACGACATTGGCCGCCGTGCCGGATGCAATCACATCAATGCCGGCCGCCGGCACCGTCCACTCCGCCTCCAGCCAGGCAATGCCCTTTTCGGCGTTGATGACGGGGAAGCACCCGTCGGGCGCGATGCCCTCGCGGGGCAGTTGGTGCACGGCGCAATAGGCGGGCAGATCGTTCCAACCGCTCTCCTCGTCGGTGCCAAAAAACACTTGCACTTGCCTGTTCAACGACACGCCTGCCGCCTTCAACGCCGCCACAGCATACAAACTCGCCACCGCGGGCCCCTTGTTGTCGACCGCGCCCCGGGCATATAGCCAGCCCCCGCGCACCTCGGGCGCAAAGGGCGGGCTGACCCAGTCGTCAGGCTGGGCAGGCACGACGTCCAAGTGTGTCATCAGCACAAAGCCATCCGCGTCCGTCGCCGCCGTCATCGCAACGCCGCCAAACTCTTCCACCCGTTGCGTGTCCAGCCCCAAATCCCGAGCATGCGCCAGCGCGACATCCAACACAATCCGGCAATCCTCGCCAAACGCCGCCCCCGGGACGGGCGGTTGCTTGTATGAGGGAATGGCGCACAGCCGAGAAGCAAACGCCACCATATCATCGCGATGCGCAATCAACCATTCGCGTGCAATTTCGTGTTTAGTCATCTATTCGCTTTCCTTCCGTAAAGATCATCGCTTTAAAAAGTTTTTTCGCTCATCAATATCACTCAATCTGCTAAATGAAACTTATAATTACAATATTGGTTTTGAAATGTTATAAAACTGAAAAAGGATTATTGCAGTCGATAAAATGAATAATTTCGTTATGTAAAATGGAAAACATTATTTTGCAAAAAGACAACTGTCACGTGCGGTAATGTTCTACAAAAACTTCCCTTGCAATCGCCACCGCTCGCTGCATACGCCAGGGTTCGCCTTGCACGGACAGCACGTCGCGGTAGGTGATCTCCAGCGGGCATCCGCGAGCGGCGATGGTGGATTTTGTCAGCTGGGCGCGGAGTTTGTCCTCGTTGAACACCGCGTCGACGCCGACGTCGTTGGGGAAAGGCTTGCGGTGATAGACAAT
>JGI994J12354_10006224_pt1 | contig 10019 bp, 10 predicted proteins | sample IntmicLarv3ML3BL_FD_12354 | JGI IMG/M metagenome (IMG submission 12354)
CTGTCTCTCGAGCCGATGTTGCCAGGATTTATTCGAATTTTATCCGCCCCATTTTCAATGGCCTTTATGGCCAGCCTGTAATCGAAATGAATATCCGCAACCAGAGGTATCGATATATTTTGCTTTATAGTTTTAAAGGCATCCGCCGCCTTCATATCGTTTACGGCAACACGGGCTATTTCACAGCCTTCCGCCTCCAGCCTATGTATCTGCTCTATGGTGGCGGCCGTGTCCTTAGTTTTTGTATTGGCCATGGACTGTATGGTAATTGGCCTTTCCCCGCCGATTATAATTCCACCTATATTAATTTCCTTTGTCAATTTTCGCTGATACATAAGAAAACCTCCGATTTTGAATTAACTATCCCGGCAATTCTAAAGCACATGAACATCCTCAAATCCCACTTCGATAAAATCATCTCTATAAATAAAGTTTAACATTAATGTTAAATCGTTTAAATCCCCGTTGGTGGTAAAATCATATTCATAGCGGAAGCCTGTCCCATCATTAAGATGATAGAATTTTTCCTGTTCATAGCGGCTCCCATCTTTATAAACTACGTTGAAATTGCAAACAACCTCATATTTATCGAAGCATTCCAGCTCATTATCCGATTTAAATGTTTCTATGAATTCCCCAAGGCCTTCCGCATCCCAATCCCACTCACCCATATTATCCGTAATTTCTTCCACAAGAACATAGTTGCCGCAAGCTATTGCATTAATAATTTTCTCCGCTATTTCTCTCGCCTGATTTTCTTCGCTACCATTTATCCTTGCTATCAAAATATAACCTCCGTTCCGCGCCAAAAGCTTTTAATCAGCATATTTCACATAGCTTTTATCTATTGTAATAACACAGAAAAAATCCTCATTTATCTTTTTAACTTCATCTGAAATTTGCAAAATAATATCTTTATCCTTAATTTTACACTCAAACGGCACAACGATATCAAATATCAAATTGCTGTGGGTATTCCCCTTAACCATGCGAAAATCATGAATATCCAACTTGGGATAAATATCATATATTATTTTTTTAACCTTATCCTTCCACTCATTTAGCACCGGATCGTTAGTCACAACAGGGTCAAGATGCACCACAAGAGCAATTTGAAACTCCTTTGCAAAATCCCGCTCTATATTATCCGTTATATCATGGCTTATCATAATATCCTGCTCCGCCGGGAACTCCACATGAACAGACGCGAACCTCCTGTTTGGGCCGTAATCATGTATTATAAGGTCATGTAAGCCTATTACCGATTCATAACTTAAAATTTTCTTCTCAACCGATTCCACAAGAGAGCTTTCGGCGGCTTCACCTAAAAGCGGGCTTAAAGTCTCCTTCATTAACCCGATTCCCGCATAAAGAATAAAGGCGGCCACTATAACCCCCATATACCCGTCAATAAGAAGCCCTGTAAAATAAGAAAATACAGCCGAAACCAGAACGACCCCCGTTATAATAACATCATTGCGGCTATCCGCAGCGGCGGCGGCAAGGGAGGTTGATTCAATCAATCTGCCGATTTTTGAACTGAAAAACCCCAGCCACATTTTAACCGCCATAGACACAGTTAAAATAAGCCAGAAAGCCGTGGAATATTCAACTTCCGACGGGTTCAATATTTTCTGAACGCTGCTTACGAGAAACTGGAAACCTATAACCATTATCAAACAGGATACGATTACGCCGCTTATATACTCATATCTGGCGTGCCCATAAGGATGATCCTCATCCGCAGGCATTTCCGAAAGCTTGAAAGCAATAAGAGTTATGAGAGATGCGGCGCTGTCCGAAAGGTTATTAATCGCATCAGCCGTTATGGAAATGCTGCCGGATATAATGCCCGCAAAAAGCTTAATCCCGAAAAGGAAAATATTGGTTACAATGCCGACCCCGCCGGCCAGCTTACCGTAGCTTCCCCGGACTGCGGGGTTCTTTAAATTTTCTTTGTCCTTCACAAATATATTTATTAACAATTGAGTCACGAAAAAACCTCACTTGATTTTACTTATATTTTTGTATCAACCAGCTTATTCCAATGGCAAAACTCAAATGCCGACGATTAATTGTCAGAATTTTTACAACTTTGAAAACCACTGGGTACATGTATCGCAGCCATTCCACGAGCGGTTTAAATAAACCCAGCCTTCCTTGGATTTTTCTCCTAAATATTCAAGCATTCCATCGGGGTTTACTTTTCTATTGCTCCAAACATTTTGAATTCCCTCCAAATACCCAATGGTAGCCAGATTTTCCATTTTTTCATCATTATATGAATATAGATTTTCAATAAAATTGCCGGCTTTGATAAGTATAGGTATATTGTTGTTTTTGTAAGCTTCCAAAAGATAAAAAGCGAACTCCCCTGCAATACAATGCTGCAAGCCTTCACTAATATCCATATATACAAAATCCGGAAAAATTTCCGTTAACTCATCCGAAACCTTTTCATATTCCATTTCTATTCACCTAAAATATCCGCCTTATATCATTAAAAGCCACAAATATAGCCAAGCCAATTACCAACGCAAAGCCTATAAGATGCACTAAACCTTCCTTATCCGGGTCAACCGGCCTGCGGCGTACCCCTTCTATAATGAGAAAAACAATCCGCCCGCCATCAATGGCCGGTATGGGCAGCAAATTCATAACCGCGAGGTTTGCGCTTAAAAGCATTGCCATATCAATCACAAAAGAGAGAAATGATATAACTTGAGACTCCTTTTGCTCAACAGCAGCCTGTAAACCCATATCGACTATTTGCCCCATACCTATAGGGCCTCTCAAATCGTCTACTTTTACCTTTTGTCTGAATAATTGTGAAAGAGAATCAAACGTAGCGCTTACATAGAACACAGATTTGCCGAAAGCGCCCTTAACCATTTCCGCAAGGCCAACCGTTTGGAAATCACTTTTCTCCGAAGCGAAAAAGCCCGCCTTTCTCTCAACTCCCACACCAATATAATAATTCACATACCCGCCTTCAAGGGGAACCGCATAAGGAGTGATGGGAACAGTAATTTTATCGCCGGCTCTCTCAAATGTTACCTCAACCGTATTCCCATCACCCGCTCTTAAATAAAGCCCTATATATTCATAAACCAAAACATTTTTGCCGTTTATCTTTATAATCTTATCCCCCGGCATTAATCCGGCTGTTTGAGCCGGATAGCCGTCAAAAACCTCTTTGACTACCGTAGAGCTAATGCCTGTAATGGATATTAATATACAACCCAGCACAACCGCCAGCAGAAAATTCATAACAACCCCTGCAAGGCATACAACTATACGCTGCCATACCGTTTTTGAAGAAAAGGAGCGAGAATCGCTAGTATCGCCGTCTTCCTCCCCCAGCATTTTGCAAAAGCCACCTAAGGGAAACGCCCTTATGGAATACAGCGTATCTCCTTTTTTGCGGCTTAAAAGAATAGGCCCCATGCCTACTGCAAATTCCTCAACCAAAATGCCGTTTTTCCTGGCGGCTATAAAATGGCCGTATTCATGAACAACTACTATAAGCGAAAATATTAAAAGCGTTACTATTACAGATACTATAGTCACTATACCACCTCATGAGCAAACTCGCGGCCGAATTTATCCGCAGCCAATATATCTTCCAATTCAACCGATGCCTTATAATTATATGCCGCCATGGCTTTTTCTATTATATAAGGAATTTGGGTAAATTTTATTTTCTCATTTAAAAACAGTTCAACAGCCCCTTCATTGGCGGCGTTCATACAGGCAGGCATATTCCCGCCTATTTTAACGGCCTCCTTGGCCAAGTTCAGGCAAGGAAAATCCTCATAACGAGGCGTTTCGAAATCCAGCCCGCTTAACCGGAAAAAGTCCAACTTCTTAAATTCCAGATTTGCCCTATCTGGATAGGTTAAAGCATAGGCTATGGGCAGGCGCATATCCGCCGCGCCAAGCTGGGCTATTACGGAACCGTCCCTATACTCCACCATGGAATGGATTATACTCTGCGGATGAACAACAACATTAATATCCTCCATATCCACATTAAAAAGCCATTTGGCCTCTATCATCTCAAGGCCTTTGTTCATAAGGGTTGCCGAATCTATGGTGATTTTCCTTCCCATTGCCCAATTGGGGTGCTTAAGGGCATCGGAAAGCTTTATGCTATCCAATTTCTCCTTAGGCCATGTTCTGAAAGGCCCGCCTGAAGCCGTAAGGTGAATTTTTGAAACTTCCCCCGCCTTGCTCCCTTGAAGGCATTGAAATATTGCCGAATGCTCACTGTCCACCGGCAAGATTCTCACATTGTTCTCCCTTGCCTTTTCCATAAAAAGGCCGCCGCCGCATACAAGTGTTTCCTTATTGGCCAGAGCTATGTCCATGCCTTTTTCAATGGCCCTCAAAGTAGGCAGAAGGCCGGCGCTGCCCACAACGGAATTAAGCACTATATCAGCGCTCATGTCATTAATCATATCGATTAATCCATCGCTCCCGCAGTACAGCTTAACTTCATCATCTATATATGCAGATATTTTTTCACAAGCATTTTCATCGGTTACGCAAACCAAACGAGGCTTAAATTCCTCTATTTGCCGCAATAAAAGCTCTATATTGGTGTTTGTAGTAAGTGCCGCAATTTCAATGCCGCTTAACTGCTTTACCACCTCAAGAGCCTGCTTTCCGATTGAACCTGTGGAGCCAAATATTGCCAATTTTTTCAAATCAATCATATCCTTTTAAATCATATATGAATAAGCAGCAGTCTCATAACAGCATATACAATAGGCGCCGTAAATATAACCGAATCAAAGCGGTCTAATATGCCGCCATGGCCGGGAATAATCTTCCCGTAATCCTTAATACCTGTATGCCTTTTAATGGCGGAAGCCGTCAAATCTCCCAACTGGGCAAATACCGAGCCGAAACCTGCCACAACCCCGCAGAAAAATATCAAAGTAATTTCTTCACTTATAGTCGTAAAACGAGAAGCGAAATATCCATATACAACGGCAACCAGCATGGCCCCTACAACGCCGCCTATGGCGCCTTCAACGGTCTTTTTCGGGCTGAGAATCGGGGTAAGCTTATGCTTACCGATTAGCACACCTGTAAAATAAGCAAATGTATCACATGCCCATGCGCTGATAAATATAAGCCATACAAAATACTGGCCGTAAATATGCATTCTTGTTAAATAAATGCCCGAAAGCAAAAAACCCACATAAAAGAAGCCGAAAACATTAACGGCGCAATGTGTGGGATCAATTTTCCCATGAAAGAAAACAAGACAAACCAAATTAGATATCATATAAAGGCTCAAAAGCATAATCATCGAGTCTGCGGTAATATTATCTATAAAATAATAATACACGCCTATAAACGCATAGCTGATTATATTTTCCACACCCTGCTTGCCGTTTATTGCATTGTAAAGCTCCCCCATGCCTATGGCGGATACGATTATCATAACAATTTTAAGCGGAAGCCCGCCTATAACTATTATCATAGCCAAAAGCGGAAATGCTATAACACTGGTCAATATTCTTCTTAACAAATTACCACCTCAAAGATTTTTAAGTGATTCCCTCATGCCTTGCCGAAGCGGCGCTCTCTGCCTTGAAAATTCGCTATAGCTTCTTTCAAATCAGCTATGGTAAAATCCGGCCAGTATTTCCGGCTGAAATAAATTTCCGAATACGCGCCTTGCCATATAAGAAAATTGCTGAGCCGCTCCTCCCCGCTGGTGCGGATTATCAAATCAGGATCGGGCAGCGTCCATGTATCTAAATATTTGCCGATTAATTCTTCATTTATATCTTCTACGCTTAATTTATTATTTCTACACTCGCCCGCTATTTTCTTAAAAGCGCGAACAAGCTCATCCCGTCCGCCGTAGCTTAGGGCAATGGTAAAACAAAGGCCCTTTTTATCCTTGGTTATATCCACAAGAGTCCTGATTTTTTCAACCAAACGAGGCTCAAGCATATCCATATTGCCGATAATTTTAATCCGATAGTCGTTAGACTTAACTCGATTTATATTATCGTCAATATAATCCTCCATAAGAGCCATTAAATAGCTGACTTCCTCCGCCGGCCTTGTCCAGTTCTCCGTCGAAAAAGCATAAACCGTAACATTCTCAATGCCCAGCTTCGCCGATTCCTCAAGCAAGCGCCTTAAGCTTTCGGAGCCGGCCTTATGCCCCGCCGTTCTGGGAAGGCCCCTTTTTTTAGCCCAGCGACCGTTGCCGTCCATAATCATGGCAATGTGCTTCGGAAGATTTTCCATATCTATTTTTTCTGACAATTCTGTTTCCTCCCAGCGAACCGGCATGAAAAAGCCAGTGAAATATAATAAACTGCAATGTTAAAATCCAAAGACTGCCTGAAAGGCAGTCCAAGCGCCAAATGCTATGTTCCAAAGCGTTTGGCACAGTTTATTATATTTCACACTGCTTTTTCGCTGCTTCGCTTACCTTCTACTGCCGAACAAACAAACCCACAATACCCTAGCCAAGGACTATGCTCCAAAGCGTTTGTCGGAGTTTATTGTAATTTATGCTGCTTTCTTGCCTCGCCTTGGTCTGCCTAAGAGCAAACCATTAAATATCCGAACAACTTCCACCTAAATCGACAAAATATCCTTGTTCTTGTCTTCTACCATCTTATCAATATCCGTGACGCATTTATCCGTCATTTTTTGAATTTCTTTTTCAATACCCGCATAATCGTCTTCAGTTATTTCGCTTTTTTTCTCAAGCTTCTTGAAATTATCAATAGCGTCACGCCTGATATTGCGAATGGCAACCTTAGCATCTTCGCCTTTTTTCTTAACTTCCTTGGTTAAATCCTTACGGCGCTCCTCAGTAAGTTCCGGGAAAACAAGGCGGATAACCTTACCGTCATTAGTAGGGTTGATGCCAAGATCAGAGGCCTGAATTGCCTTTTCGACCAGCTTAAGCGCCGATGCATCCCAAGGCTGAATTACAATGAGTCTCGCTTCCGGCACGCTTATGTTGCCAATTTGAGCTATAGGTGTTTCAGTTCCGTAATAATCTACCGTGAGCCTGTCAAGCACTCTCGGGTTGGCCCTGCCCGCCCTGATTGTATTCAGTTCACTGTCAAAATTGGCAATGGTTTTTTGCATTTTCTCTCCATAAACTTTTACATCTTCCGGCATAATAATCCTCCTAATCGTTTTTTATTATTGTTCCAAACTCAAAAAATCTATCCTCCGCCAATATGGCTGATTTAAGGCCGCCTTCCCTTTCAAGGGCAAATACCAGCGACACCTTATTATTCTTCTCACACATTACCATAGCCTCCAAATCCAAGGCCTCCAGCCTGTTTTCGATAATATGCTTATAGCTTACCTGCTTAAAGCGCTTGGCATTGGGATTGGTATCCGGGTTGGCGTCATAAACCCCGTCAACATTTTTGGCGAACAATATAGCCTCCGCCCCCAGCTCGCACGCCCGAAGCGCCGGTATGGTATCGGTGGAGAAAAACGGATGGCCCAAGCCCCCTGCGAAAAATATAATATAGCCTTCGGCAAAATACCTATTGGCCGCTTCCATGGAATAAATCTCAGTCATATTCCCCACGGCAAAAGGTGTCAACACGACGGATTTACCCCCGCAGCTTCTAATCACATCCGCCACATATATGGCATTTATAACCGTTGCCAGCATTCCCATTTGATCGGCCTTAACCCGCTCCATCTGAGAGTCGGAGTTTCGCCCTCTCCAAACATTACCGCCGCCTACAACAACAGATATATCAATAGGCTCGCCACAGCTCCCCCCTGCTATATCAACAAGCTGCTCCGCCACAGCCAAAACCTTATCTCTGTCCAAAATTTTCCCATCTTGGCCCGATAAGGCCTCTCCGCTTAGCTTAACCACAACACGTTTATACATAAAACAAATCTCCCAAGTTCATACTTCTGTTTCCTGTCTATCCTTTTAAATTTAACACAAAAGCCTTTAAATTTCCACTTTTTTAATAAAGTTTCTATGTTTTTTAAATAAAATTTAATAAGCTCACCCATCTATTGGAATTCAATTAAAAATCCATTAAGCACTTACTTGACTGCCAAAAACAAGAAAATCCTTCCGCAGACACTATGAAATACCATTTTTTTCGCAATTCATTAATCTACTCCATAAGCATATGACAATCCTCTCCTCTCACTTCGAATTATCTGTATTTACACGCAAAAAAGCCGGAGATTTCTCCGGCTTTCAAATGACTAATATTTATTATTCAATACCCATTGCCTTATTTACTTCATCAGCGAAGTTTTCTTCTCTCTTAGCGATACCTTCGCCTGTTTCAAAGCGAACAAATCTCTCAACACTTACAGTATTTCCAACAGCTTTGGAAACGGAATCGATATATTGCTTAACGCTCATATCGCCGTCTTTAACATATTCTTGTTCGCAAAGGCACATTTCTCTAAGGTTTTTAGTAAGGCGGCCTTCAACCATTTTTTCAAGAATATTTTGTGGCTTACCTGCATTTTTCTCATCATTCATAGCTTGCTGAACAAGAATTTCCTTCTCGTTTTTAATAAATTCTTCGGAAACTTGATCGCGGGTTACGAATTGAGGATTCATAGAAGCGATTTGCATGCAAAGGTTCCTGCCTGCTTCCGCAAGTGCGTCATTGGAAACTTCGGAATTCAATTCAATAATAACGGCAACTTTACCGCCGGAATGAATATAGGAAACAAGGGTTCCGTTAGCACCTTTAACCAGCTTTTTAAACCTTCTGATTGTGAGGTTTTCGCCGATTTTAGCAACCATTTGGCTTAAAGCATCTCTAACCGTGATGGAATTATCTAAATGCCAGTTTTCGGCATAGAAAGCTTCCATATCGGCTTCATTACTTGAATTTGTAGCTTGAACAGCCACATTTTGAACATACTCTTGAAATTCGGCATTTTTAGCAACGAAGTCTGTCTCGGAGTTAACCTCAACGATTACGCCTACGCCGTCATTATTAATATATACATGAGATAAGCCCTCGGCGGCGATTCTGCCTGCTTTTTTAGCGGCAGCCGCAAGGCCTTTTTCCCTCAATAGCTTAGTTGCCACTTCCATATCGCCATCGGCTTCTGTAAGAGCTTTCTTGCAATCCATCATGCCAACGCCGGTTGCTTCTCTTAATTCTTTAACCATAGCAGCCGTTACAGTCATGTTAATTCCTCCATTCAATTATTCGGTTCAATCTATATAAGAATTATTTGCTCTCGCCTGTAAATTCTTCTTCTTTTACGGTAGGCTCAACAAATTCTTCTTTCGCTTCTTCAACAAACTCGCCTTCTTCAGCCGCTTGGCCAAATTGAGCGCCTTGCCTTGCTTCTATAACCGCATCAGCCATTTTGCCTGCAATAAGCTTAACGGCACGGATAGCATCATCATTGCCCGGGATAACGAAATCAACTTCATCCGGGTCACAGTTTGTATCAACGATACCAACAAGAGGGATACCAAGGTTGTGGGCTTCAAGCACGGCAATTCTTTCTTTTCTCGGGTCAACAATGAAAATAACATCAGGAATACGCTTCATATCCTTGATACCGCCGAGGTTTTTGTCCAATTTGCTTTTTTCATGGAGAAGCTTAGCAACTTCCTTCTTGGTCAATCTGTCAAATGTGCCGTCATTTTCCATTTTTTCAAGAGCTTTAAGGCGTTTAATGCGGGTTTGGATGGTTTTGAAGTTTGTAAGCATACCGCCTAACCATCTTTCATTTACATAGTACATGCCGCATCTGATAGCTTCTTCCTTAATAGAATCTTGAGCTTGCTTTTTAGTACCTACGAAAAGAATCTCTCCGCCGTCTTGAATAATATTTGACACGGCTTCATAAGCCTTGTCAACCATTTTAACGGTTTTTTGAAGGTCGATAATATAGATGCCGTTTCTTTCCGCAAAGATGAACTCAGCCATTTTAGGGTTCCATCTTCTTGTTTGATGTCCGAAATGGACGCCTGCCTCAAGCAGTTGTTTCATTGAAATTACGCTCAT
>JGI994J12354_10006225_pt1 | contig 10017 bp, 6 predicted proteins | sample IntmicLarv3ML3BL_FD_12354 | JGI IMG/M metagenome (IMG submission 12354)
TCTATAAGCCGCACGGTCTCATACATCACGGCTGTTTCACTGCCCTTTGCGCCCGATGAACCGGCATCTATTCCATCTGCTGAGGTTTTAATGGAGGATTTTATTTTTTCAAGGTCGGAAATTAAGTTTGGCAGTTCACTGTCAAGATTGTAGTCCCGATAAATGTCAGGTGTATATCCCGTAACTGCAACAATGTCTCTGTAGACTCCGCTCATATCCCGCACACTGCTCTCAAGTGCGTCAATGTAACCCTCAAACGAACCAAGCACAGCCGTCAGTCTTAGTGTATGCGGTCCTTTTGCCAGATAAAATTTACACAGCTCTTCTCCGGATTTTAGAGGAGCAGAGGTAAAATTATCCGAATACATAAACATATATTCATTCATGCTGTCAAACAAAATTTCATTATCAATATGAATTTTTCGTCTGACTCCAAGACCCCGGACGGAATCTTGTCTGTATCTGAAATCAAAAGAATAATATCCTGAATGCTTGATGTCAAAATCCCATTCAACCCATTGTCCGTCATCTGCATAGCTTCCGCCGCTTAATATATTCAGTCTGATTTTATCGGCGCTTGAAGGACTTATCGAGGAATATGAATTTTCATACGCAGGTATAATATTGGAGCTTGATTTTGCCGTTGTAAGCTCTGCTTCGATTTTTATTACTTCAGCGGAGCTTGTATCTGCGTCCAATGTTTTCGTATCCTCAAGGTACTGCTGATATGTTTTCTCATTGTGTTCGGAAAGAGCGATATTTTTTAACGAAATACTGTCTCTCAGCACTGTCACAGTAAGCTTATAATCACCGGGAATCAGCTTAAACGGCGCTCCGCAGTCAATTATCTCTGCTTTTTGCCACTCGAAAATCTGCCGCTGTTCAGGGATAATCTCATTGCCCCGATAATCGGTATCAAACCGTTCTGTCGTCTTTATATCCTGCCAGATGCGAAACATCTCGCTTTGCTTTGAGAATGACAGTCCGTTTCCTTCTAATTGTATGTCAAGCAGAGGATTTATACGGCTTCCCTCACCTGCGTAATATTCAAAAATTAACATATAATTGCTTTCGTTTGCAACACTCAAAACAGATGTATATTGCTCACCTTCAATCAACCGGATCTCATTGTTGTCATCAGGCATTTCGGCAAACGCGCTAAGGCACATCACACAGACAGCAAGAATGAATGCTATTATTTTTTTTAAAAACAAAGTCATTTTTCCCTCCTGTTTCGCAGCCTCTAATTAGTATAGGGTTATCCTACTATACCTGTATTTTCAATGCTTTGCGTAAATTGTTTTTGTGCAAACATAAAGATAACCAGCAATGGCAGGACGCTCGTAACACATGCCGCCTGAACAATGGTGATAATTTTATACGGGTCATATGCATCTACAGACACGATTGTTTCCATAGAATGCCTTATATTGATAAGCGTTACCGACACGGTTCTGATATTGCTGAAAAACGTGGTGAAGGTATAAAAATCGCTCCAATACCATACCAATGAAAAAAGTGCACAGATAAGCATTGGTCCTTTTGCATTTGGAAGCATAATTCTAAAATAAGTTACCGTGTAACCGCATCCGTCAATCATGGCAGCCTGCTCAAGCTCGGACGGCATACCCTTGAAATACTGCATAAAGATAAGGATAAAAAGTCCTGCACGTATCCCCTGTCCGAACAGCGATAAAATGTACAAGGTTCCCACATTGTCAAGCATATTGATTCCGCTTGGCTGTCCGGTTACTGTCTTAATCAAACCAAACAAATCAAAATCCTTGAAAAGTAAATAGGTTGGTAAATTTGTCATCTGCGGAGGTATAATAATCGTAAAAAGAACTATTACAAATAAAATATTTTTGAATCTGAATTTAAACCGTCCGAAACCGTAACCGGTCAACGCACACATAAATGTCTGGATCATTGTGCTTCCAAGCGTTATCAGCGCTGTGTTTATAAGAGCCGCTCCAAAATCAAGCTTTTCAAATATCAGCTTAAAGTTTTCAAGGGTATAGTGCTTGGGAATCCATACGACAGACATATCATACATGTCTGCGCCTGTTCTAACCGAAAGGCTTATCATGTAGATAAGAGGGTACAAAATAATAAAGGTCATACAGCACAAAAAAAGAAATCGCACAAATGACCACACCGCTTTTCCCAGATAAAACAGCGGAGACGAGCCTTCATTTAAATTATTGTTATTTTCCAATGCGGATTCATCTCCCTTTTTGCCCCAGTAAAAGCTTTGTCACAAGCCCGAAAATAATCGAAACGATCGCCAAAATGGCAATAAAATAAACCCACGACATAGCAGCCGCATACGAATAATTAAACTGGTCATAAGCAACCTCGGTAATATATCTCATAACTGAATTGTCATATCTCACAAGACAATCGACCACCGTATACACCATGTTAACAAGGATATACGGCGATATGACAGGAAAGACAATTTTCCAGAAGGTTTCCCATCCGGTAGCTCCCTCGACCTGCGCGACCTCGTAATATGTTGTCGGAATCGTATGCAAACCCATTAAAAATACAAGGATTTGAACACCGCTGCTCCACACTAAATCAGACACATTTGATACTATTGCACCAACGGTGTCTACAATCTGTGACGGCAGACCAGCACGGTTAAGTGATTCTATCAAAAGCGCCGCATTGAAAATATTTGAGCTTTCGCCCGAACTCATAACAACACTTGTCATACTTGTTTTTATAAGAACCGATATTACTCCCGCAGTCACAATTACCGGCAGGAAAAACACTGTCCTCATTACAATTCTGCCCTTAAATTTCTGATTAAGGACAATTGCCGTAAACATGGCAAATATAACGATAACCGGCAGCTGATACATCATATCCAGTATCGACGAAGTGAATATTCTTGGAAATTTCTCATCAGAGGCAAAGGCGTACCTGAAATGCTCAAAAATCCCTTCGGGCAGTTTGTTCAGCACAATGCCCGCACCTTCAACAAATTGCAGTTTGGTTACAGAGTACCTTATTAAGTTGATTATTGGCTGTATAAAAAAAATCAATATACCGATAAACCACGGCAGAACAAACATAAATCCCGCGGCAGAACGTTTTTCTTCATTAGAGCGTTTGCGAAAAGGGGCATTGTGCCCGTTTGCAGACCTTGCTGTCAGACTTAACAAAATACCCCTCCTTTACTTTTAGATATTACATAGCACGTTATACCCGTTCAAAAATTCAATATCATTTGAAAGACGTGCTTTGCATCCGGATTCATTTTCAAGGAAAAACGCGATTTTACATGCTTTTTCGCTAACAGGAAGCCCCGCTTTTATCGTATGTATTATAGAATTCCCATTGCTGTAATCAAGGGGGTCACGACTGTGCCAGTCTGTAGGTTCTCCGGCATATACAGATGATATGGCATTGTCATTTTCATCCAAAAAAGCAAATCCGCTTTTCATTCCAAATGGAAGGGAAAAACCGTAATTGATCAAATCAAGTGACAATTCCGCTGCAGTGTCTGAAATTTCCGCGGAAAACGCCTGTACTTCCAGCTTATATCCCAGATAATCCCTTACAAAATCAAACAGATTGCGTTTTACTGTGTTTCCATGTTTGTTTTTAAACCAATTTTTACTGTATGTTATGTTGTTTTCATTAAGCCATGCTTCGGTTATCTCGGTTTCCTTCCAATATAGCATGGAATATTTTCCGTCACATCCATCGTCCTCACGGTAATTATGATGCAGACTCATAGAAGAAAACCTGTGTTCACTTAATTCCTTTATAATTTTAAATCCATCAATAAGCATGCCGTCATCATTACCGTCATGATTGATTGACCACCGACCCCAGAATAACTCTCCGTCAATGGGAAGATAAGGAGACTCCTCGGTAATTTGCTGCCATGGAACGGTTCCCGGGTCGACTCCGCCGGTGCCGCCGTGAGCTTCTCCGAAAAGACTGTCGTTGTCAAACCCAAGCATTTTGTAGGACGGGTCTGTTTTGGGGATGAGGTTTTTATATTCCGGCAGACGCATATGAATATATTTACCTTCGGGTGTCATATCAATAATCCCGCGAAGCAAAGCAGTTTTATCTACATCCAGCTTATTGCTGTGCCACTCGCCCCACGCACCCAAAAATCCTGACTGCACAACATAAATCATATCTTTGTTTTTTTCCAGCAAGGGCTTCAACTGCTTCATATGTGACAGCATAATCTCCTGACTTGCTTCACCCTCTCCTGTATACATACATATCTGGTACGCAAAACGCACAAGCAGCTGTACTTTCTTTTCACGTGCATAGTCAAAATTGGCCTGTATACAGTCGATTCCTTCAGAGGGTATAACCGGTGTATCTTTATAGCCCGTTAAATAAAAATAAATCTGTGCAAGAGTCGGTTTATCCTCGGCGTAATACGAAATATAGCGCTCAAGCTGATATGTGGGGTTTCCGTCCGTAGACGGAAACCCCTTTATATTTGCGACATTGACGTTGATTTCCATGCGGAAACCTCTGTTGGGATTGTCCAAAAGTGAGCTGTCAAGCTCACCGGTTGCCGGAGGCAGAAGTTTGCTGATTTTTGTCATGAAAAAGCCTACTTTCCTATTGTTCTTACAATAGCCGTATCCAGCATTGTTTTCATTGAACCAATTACTTCCTCGGCATTTTTATGCTGTTCTATAAGTCCTGACCAGAACTCGTTGCTGTTGTCTCCACCCCAGCCATTAAGCGAATCAAGCTTTGATGCCAAAGGTGTAGATTTAGACAAATATGTATCAATAATGCTCTTATGCTCATCTGAGATTGATTTTTTCCGATATGAAACAACCGGCTCATAATTTTGTTTTTCACCCTCAAGCGCCCGATAAAGATTGAAATAAGCCCACGCAACTCCTCCGGAAGGATTTTTTGCGTTTACCGGAACATAGTATGTCGAAAGATTGTTTGGAGCATATAATTTCGCACTTGCCGACTCTTTGGGAACCGGTACGATTCCGATTTTATCCTTCATCGTATTGTAATAATCATACTGTCCTATTGCATTAAAGGGGCGTTCGCCAATCATTGCCACCTGACGGTTTTTAAACTCCTTATACCCCGTAACATTCGGGTCATACGAGCCGTCAAGCGAAAGATTTTTTATCATATTAAGTCCGGCGATAGCATTGGGTGTACCGATGCTTGATGCATACCTTCCGTCTGCGGTTTGCGAAATGATATTTCCGCCCGCTGCCAGCACAAACAACTCTTTGTACCACGAAGCAAAGCCATAGCATGTAACAGTGGTTTTGTCTGCGGCATACTGTGTCATTTCCTTGGCTACCTTGCGGAATGTATCAAATGTCCATGTACCTTCTGTGTAATATTTATACGGCTCCTTTTTGCCCAATTCGTCAAACATAGTTTTATTGTAGTAAATAAAAAATGTGTTTATATCCTTTATCGGCAGACCGTATATGTTTTTGCCGATTGAATAGTCCTTAACGGCTTCAAAATCCCATATTTTATCAGCGGTATTTATGTATTTGTTAAGCGGCTGAGCAATACCGCCGTACATGAATCGCAAAGCGGTTGCGTCGGTCATAACTGCCGTATCGGGAGGATTCCCGGATGCTACACGCTGAGCTATTTTCGAGTTATACTCAGCCCATCCCATAACTTCATATTTAATGCTTATACCATAGCGTTCTTTAAATTCATCAGCAATTTTTTTGTCGTTGTCGCTGATATTTCCGTCATAAAACATAAGAATAGACGAACCCTTGGCGCTTTCAAAGGCTTTTTCCTGAGTTGTCTTCGGCAAGTTCAATGTCTTTGACGTATTTGCCGGAGCACTTCCTCCTGCGCCGCCTGATGCAGTTGACCCTCCGCTCTTGCTTGAAGTGCCTCCGCCCTTACTTGAAGCAGCTGACCCTTTTGACGTTCCGCCGGAAGCAGTTCCTTCCGTACTTGTGCCATCGGGCACGAGCACTTCGCCGTCATCACCAATCTGTTCTTCACCCTCACCGTCCGAAACATCCGAGTCTTCTGACACTGAACTCGTTTCCGATGACTTATTTGCATCTTTTTTACCGCATCCGCTAAATACGGCTAAAACCAACATAATACACAAGAAAAGTGCAAACATTTTTTTCATAAATATAACCATTCCTTTCGTACCAGGGATACTCCTAGCCATTAAATGTTCCCAAGACATTATATCCGTTAATATAATCAATATTATTCCCTAAACGTACATAAGCATTTATTTCGTTCCTGATATAAAAAGCGATTTTATATCTCCCCGAATTGACGGGAACCGCAAGATTAGCTGTAACCGTATGTGTCAGCAGTGTTCCGTCTGAATAATTGCTTGGCGAACGGGAGTGCCAGTTTTCGGGATTTCCGGCGGTAACTGTTGATACAACATTGTTCCCGCTGTCAAGCAAAACAAATCCGCTTTCCATTCCAAAGGGAACAGAAAAACCGTAATTGACAAGGTCAAGCGAAACCGATATGCTTCCGTTCTTTACAAGATCGCCTGATGCCGTAAAGCTTCTTGCCTCCAGCTTGTATCCCAGATAATCTCTGACAAAATCAAACAGGCTTCGGCTGACATCAGCGCCGGCACTGTTTTTAAACCAGCCGGGCGCATAAATGATGTTGTTGCTTGCAAGCCAGGCCTTTGTGATTTCAGTCTCCTGCCAGTACTTCATTGAATACTTGCCCAAACTGTCTTCCTTGTAATTATGATGTACACTAAATGAGTTAAAACGGTGCTCGCTCAGCTGTTTGATAACCTTAAATCCGTCAATCAGTTTTCCGTCACTGTTATTGTCCAGATTAACCGACCACCGACCCCAAAACATCTCACCGTCCACGGGAGCAAAGGGTGATTCGGCAATTATTTGATTCCATGAAGCCGTTCCCGGGTCTACTCCATCGGTACCGCCGGCGGCTTCGCCGAATACGCTGTCATTGTGAATACTTATGCGGTTATAATCAGCGCTTGACGAGGAAACAAGGTTTTTGTAGGAAGGAAGCCGCACCTGAATATATTTTCCCGCCGGAGTCATATCAATAATACCGTTAAGCAGCGTGGTCTTATTAACGGTTTTCTTATTGCTGTGCCACTCGCCCCACGCGCCTAAAAAGCCTGCCTGAACGGCATAAATAACGTCCTTATTGGCTTCAAGAACGGGCTTGAGCTGCTGCATGTGTCCTAACATAATCGCCTGAGTCGCCTCACCCGTCCCTGTCATATCTGTCTGATATACAAAACGTACAAGAAGTTTTATTTTACAGTTTCGGGCGGCTAAAAAAAACTTTGAATACGGTCGAGCCCGTACTGAGGAATGGTCGATGTATTTTTATATCCTGTCATATAGAAATAAGCTTGCGCAAGTTGGGGATTTTCGTCCGCATAGTATGCCAGACCGCTGTAAAGAGGCGCTGTCGGGTCAGGCTGCGCGTCCATTCCGTCAGTCGTTGTATTGGCGACATTGCACATTGTTTCAAGCCGAAAACCCCTGTCCGGATTATTAAGCATGGCGATATCATACTCGCTTGTGCTTGCCGACATATTTGCTATGTTGATGCCAACGCTTCCCGAAGGTGTTGTTAGGTATTCTTTAAACATAAGCAGGTCAATAATATCTATCTCGTTGTTTGCCTTGCCGTCAAAAGCGAAAAGCCTTGCTTGAGTTGGGGTAAGCTCTCCATTATTAAGCAAATATGCCTTAACTGCCTCAAGGGAAGCATCGTTGTATGACGGTGCCGGTTCATCAGTGGTCAAGTCATATACATCAATACCGTTCAAGGTAAAGAGCTTGTCATCCGACCCCTTATCGGTTATACCGTAAACAGAGTGAATTACCGCCGGTCCATATGTATCGCCTATGGCTGAAAACCAAAACATAGTTTCGCCGACAACGCGCCCGTTCCAGCTTTCCGGTTGATTTGCGATTAACTGCAATATATCAATTTTAATATAGCCTTCAAAGCCTGCCGGAAGCTGAATAATCTGACTGTCTGCGGTCACTTCCGTCCATTCATTTCCGCCTTCGGGCATATATTCCGCTTTACCGCCTTCATCCAGATTAGACCATTTTTCAGTTCCGCTTATAGGATCATTTCCGGCATTAGGCTCATAAGAATACAAAACAACCTTTAGCTTTGAAACATCCTCGCCGGGATAAGGCGCGGGACATTTTATATAAAACATCATTGCCTCAATGCCGTCTGTTCGGGTGTTGATAGGACTTTTTACCATATACGCCGGACCAAACCCGAGAGTTCCCGTTGTTGCGTCTAGTTTTAGAGCAGGAGTATTATCAAAACCTCCTGTTTTGGCAACGGCTGTCGCTGAGAAGCCTGTCGGCTTACTGTCTGATTTAAATATCCCCTGATCCCCGTCAGCAACGGCTTCTTCTTCATCATATGCGTTGAAATCCTGCATTACAAAGCCCTTCATCGCTTTGTCGGCGGTAATTTCATCCTTCGGATTGACAATATTGCCTGTATTAAGTCCCTTAACAGCACTCTCTCCTGACAATACCGCAGCGATAGAATCGCTGTCATTTGTTATTCCATATACCGCTCCGACATGACATGAACCGTATACTCCGCCCATTTGCCCAAACTTTACCGCCGAAGCTGCCACTGCGGTGTCAGGCATGCTTAATACCTTTTGTATATCAACGGTTCCTCCGCCCCAGTTGCCTATATTTCCGCTTAAATCCGAGAACAGGAATTTCACATAGCCCTCAAAACCGTAGGGCAAGCTCATATTACCTTCGCTATCGGTCTGACCATCCTCCCATTTTGACGAGGTTGAGCTTAAATAGCTTACATGCTTATTGCCCGCACTCCAGTCACCCCAGTGAGGGGATATATAGGGACTGCCATCACCGGGAGCGATAACCACATTGAAGAAAAATGTTGATTTTTGCCACTGCCCTCTCGGAAGCTTGACATATATCATTATTCCGTCCAGTCCATCAAGTCGGGGATAATTCGGATATTGAATATCGTAGTATGCGGAAAGGCTGTACATTTCCGAAGCTGCTCCCAATTTTACCGAGTTTACGGCTCCCAATCCTCCGACTGTCGGCCTTATAACAGCGGTCTCGCCGGGGTCTCCCAAACCAATTAACTGCGGAGCTGTTGTAACAGCGTTTGTATTCACCGCGTATCCCGAATAATCCCGAATTATTTTTATTCCCATCGGGTCGGAGGTATCCGGTACGACTGCGGATGCCGACAGCGGTACGGTCACCAAAATCATAGTAGTCAGAACCGCCACCATCAAAAATACCGAAATTGCACGCTTGAATGTTTTTTTCATAAGTTTTACCATCCCTTCACATTGTCATACGTTTATTACTAAGCGGCAAAGCCGCTTATGCTTACAGATAAAGCTCCAAACTTCATCAAAAATATTAAACAAACCTGTATATTATGGTTTTTATACGGTTAGACTTGCATCGAAAAGCAAAAAAAATAAAAATTGGTCGTAGGGGAGAACTGTGTTCTCCTTAATACCGCATAAAATTAATTTAAATCAATCTTCGGGAGAACACAGTTCTCCCCTACATTGTTATGCGCATATTTTTACATTGTTTTCCTTAACTTGCTTGCATTGAGTCGTCCTCGACCTCCCGAAATTACATGCAAATATACAAATAATGCATGTAATTATAAATTTATTCCCTTTCAAATCGGTTGTCTCCGTACCTCGGGAGGTCGAGGACGCCCTCCCATACGAATTGCAGCGCACTGCGTGCGATGCTAAACTACAATTCATCCGAATGTTGCCAGCACATTATATCCATTAACAAAATCAACGTTATTCCCCAGACGGGTATAAGCGTTCAGTTCGTTTTTCATATAAAAGGCAATTTTATATTTTCCGGCTTTGTCCGGAACCTTTAAGCTTGCTTTTAAAGCGTGTGTAAGCAGCTTGCCCTCATAGTAATCGGTCGGCGAACGGGGCTGCCAGTCCATGGGATTGCCCGCCTTGACCGACGATACCAC
>JGI994J12354_10006226_pt1 | contig 10014 bp, 7 predicted proteins | sample IntmicLarv3ML3BL_FD_12354 | JGI IMG/M metagenome (IMG submission 12354)
GTACAGCCTTTTATCTTTATCAAAAATAATTTTTATTCCTAATTCACTCACAAGTTCTTCTATGGGAAGATACATATTGCCATTGATAGCTACAATAGGATTGGAGGTTATCAGTTCCTTACTATCAATAAAAACTGGAAAATCCACAACATCTGAGGTATACCACCCGAACATTTTGTCTTTTGTTATGGCTTCTGACCGTAGTTTTTCTTTATCAAAATTAACTCCTACCCCAAATAGGTCTGATATATCTTTAATGGAAAGATAGATATTGCCATTGATACTTACAATTGGATATGAAGCTGACAATTTATTACCATCTACTGATATTGGATAGCCCAAATCTTCTGCCCAATATATTGTTGATAATAAGTCAAAACCGTCTTTATTTCTAACGGATAGCCCTCCAATTCCTTTTAGGTTCAATTCTATTCTTTCTCCACCCACAAAAAAGTAAACATATGTCAGATTAGTCTTAAATGTAGGCTCGCCTAAAAGTTCTTTAGCTTCATCAATAGTCATCTTATCACTCAACTTACTGACAGATTCTTTCATTTGAACTATTCCGTCGTTATTTTTTGCCATCGTCAATACCCCCATGGTCAAAAAAGTTAAAATCATAAATATTAGTATAACATATTTTTTTTGCATAATATTCCCCTAAGAATTTGGCGGTGTTACAATATAATATCCAACTTCCAAATTGTAAAGACCTTCGTATATCGGGCCGCGTAATATTGTCGTGCCATTTGGAGCATAATAATAGAGTGTTCTTGACGACCTTGCTGATAATGATGTTGGGTTAGTTATGGGAAGTCTTTCAGAACGTATTAGACCATTTGGATGAGCATCATATAGATGCTCAATTAACATAGTATTTTTTGCTCCAGTAGATCCCGGCTTATCTGACCAAGTGCCATTAGAGTCTAATCTGTACCAATGATAATCTTCGATATTAGCAGTTGTTCTTGCCACCAAACACACTACATATTGACCAGTGGCTAAAGTTTTATTTTGTAGGGCATTTTGCGATATACTTTCAAACTGATAACCTGTAACAGCAGCGTCCAACAGAGCGCCATACTTAGCAAAATTAGCAAAATCTTTTGCTAAGTAGGCTTTGATCCAAAGGTTGCTAGATATAATTTGTTCCAATGGGCTATTTTGTGGTAGATTATTGTAAAATTCAGTAAGTTCAGCACTTGTTTGAAACTGTGAGTAAAATAGCTCACCTGGTTGCAGTTTGCCTGCGACTGCTACAATACTCTTACCACCACCAATTGATACCAATTTACTATTGTTTAAACAAAAATCTATCAAATTAATTCTTTCCTTCTCCGTGCCATCTGGATTCCTTATTATTACTTCGTCTCCAACAAAATCAACAGCATATGCATAACAATTCTTCAGGAGCTGGATTAATTTCTGCTTATCACTATCACTAAGAGGGTCATTAACAATATTCACGTTAGTATTGGGGGAATTAGGGTTATAAAGAATAGTCCATTGATTATTGGTTTTGTCAAAAAGTCTTATAGTATTATCGTTACTATAATAATACAATTCTAAATCGGCATTAATTATATAAAGCAAATTATTAGCATTGTTGGGATCAGGATTCCAACCAAGTAGAGGTGTAAGGTTGTTTGGATCAAGCCCCAAAGTATCGTTAGGGTCTATCTCCCAAGTCCATTCTTCCGGTTCATATATTGATGAGCTTTTGTTGTCGAGAGTTACATTAGCACTATCTGTTACTGTATATGTGGTATTGTTACCATTGTTTGTTCCTGTCGTTGAGACAGTTAAAGTATATTGATCATTGTCAAGATTAGTCGTATTCCAAGAATATTCGTAATATTTCGCGAAAGTCGCTACAGACTTGCCGTGATGCTCTATAATTGAATGAGCAGTAGAGGTCTTAAAAGTTATATCACCTTGGAAGTTTTCTACAACTAATGTTGGGGTATTTATAGAAACCGGACCGGTTTGAGGTATATAATGGTTCCCGAATTTTACTTCTACGAGTACCGTAACTTTACCATTGAGCGGATTGTTGAGTTGCTCTGATACTATTCGAATAGCTAAACCATCAGCAGTACCAATACCTGCAGCTTCAGTAACAGCAGTATCCTCTGTTGCTAATGCAGCAATAACAACAGTACCTTCCCTTGCTTCGAATGTAGCAACAGAGGGTTCACTAACACTTTGTACCAGTGGTTTTGCAAAAACTGTATTTGATAACATAAACAATGTTATCAAAACTAATATTGCATACACAATTCTATTCATTACATTTTCCCATTCTTTTATTTAATTTTTGTTTAGTTAAAATATATCATACTATTATAAAGAAGTTTTGTCAAGCATTTTATTTGCTTAAAAGCCTCTCCCCAGTATTCTATAGCTTCTCAAAGCAAATACGTCATAATTTGGGTGGTCAACAAAACGGATTTCCTGGTCAAGGTATGACGGTAAATGTTTTTTACGCAGTTCTATCTGAAAATATCGGCGTTTTTCTATTTGTGGAAAAGCTCGCTCATATTCATCACTATCAAAATACTCATTAAAAGATATTACAAATGATTTGCCCAAAGTATTCATATCATATAATGAAAGCCTATCTTCCGGATACCGTGAGTTTATTTCGTATGCTATTTGGATATTGCCCCAAAATTGAGAACACCAACCGGCAAGACGATCCTTGCTGAATCCACCCATAATCCAATAGCCATAGCTTGTTTTTATTTCTTGTAATGTTTCTAACTGCGGCAGTAAAAACTTATTTAAATTATCAATCGCTTCTATTTGACTGCCCTCTAACATCGGACATAAAACATTTGGACCTTCATTGCACTCTATATTGTGAAGATTAACTACAACATCTAAACGATTGCTTTTTTCTCCTACCCAATCATTTATGAAATCAGCATATGATAAAACTTCAGGGCGGACAGGTTTGTGGGGGTCATATTTAAAATCATAAGTCATCACAGCATATGTGGAATCTGACCACCCTGCAGGGTCAAGCAGAGGTATAAATAAAAAAGTAACGTCTTTTAATACTTTCTTTGCTTCATCGCTGCCGGAGATCAAAAAGTTCATCGCGCCGTTCACTACCCAAGAGCCATCAGGCTCATTGCCATCTTCATTGGCATACATTAAAACAACTCTACGCTTTTTCAGCTCTTCAGCTGTAGCATTAGGGTCGCTTACTTGAATAACAAAAAGCTCATGGTCTTGTTCGCTTTTGCCTATCTCATGTACAGTAACACCTGAAATATCTGCATTCTTTAACTTTTCAATATAAACTATCTCATAATCATAAGTGTAAGGGTATTTCATAGCTATAAAAGCATCAGGATAATTAAATTGGTTTGTTATAGTAAAAGTATTACTTCCTATATTAATTCTCGTATCTTTCAGTTCGCCGCAAGCAGACCAATATTTTCCGTCCTCAGATAAAAACTCTTCAGCATAAATTTCAGGAACTGCACTTTGAATAGGAGTTTTACCGGTTCCGGCAAGCTTGGCTTCGCCTTTTAAAAACGGATCACTACTCAACCAATAGCCGTCATCATTTTTAATATAGTAGATATAGGTATTATAGTCAAAATGGTCAGCATAAGTATAAACAGGATATAATCCCTCCCATTTACTTACATCACCTCCGGTATCGTACATATCAATAGTCAGTATAGTTTGGTATGCAGTGGCTAAACCTTTAAAAACTCCGGCAAACCAATTAGTTGAAGATGTTGCTTTTAGGTTAATATCATCTTGAGATACAGAATCTATGATTAAGTTACAACCGGCTGCTTTAATGATTGATATATTATCAGTCGCGTCTATACCAAAAGCAGTATTGGCTACAAACAGCAATAATATAAATAATGCGCAAATATTAAAACTTCGGTACACTTCATTTTTCATTGAGTTTTAATATACTAACACTATTACGTAATACTGTCAAGCTATCTTATCAATAACTCTACAATCTATGTTGTTGTCTATTTTATTTTATGGTATAATAGTGTCGTATGATAATAATTTCTGATTTTTATTATATCAGAGGATACTAAAATTGAGATATACAAAACTATTTTTAGCTATAATAATGGTTGTCGCCGGAGTTTTACTAACTCTGCAGGTTTTTTCTGCGACAGTATCTGATCTTGAATATGAGGTCAATGATGACAACACGCTAACTATTGTAAGGTATTTGGGTGAGGATACAGAGCTTATTATTCCTAACGAAATAGATAATAAAAAAGTAACGGTTATTGGCGACGGGACTTTTTATAGAAATTTTAAAATCAGAAGTATTAACATTCCTTTTGGTGTGGTTTCTATTGGCAATTTTGTTTTTGGTTATTGCGAGAACTTAGAAGAAGTCAACTTACCCGAAACTATAACGAGTATTGGTGAGTATGCGTTTTTTATTTGCACAAACTTAAAATATGTCAAAATTCCATCGGGTGTTACGAAGATAGAGAACGGCACATTTGATTACTGTATAAATTTAAGAGAAGTAATACTGCCGCCATCTATACAAGAGATAAAAATGAACAGTTTTAGAGAGTGTAAGAGCTTGGAATCTATCAATATACCTGAAGGCGTTACTTATATAGCTGATTATGCTTTTGCTGACTGTGAAAGTTTAAAGACAGTAACACTGCCGTCTACAGTTAAAAATATAGATGAATTTGCTTTTTATTATTGCACAAACCTCACCGCTGTAGACTTGCCCGAAGGTCTAAAAGCTATCGGTTTTGCCGCTTTCACGTCCTGCAGGGAATTAAAAGAAATCACCATACCTGCGTCGGTAACCGACATAGCACATCTCGCGTTCAATAACTGTGATAATCTTTTGAAAATATCAATTCTTTCACCAAACACAAATATAGAAAGAGATGTTTTCAGAAAATGCGATATGGCTATTATTTACGCTCACGAAAACAGCGCCGGAGCAATATACGCCAAAACAAATAAGATACCGTTAATCGTTTTCAAATAAAACAAGAACAAAGGGTAATACCTACCATATGAAGTTTTAGCTTATCTATCACTTCTATTGTTTTAATATTCAGCTTCACTATTTCAGCATTCACCATTATCTCAGAAGATGACAAAGATATACCATTTAAGTTAAAACTATGAGCTAAAATTTGCCAATATCATGCAAATATGATAAAATATAGGGTGTAGCAATGAACTTTAACGTAAAAAGTATATTTATAAAATCCATACCACTCCTTATAGCTATTATTCTCTTTGGAATAATAGGCACGGCTGACTATTTTTTAGTTGAAACAGAATTTGGCGTATCTATTTTTTACGTTATACCTATCGGACTCATAGCATGGAAATACGGCATACGTCCCGGGTTTGCGATAGCTATCATAAGCGCTGTGATCCATATAGCGATAGCTACTGTTGATCCGGCAAATACGGCTACCGTTCAAGTATGGAACGCGGTAACTATGGGTATAGTGTTCCTGGTTGTTATAGTTGCTATCGATATCCAGCGAGAGAGCAAGATAAGCCAGCGAAAACTCATGAGCTTTATAGTTCATGACCTCAGAAGTCCGGTTACTAATATAATCTCAGGTCTGCAAACACTGGAACTCATACTTGAAGATGATACTGATGACGATGCCAAAGAAATTATTGATATGGCAGAGATCTCCGGCAACAGGCTCTTAAATCTCATCAATTCTATACTTGATATAGACAAATTTGAACATAACAGCATGGTAATAGTTCCTGTTAAAGTCAATATAAATGAAATAATAGAAAAAGCAACACAGGAAGTCGCGCAATGGGCAAAACAGGAAAATATAAACATAAAACTCTCTAACACTACCGGTTTGGACTACATAGTTGTTGATAAAGATTTAACCATCAGAACACTGATAAACATTTTAAGTAATGCCCTAAAGTACAGCCCAAAAGAGGGTACCATAACTATCCAGATTTACAAAAAACATGAGAATTATATCCGTTTCAGTGTACGTGACGAAGGACGCGGTATTCCAAAAGAATGGCAGAAAAAGATTTTTGATAAATTCACCCAGGTTAACGGGAAACATAACGGGAAACCATCGACAGGTCTTGGTCTTACCTTTTGCCGCGAAGCCATAACAAAACAAGGCGGGAGAATATGGGTGGACGACACTGTTGTAATCGGAACTAATATCGTATTTTCGTTGCCGACCAATGTAAAAGCACGGCGAAGACTGTTTAAAAAACGACAGAATAAAAGCGTATAGGCAGGTATTTTTTTGAGTCGAAGTAATTATAAAATAAAACCAATAGTAGCTATAGTGGGCAGGCCAAATGTAGGAAAGTCTACCCTTTTTAACCGTATCTCAGGGACTCGTTTAGCTATAGTTGAGCCGACTCCCGGAGTTACAAGAGATAGGCTTTACGCCGAATGCAACTGGTTTGGAACCGAATTTATTTTGATAGATACCGGTGGGCTTCAGTTCAAAGAAAACGCTCCGTTTGTTGACGAAATACGTCATCAGGCGGAGTTTGCTATAGAAGAGGCTGACTTAATAATATTTGCCGTTGACGGCAAAAGCGGTCTTAACCATATCGACTACGATATAGCAGACATGCTCCGCCACACAGGAAAACCGGTAACGCTTGCTGTAAATAAAGTTGAGAGCAAAAAAAGAGCTGATGACGCGTTGGAATTTTATGGTCTTGGACTTGGTGACCCTTATACTGTATCAGCGCTTCACGGACAAGATATAGATATTCTTTTAGATCGTGTAGCCGAATTATTGCCAAAAAAAGTCATCGTTTATGATGAAGATGACGATAACGAGAGGCTTCATGTCGCTATAGTCGGTCGTCCAAATGTTGGAAAATCTTCTCTCTTGAATACTATTTTATCTGAAGACAGAACTATTGTCAGTGATGTCCCGGGCACTACTCGTGACGCTATTGATATGGATTTTGACTGGGAGCGGCGCGCGAAAAAAGATAAAGCGGGTGAAGATGACGAAACAATAAAATTTACTTTCACTGATACAGCAGGTATCCGCAGAAAGTCAAAGGTGGAAGAAGACGTTGAGTACTACAGCGTTGTACGCGCGTTTTCAGCTATAGACCGCAGCGATGTTGTCATAATGATGGTAAACGCCATTGACGGAGTTACAGACCAAGACAAACGAATAGCAGGCTATGCCGAAGAAAATGGTAAAGCAATGGTTATCGCTATAAATAAATGGGATGAAGCGTTAAATAAAAAACGCTTTGAAGAAGGACTTGTTGAGAAAAACAAACAGCTCGACAGTAAAAGCAGGATGGAACTGTTAAAAGAGTTTACCGAAGAAGTACGTCATGAACTTATTTTTGCTACTTGGGCTCCTATAGTTTTTATTTCAGCACTAAAGAAAAAAGGAATTGAAGAGTTGCTCTCAACAGTGTACGAAGTTTCTCACAGTTCTAACGTTCGTATACCTTCTTCTGAACTAAATCGTTTAGTGACAGAGGCTCATTATGAACGACCGGCGTCACGCCGCGGACGCGCTTTAAAGATTTACTACGCAACACAAGTAAATGTAAATCCTCCTACTATCATATTTTTCGTTAATGACGATGAACTCATGCACTTTTCAACTGTCCGTTATTTCGAAAACCAACTGCGTGAACGTTTTCCTTTAGAAGGAACGCCTATGCGACTTAAAGTAAAGCAAAGTTCCGGACGTGAAGACGCTGAAAAGAAAAGCGAAAAACGCCGAAAATAACGAAGTTTACGAATATTTACGAAACCAAGCTTTTCGGAAAAGCTTGGGCCTTAACTTAAAAATTTAAGGGCGATTTCCTGATCTTTGTTAAGTTAGTAATATAATTATCACAAAAAAACGTTTATGGCAAAACTTGCAGAAATCGCCCTAAAATATTAATAATTTGATAAAATCATTTACTGAATAGTTTATTTGTAACCTTTCTAAACTTTATCTAACTCATCATTATCTATCGCTTTTTCTGCGGTTACAATCTTTACATAACATTTGGCAATTATCAAGATCTGTTTTGCCGCCTTTACTCCATGGTGTTATGTGGTCCGCTTCCATTTCGCGCAATTCAAATTTACTCCCACACTTTGAACAAACACCACTTTGCTTTTCAAAAGCCGCCCTCTTCTGATTATCAGTAAAAACACGTATGTTCAAATATTTTTCATCACGCGTTAAAACGTATGTATAAATACCTTTTTTATTACTAACATCATCATCTGACATTAACTCTTGTATCTCTTTTTCCAATTCAATAGTGTTGTATATTTTATCCTTACATTTATTGTATGGATTACCCCAATCAAGACCTTTCATTTCCTTACGATGTGTCGTAAATGTTAGCTTAACCCAATTTATAACATTCTGAAAATACGTCCATAATTCATTAGCATTTGGGTCATGCTGATGTTTGGACATATAATCTTCTATTTCATTTTTACTAATCCACTTTATAGCAGTTTCCAAAATTTCTTGACGTATAGCCGAACCATTTACATAATCTTTTGACAATCCGTATGCAGCGCAATTAGTTTTGCTAAATTTTAATTTCGCGTCTGAAAGCCAACTCCCTGTGTAAACAGCATTTCTCAATTCTTGATCTGACAGCTTCACTCCGGCAATATTGATTATCTTAAACCAGTCCAGTTTTTCTTTGTCAGTACCCTCACAAAAATAAACCATTAACTTATACTCAAGTAGTTGCTCTCTCTCTGTATAAGTAAGGTTTTGAAAGGCTTTTATATGACCATCATAATTGATGCTAAAATTTCCTTGGACATATTGACAAAGACTAATAGTCCGTTGTTGTCCATCTAAAACTTCAAAATTTCCATCTTCATTAACAACCCAATACATAACATTCAACGGAAAATTCTTTCTAATAGTATCAATGACTGCATTTCGTTTATTTTCATCATAGACAAATTCGCGCTGATATTTAGGGCGAATATTCAACCTTCCATTATAACCTATAACTCCCTCTTCTGCATTATCAATATAATTTTCAGTAACTTCACGGATAGTTACTTCGCGTAACTCTATTTTCATTATCTATCTCCTATTTTCCTTATTATTACTCTAGCAAATATGCTTGAATATAATTCACCCGTTTTAGTATCCTTAAATGCTGGTAACTTCACATCTTTATCTGGGTTGTATTTACGGTATAATGTACCTTTTGCATTAACAGTAAACTTTCCTGTAAATTGACCATCTTTCAAAATTTCCATTTTTTTTTCACAGGAAAATTTTATGCTTCCCGTAATTCCGAGTGCAATTATTTCAAACTGTTTAGGGTTATATTTATTTATAAATGTTATAGGAACTCCCATAGCACCATACCAATCCATAGGAATTTCAGCAACTTTTGACACTTCAATAGCGTCATAATTATCATAATGCGGATATTCTTCAGGTGAATATTTTTTATAAAGTATTAATTGTTCATGTCGTTTAGTCGTATCTAAATTAGTAAACCAGCAACCCATAATATGTTTTAATTTGAATCCGTTTACTATTTTTTCGTATTCATAGTCTTCCGGAACAACAAACCATATATCAGAATTAATATTTCTATAACCTATCCATATTTTTTCATTTCTAATTAAGGAAAATATTTCTTTATATGTTATAGCATTTTTATTACCAATAACAATAAATTTCTTGTCATACTTAATAAGTTGAGCTATATATTCACGAAACAAAGAAAAGGGAGGATTTGTAATTACAATATCTGCTTGTTTTAATAATTCAATACATTCAGAAGAACGGAAGTCGCCGTTGCCATTTAACAGCGTTAAAGTATTTTTTTTGTTTTCAAGTAAGAGCTTAACATCAGTTAAGTCAATTGCACCATCAGCATTTTCATCATCAACTTCGGTAATTTCTATCTTATACGGTGATTGATGGGGGGGGGGGTATACGGATTTTTAATCTCTAAATTCTTTACATTAAATAAAGATAATTGTTTACCAGCTATTGGAGA
>JGI994J12354_10006227_pt1 | contig 10014 bp, 11 predicted proteins | sample IntmicLarv3ML3BL_FD_12354 | JGI IMG/M metagenome (IMG submission 12354)
GGCGGGAGATTAATTGACGACTCTCTCCAGAATGTCGGAGACGATGTTTCTCTCCATGATTTCCCAGATTTCCTCTTCATAGCGGCCGGTGCGGATGAAGAAGTCCAGATTGTAACGGGCGATGTCTACGATTTTTCCGTTTTGGAACTGCTCAAGCTGGACAGAGTAGGGGTCGGTGGATCTGGTGCTCACCAGTGCATAGCAGGAATCAACGTCGGTCTTAAAGCCCTGATCGTTATTCCAGTCAGCCATAATTTGAGCAGCCTCTTCGTGGTTGTTTTGCTGGTACTCGGCTGCCTTACCGTAAGCAATCAGATACTTTTCAACCAGACCCGGGTTCTCGTTCATGATTCTGTCGCTGGCGCAGATGATGATGGGAATGTCAACGCCGGTAGCAACAGCGGAGGATGCGAGGACATAGCCCTCTTCCTTTGCATATACAGAGTGCAGCGTCCAGCTACCGAGGATGTCGCCCTGACCTGCCTTAAAAGCAGTGAAGGCGGAGGGAACGTCCATGTTCGTGATTTGCACGTCATCACCGGTTAGGCCGATGGCTTCCAGCGTGGCGAGAAGGGTCATGTGAGAAGGCGTGCCGATGGGCAGCAGAACAGACTTGCCCCGCCAGTCGTCAGCCGTACCGTAAATAAGGGGATTGTCAGGATAGTTGCCCTGACCGGAGAGGGCGATATCGCTGTCGGGACGAACGGAGAGGTCGATGCCGTCGTGATCCCAGGGGCCGAGGCCAACGATTCTAACGTCATGGTTCACAGTGCCGGGAATCCAACCAGGAATCGCAACCACGCAGATATCCCATGCGCCGGAGGGCAGGGCTTCCATCATGGCGGTGCCGCCGACATAGGGCTGAAGGTCAGGAATAATGCCAACTTCTGCAAAGTAACCTTTTTCTTCAGCGATAACAGCTACGTTTGCGTGGGGAGTACCAATGGTGATGGCAACGCCCAGATCTTCCATCTCAACAACAGGCGCAGCGGGTTCGCCGCTGGCTGCAGGCTGTGCGGGCTGGGGAGCAGGTGTGTTAGCTGTGGGCGATGCGCCACAGCCTGCGAGCAGGGAGCATAGCAAGAGTACGGCAGTAAATAATGCAACAGTTTTCTTCATTTTGTTCTCTCCTCATGTCATGTAAATTTTATATCAGCGATGCTGTCTCTGCACGATTTCACAGACACCATAGATATATACACAAATGAGAGGGACTTGCACAGGAAATCTAAAATTGTTTTTTACTTCCTGTATCCACACAAATTCCCCTCTCCTTTTGGACGTTTTGCAGGAATTTTGCTATTTATTTTTGTTTATTTTGCCGAAAAAGCATTGCAGCAATTTGCAATTATTGTGCTTAATCTTAGATAAGCACTACATTAGCACAGTTTTTATCATTAGTCAATAGTTTTTGTATAGCACGTAGAATAATTTTCTAAAATAGTCGTTTTCCAGTTTCCTACTCATTAATATCATCCTCGCTCCAAAAAATGCTTGATCGCATTCTCCTTTGTTGTTTTAATTCAAATATTCTTCTTTTATTGTTCACATTGCTTCGATATTATCAAAAAACTTATTTTTATTTGGTAAATTTTCTTATGTTTCTTGTTTTCTTCTGGACTTTATCCTTCGCTTAACTTTTTGCACGACTTTATCAAAAAAACATTTACATTATACAAATTGTATGGTAGAATGATTATAAATCTTAATTTGAGGAGGTCGCTCAATGGCGAGTATAAACGACCAACCTGAATCCATGAAAAAATTGATGGATATGCTTGAGAGCCATTTCGGTCATCATTGCGAAATTGTTCTCCATGATTTAATGCTGGATTACGAGCACACCATCGTCGATATCCGTAACGGCCATATCACCGGACGTAAAATCGGCGACTGCGGAAGCAATCTTGGCTTGGAGGTTCTGCGCGGCACCGTGGTAGACGGTGACCGTTATAACTACATCACCCACACGAAAGACGGGCGGATTCTCCGTTCCTCCTCCATGTACTATCATGACGGCGACCAAGTGATTGGCTGTCTCTGTATCAACTCGGACATCACCGATGCTGTACGGTATGAGAGTTATCTCCACGCCAACAACAACTATTCGCTAGACATAGACGAGAAGAAGGAAGTCTTTGCCACGGATATCAAGCAGCTCTTAGAGCATTTTATCGCCGAAGGACAGCGCATCATCGGCAAGCCGCCCATTCTAATGAGCAAAGAGGAAAAACTTGCCTTTTTGAAGTATCTTGATGACAGCGGTGTGTTCCTCATCACCAAGAGCAGCGAGCGCATTGGTGAATTTCTGGGTATCTCCAAAGGTACCTTGTATACTTATTTGGAAACCCTGCGCAACGGTGGCGAAGGAAACGGCACAAAAAATGGCCACTAAATTTTGTGCGCCGCAGTTGGGTTTATGGAGAATGTAGTGAAAGGTGTGTTAATAAAAAGATGTACGCTTCAAAGTTGGTCTGCCCCGCCTGCGGCTGGGAGACCGAACTTGGCAACAAGTACGCCTGTGATGCCTGCGAATACAGTCTGGAAGTCATCTACGATTACAGCAGAATTTGCAAGGATGAGGTCGCCTCTGCCCTAGAGCATTACAAAACCATGTGGGATTTCGCCATGCTTTTGCCGGTGAAAAATCGGGAAAATACCGTCACACTGCTAGAGGGCAACACGCCACTCATAGAGAGCATTCGCATTGGCCCCGCCCTGGGCATCAACCTGCTGTTCAAGGACGAAACCAGAAATCCAACCTGCTCCTTTAAGGATCGTCCCAATGCGGCAGGTATTTCTATGGCGAAGGACTTCGGGTTGAACGCCGTGACCATCGCTTCCACTGGCAACGCAGGTAGTTCGTTGGCAGCGTTTGCTGCGAAAGCGGGTATGAAGTGTTACATTTTCGTTCCGGAAAAGACACCTGCCGCTAAAGTAACCCAATCAATGGCTCACGGCGCAACCATTGTAAAAGTGCGGGGCAATTACAGCGACTCATACAGCGTCGCCAACATGGCGGCGAAGAAATACAACTGGGCGAACCTAACCTCCACCTACCTCAACCCCTATACTGTGGAGGGTGACAAAACCATCGCCTATGAAATTTTCGCTCAGTCTCAAGGCAATGTGCCTGACTGGATTGTGATTCCATTGGGTGCGGGTGCCATGCTCGCCGGTGTATATAAGGGCTTTGTCGAACTCAAGCAGTTGGGACTCTGCGACAAGCTTCCCCGCATGATTGGCGTGCAAGCCGAGGGCTGCTCGCCGATTACCAGTGCTTTTGAGCAGGGTTTGGACGAGGTGACCGCCTTTGAAAACCCCCAGACCATTGCGGGCGGCATCTGCGATCCTCTCACTGGCTATCCACAAGACGGAACCCGAACTCTGCGGGAAATTCGCAAGTCCGGCGGCATCGGGGTGAGCGTTTCCGATGCGTCTATCAGCGCCGCCCTAAAAGAGCTAGCCTGTCAGGAGGCGATTTTCTGCGAGCCGGCATCAGCAACCTCCCTTTCTGCGGTACACACACTGATGGAGCAAGGTGTGATTCAAAGGGGCGAACGGGTGGTCACATTGATTACTGCACATGGACTGAAGGACATTGGCGAAATTGATGTGAATTTGGAAGAAGTCGCAACAATCTCCCCACAGGCAGATGAATTGGAAGTATTAATGGCCAAACTTGGTAAATAAAAATAATGCGCATATTTTGCATCAGACGAAAAATCAAGATTAGTGCAAAATCGCTGAATGGAGAAAAAAGATGGATGTTTATGAAAAGATGGCTCAATTAGGTCTCACCCTTCCCGAAGCCCCCGGTCTTGGAGGTATTTATTCGCAGACAAAGGAATTCGGGAATGCCCTGTGCTACGTTTCTGGCTCTGGCCCCAACACAGGCTGCACCATGACGTTTTCTGGCAAGGTTGGTGGCGAATATTCTCTTGAGCAAGGGCAGAATGCTGCCAGATATGCGGTGCTGAACCTTCTCGCCATTTTGCATAAGAACATCGGAGACTTAAACCAAATCAAAACCTTTGTCAAGCTTCTTTGCTTTGTCGCTAGCGAAAATGATTTCTACCAGCAGCCGGAGGTCGCCAACGCAGCCTCTCAACTGCTCATCGACATTTTCGGCGAACAGACTGGCCGGGCTACTCGCTCTGCCATTGGTGTCAACGTGTTGCCTGGCAACATTCCTTTCGAAATTGAAGCTGTTGTTGAATTGAAAAAAAGTTGACTATACTCTTCAAGTAAAAATCATAATCCAAAATGTAAAAATGATGGAGATTTACCTGCGCCGTCGGTAAGTATTTTATATGTCTTGTTAAACACTGTTTCAATCAGTATCTAAACTGAAGCACTGTTACCATCCACAGCTTCGTTGTTCTAATTTTACTTTGCAACAGCAAAAGCGACAAACAAATGTTTGTCGCTTTTATTTGTGTTACGAGAGTCTGTAGATCGTCGGTTTTTGATATCGTCTTTTGGCGTATTTCGCCAATGCTCGACTAAAACTCCCCAAACCGTTTCTTCAATTTTGCTTCATCCATCTCAACACGGAGCACCTGCTCCTTTATCTCCTGCGCTTGCGCAATCAGCTGGTTCCATTCATCCACGGAGATGGTGCCCCGATTTTTCCGCTGCTTGAGGCGGTTGTAGAGCTTCGCATGCTCTCGCCGAACAAAATCACTGCTAATCTTCTCTTTTTCTTTTCTGTGCGCTCCAACCTGACAGCAGGCCCTGCTCGTTTCGCCGGGCGCAATGCTCATGCAGTAGCGAATGTCATAGCTGCTGGAGAGCAAAAAGTACCGCCCGCAGTTGTTACATCGCCGAGGGATATGCCCAACCGCCATGCCACGGTAGAGGTCGGTGTAGATGGAGTTAGAGAGCTCCTCAAAGAGCATCCGCTCCGCCAAGACAATTCTGTTCGGATGTGCAGCATCCAGAACGCTCACGAACGACACCCTCGTCGGAAACTCTATCTCAACATGCTCCACCGGCTCAATCGAACCGGTTTCTTTTTTGTCATCCAACTCAATCTCAAACGCCATCCTCGCATCACGCTGATAGCGGCCAAAAGCCGCAGCGTACGCCTCCGGCGTGCGTCTCAAGGTACTCCTCAACAAAAAAGTCGGTGTTGCGGATAAATGTTTCGATGGCCATTGTAAAACACTCCAGTTTTTCAATCCATTGCGTGTACGCATGGTTCCGCTCTGTATTTAAGGTCACCATATCATTTGTCTCCTCCGAATGCTCTCGCAAATACTGCAACAAGTGATGGTGCGACATGTCCGACTCCACAAATAAGTGATACACCAGCAACTGCATCAAACAATCCCAGAGTTCATCAAACACCTCCTGTGTTTCAGCAGCACTGCTCGTATCACGTGCGGAGAGGAAGAAAATCATTGCTTCTTTTAATACAGGCACTTGACGTTCAATTTCCCGTAAGATTCCTCTGTCCAGATTGAGTTCCATTACAGCAAAGCTGCCCTGCTGAAAATGCTCCTCGTCGATAATCACTTCGTCCTCGGAAAACATAGCTGGAAAGCCGTCAACGAAATCGCCATTCATCGTATACATATCTAAAACCTCCGTGTCGGATTGAATTTTGTATCTGCATCTGACATCGCCGCAACCCGTTGACAATCAACTGGCCAGATATTACGCTTCGATTGTGCCAGATTATATTACAGAATTTAATCACAACTTATGGAGGAGTTTCAAATGAGCAAGAGCATCCCGACCAATTCCGCCCCTATCGCCACTGTGTCCCCTCGTGTCGGCATCTCAGAAGCTCATGCGGGAAAGTCACACCACTCGCTCTCATTTCGACACTGTGGACGGCTTTGGCCGATATCTTAGCAAAACACAGCAATATTCCCCCTACCGAAAAAAAGCAGGAATAAAGACTGGGCACCACCTCGCCGCCCTGCCGCCCACAAACGCCCGCAGTGCGGGCGTTACGAGGTGGGGTCACGAAAAAGGCGATGGTGCTGTTGCAAATGTCAGGCCCAGCTAGTTTCCAGAAATACCAAGCCAAACGATAGTGCGACTCATGACACAGTCGTGTAATCCCGATGTGGATTGACGAAAGAACTTCCGGAAAACCAATAGCTTTGTGAGCGGAGCTGTGGTATATGTGTTGGCTGAAAGGAAGTGATTTGCTATGCCGAAGCACCGAGGAAACGGCGAGGGAAGCATCAGAAAAAGGAACGACGGACGCTGGGAGGGGCGCTACACCGCAGGGATAGACCCGCTCACCGGGAAGGTTTTAAGCCGGAATGTGCTGGGCAAAACCCAGTCCGAAACCTTGGAAAAGCTCAAAGTCGCCATCAAGGAAGCGGAGAAAATCGACCTCCAGCGAGCGGAGCAATACACCCTCGCCCAATGGGCGAACCTTTGGTTCGAGACCTACTCCAAGCCCCACGTGCGGGAGTCCACGGCTCTCTACTATGAAAACTACATACAGCAGCATATCATCCCACGGCTGGGCGATGTCTCTCTCAAAAAATTAACCAGTCTGCAAATCCAACGATTCTACAACGAGCTCAAAGTCGGTGGGCGCATCAAGCGAAACGACAAAATCACCGACTGTCTCCCTCAGCAATCGCACTGTCCGTGGTCTCCACATGCTCCTGCACAACTGCTTGGAGCAGGCAGTACGAGAACGGCTCATCTCCGTCAATCCCACCGACCATTGCAGGATTCCACCCAAGGAGCGCAAAGAGATGAAAGTCATTCCACCGGAGAAAATCGGCCACTACCTCAAGGCCGCCAAGGAACATGGTGTGCTGGCGATGTTCTATTTGGAGCTTTTCTCCGGCCTGCGCAGGGGAGAACTGCTGGCATTACTTTGGTCGGATTTAGATGTAGAAACCCGAACGCTATCCATCAGCAAGACCGTACATCGTTACAGCGGTGCGCTCAAGGTGCTGCCGCCGAAAACGGAAAATTCGATACGAAAAATAGTGATACCACAGCAAGCAGTGGACTTGCTTGAGGAGGAGCACCACAGGCACCCTGACAACCCTTACACGTTCCCCTCGCCAGTCACCGGCGGCATGTATGACCCCGATGCCATCGGTAGAACACACAAAAAATTACTGGCTCGTGCAGGCTTGGAATCCGGCATTCGATTTCACGATTTGCGTCACACATTTTCTACCGTCATGATTCAAAACGGCGTCGATGCTAAAACTCCCTCTGGCATGCTCGGGCATTACTCCGCCGCTTTCACCCTTGACACCTACACCCATATCACCACACAGATGCAGGAAGCTGCCGCCGAAAAGATGAGCAACTTTATGGACAGCATAATATGAGAGGCTCAAATGGCAAAAGACAATAAACCAAAGATTTACATTCGTAGATTGTGAATATTGCGTTAACAATAAGTCGACTGATTCAAATGTCAGTCGACTTATTGTTGTGAACATGGTATAATTACAAAATGGAACTAATTGGTAAAAGGAGCAAAATGTGACGATGGGATCAAAAAACTTCAGCGACATCAAGGATTACTTATATAAACAAAAGAGAACTGCTCACTTACTTTTAGGTAATGGGTTTAGTATTGCTTACAATGACAAGATTTTTTCCTATAATGCATTGAGCCAAGTAATTGAAGATAGCGAAAATGACTTGGTCAAACAACTGTTTAGTCGTACAAATACTAAAAATTTTGAACTTTTAATGAGACTACTTGAAGATTTTTCAAACCTCTCCGATATTTTTGGAATTGAACCAGAGACGAACATAAAGATAATGAAGGCACATGATGACATACAGAAAGCGCTCATTGATGCTGTAACTAAACTTCATCCCGACTATGTTTTCGACATCCCGGAAGCAGAGTCAAAAAGATGTTTCAGTTTCCTTACTCAATTTTTGGATTATGGCGGGCATGTTTTTTCAACAAACTACGATTTGCTTCTGTATTGGGTTTTGATGAGGAATCTGACACAAAAAACTAACGCTATTGATGGATTCGGTCGCAACTGGCAAATTTCCCATGACACTAAACATGCTATACCCGGCATTCATACAGAACTTTGCTGGGGGAAATATAAATCTACACAGAATATTCATTATTTGCATGGCGCACTACCATTATTTCGCACAAGAGCTGAAATAATTAAAGAAGAATATGATATGACGAGCTATATCTTGGAAAAAATCAAAGCTCGAATAGAGAAGAATCAATATCCAATATTTGTAACGGCCGGTGATGGTTCCGACAAACTACGTCAAATTGTTCAGAATAGATATTTGTCTTTTTGCTATGAGCGTCTGTCAACAATAGAAGGATCATTAATCACATACGGATTTGGCTTTGGGGAGTATGATGAGCATATAATTGAAGCCATCAACAAAGCCGCCACGAAAGGTAAAGAGGGGCAGCTCTGGAGTATTTACATTGGCGTGTTTAGCGAAGGCGATATACGTCATATTGAATCTATCAAAGAAAAATTCAAATGCAAAGTACATATTTTTGACGCAAAAACTGCAAATATATGGAGATAAGCCTTCAAGGTGAAAGTGCACGAATAAGAACGATTTCCGACTTCATCGGAAATCGTTCTTATTTCTTGAATTGAAGTGAACTTGCTTTATGTCATGGGCACAATCGCTTCCGTTCCGTCCTACCTCGCCCACCCCCTGCTATCCCCGTTTGGGTCAACGCTTGGGTCAAGGCTCAAATCCCGACACTTGGACGTTTATTTACGGCAACGCAAAAACCCCTTGCAACCAGTGGGTTGCAAGGGGTTTCAGGCTTCCGGCTGAGAGCCGATGGTCGGAGTGTCCTTATAGGATTTTTTTGCAATCCTAGTATTTTCAACGGTTTGAGCTTAGTGAACAGGCGATATTTACACAGAAACTATACCAAATGCACTGGAAAATGTCAATTATTTTCATTTCAAAAAACAAGGAAAATCTTGTTCTTGCGCAAATATTAACTGCACAATTCGTGAGTATGAAGGTTAATGCTCCCTTCCTCTTTCATTATTTTGGAAGAGCAGGATTTATGCTATAATAGATAGCAATTGGAGGTTTTGCTATGCTCTATATCACAGGTGATACCCACCGTGACTTTCGTCGTATCCTCGCTTTATGTGACACAGTTAATCCAACCAAAGATGACGTTCTGATTATTCTTGGTGATGCTGGTATTAACTATTTTGGTGAACCAAACGATTCTCACTTGAAAAAAGAACTCGCCCAATTGCCTATAACGCTACTCTGCATTCATGGAAATCATGAAATGCGTCCGCAGTCAATTCCATCCTATCAGGAATCTGTATGGCATGGTGGAGCTGTTTTTGTTGAGCCAGAATATCCCAATCTCGTTTTTGCGAAAGATGGCGAGGTATACCATATTGATGGTCGCTCCTATCTTGCGCTCGGCGGAGCGTACAGCGTTGACAAGGAATTTCGTTTGCTCCGTGGTCATGGCTGGTGGGCTGACGAACAGCCATCTGCGGAAATCAAAGCGGATGTTGAGCGTACACTAAACAATATCAATTTCAAGACTGATATTGTTCTTAGTCACACCTGCCCACTCAAATACGAACCTGTTGAGGTGTTTTTATCCGGCATTGACCAAAGCAAGGTGGATAAATCCACAGAAGTATGGCTCGATAGTGTTGAGGATAGATTGATATATCAAAGGTGGTACTGCGGACATTATCACACAAGCAAGAGTATTGACAAATTGAGGTTTTTATTTCAAGATATTTTGCAGCTATAACAATTGAATTAGAGCCAAAAAAGCAGATGGAGAATCGATAGATTTTCCATCTGCTTTTTTTATCCGATATAAAAATAAAAAATTTTTTTGTTACAGAGGGGAAAAACGGGGGTTCTCGGCGGTTAAAGAGTAAGGGAGGACATTTCTCCCCTCTGCCCCTTGACAACCGAATAATCATTCATCAGGTACATTCCCATTGCTGCGTGAGAGCGCAAGCCACTTTAGCCGGTACGCCAAGACCCGCCGAAAGAGAAAAGCAGGAACAC
>JGI994J12354_10006228_pt1 | contig 10013 bp, 10 predicted proteins | sample IntmicLarv3ML3BL_FD_12354 | JGI IMG/M metagenome (IMG submission 12354)
TGGCGGGATATTTTTAATCGTCTGAGTACACGTGATATTATTGGAATTGTAGACATTACTAAAGAAGGAAACCCTCAAATCATAGATGCAACTAATAGACAGGATTTTGTTGACAATGAAGAATACAGAAACCTGAAACAATTCATCATTAGCCAAATTGATGTCTTTTCAGAATTGCGTATTTACGAGAGAGAAAAGAAGAAAGCTACTGTCGCTGATGAGTTAGAAAAAGCCAGCGGCGATGTTCAAGATTTCGTAAAGGCGATTGAAGCTATTGAAACGAATAATCCCTCGTTAAGTAAAGAATTATCGCCGTTAAAAAGACAAGCGAAACAAGTTGATTCCGCAGTTAAAAAGGGGCTTTCAGAGCAAATTAAAGCAGAAAAAGAATTTCTTCGCAAAGAAAATATCTATTTAAGTCTGATGTCATTACAAGACTATGCTGCGAATATGTCCCATGCGGTAAGAACATCATTAGGTAAAATAAAAGACAAAGCGGAATTTTTTAAATTGCATTATCCAGATAGCGAACTTGAAGATTTTTTCAAACTATATTCCGTCGAGATTTATGAGGAAATGACTGTGCTTAATAAGGTTATTGATTATATGTTGAGCTATGCGGGTTCCAACGTGCCTTTTGATGATTTTGACATTAAAAAACTGATTGAGAATCTTTTTGCAGAATACCAATTTCGCTTTAAGAATGAGAATATTCGACCAGTCATCGAAATACGAGATAATTTTATAATCAATGCGAACAGACAGTTTTTCGCAGATATATTTCAGAACTTAATTGACAATTCTATCAAGGCATTAAAGGACAAAGAATATAAGATAATAAAATGTTCAGGCTATATAGAAAACGATAGCTTTATATTATTCTTTTCAGATAACGGAGGGGGAATTGAAATTGAAGACAGGAAAAAAGTATTTGAATTATATCACACTACAACAGCGGAGGATGGCGGCGCAGGACTTGGATTGTTCATTGTGAAGACAAGGATTGAGGCGCTAAAAGGGACGGTTGAAGTGGTGGATAACGAATTTTTACCTACGGGAGCGACTATTAAGATTACGTTGCCTTTCAAAAAATAACCATTATGGGAAATTCTAAATTAAACATCATTGTCATAGACGATAACATAAAAAAGACAGACCCTTTATTAGTTCAGTTGCAATTGAATTTTAAAGAGGCGAATATTATTCTAAAAGAAAATGCCAAAGAAGGATTGGAATATATTCTGGATAATTTAAACAACAAAATGATTGTTTTGTTGGACTATGATTTAGGTGCAGGTGAACCAAACGGCACAGAAATATTTCTGAAAATCAGAGAACAAACAGCGTTGCTATATGTAATTATCATTACTGCAAAACTAATAGATGATATTTCTAATAAAGAATTAGTTACGTATATCAATAAAGATGCTTTGGCGGTTATTGATAAAACAACGTCTCTTGAAGATAAGATCAAGTTGATCAAAGATGCAATTCACACCCTTGACGTAAGAGTGGATTGCGTCTTAGAACAATGGATATTGAATCATTCTGAAGATGAACAAAACGAGCCGTATCTAACCACCACCTCTGGAGAAACTTTCACATTGAAGGATGTTTTAAGAGAAATCCGACAACAGACTGACTTTGGGCGGAAAATGGAGCGGAATATAATGGTGTTAGCAGTAGATTTATTAACTCGCGGGAAAAAGCAGGTAAGTAATGATTAACATCGTTATAGCGTTTGACAATCAAAATATTGTTTTGGGACAATATTTTGATGACTGCCAGAAAGATATTGTCACTCTTTTGGAGGAACAAAACCAATTGGTTAAATCATGTTCAAAAGTTCCAAGCCCTCAATGTAATGTTGCTTATATAGACATTGCTATTCCTCAAATAAATTCCAATCCCTTTATTTTTATAGCCTATACACATGGCATGGACGATGGATTGAAATGTAGCGGAGATTCTTTTGTATCTGTGGACAATTGCCATCATTTTATTAATTCTCTTTTTTATTCTACGGCATGCCTCGTCGGGAAAAAGTTAGCGCCTGAACTAATTGATAAAGGGTGCAAAGCCTTTATTGGATTTAAGGATGAATCTAATGTTATTTTTAACGAGGTCTCTTATCGGGAAACATTTATGGAATGTGATAATTATGCTCTTAAAATGTTCATGACCTCCGATAAAACAGTTGGAGAATCTTTTAATGCAATGAGAAATCATTACACTAATAAAATTGACCATTTAATGGAACTTGGTGAAGACCCTCTTTTTATAGGCGCTTTGACAGCGAATAGAGAAGCGCTTGTTTGTTTAGGTGATAAAGACCTGAAAAAAGAAGATTTTTTTGCACCTTAAATTTATGGACACTTTCTCAAAAACAAAACGTTCCTATATAATGTCGAAAGTATCTGGCAAGGATACAACACCTGAAATATTAGTTCGAAGATATTTGTTTTCCAAAGGTTTTAGATACCGTAAAAATGTAACTGACTTGCCGGGCAAGCCTGACATTGTACTACCAAAATATAAAACAATAGTATTTATTCATGGCTGTTTTTGGCATGGTCATGAGGGTTGTGAGGCTGCGAAATTACCCGCGACTAATATTGAATATTGGACAAAAAAGGTATCTTCAAATATCAACCGAGATTTCAAGAATGTACAAGCATTGCAAATATTAGGGTGGAATGTTATTGCTGTTTGGGAATGTGAGTTGAAAACTGCGTATAGAAAAAAACGGTTGGATGTATTATTACAAGAGATTATTAATCAAAAGAATTCCTCGAGGCTTGCCTCGGGGTCAAGAGGAAAGTATGAAAACCTAAGGTTTTCATAACGCTTTGAAAAAGCGTATATTCGCCGTATGGATAGCCATATTTATAAGCGACATAATTAAGAGTTTATTGTTATATCATATTGTTTTTCCAGTAAAATATAGGAAAAAGCTAATCAGTAAAGAGATTAGTAATTCAATCAAAGAAATCTGCCTTGAGATAGGAGAGAAGTTTGAAATGATCTTTATAGAAATAGGAACAGATGTAGATCACGTTCATTTTTTAGTTCAGAGTGTACCAGCTATGTCAATAGATAAGATAGTGAGAGTAATCAAAAGTATCACAGCCAGAGAGGTTTTTAGGAAATATCCATTTATCAAGAAAGAATTATGGGGAGGCAACTTTTGGACAAGTGGCTATTATGCCAATACAGTTGGACAATATGGTAATGCAGAAGTAATAAAAAATATGTTGAAAACCAGGGAAGGAAATATAACCAAATACATGTACAGTAGCTTAGTCTGTGGTAGATGTACCCGATACCTCGGGGCTTGCCCGGGGTCATTCATTAAATAGGATAATCCACAAGATACCAAAGGAAGCTGCCTCGCTTTTGAGACAGCTTCTCAAACTTAGACTAACACTCTATTTTGAAAGGCATCTTCATAGTTGTCTTTCAACAATTTTTCAATGTCAGATTCACGGTATATTACTTTCCCGCCCATTCTTATAAACCCGAGTAGTCCATTGGTACGCCATTCCTGGAGAGTTCTGCGGGAGATTATCAACTTTGCAGAAAGGTCGGCATCAGTAATAAATCGATCTCCATTAAATAATGGGTGGTCGCACCTCTCAATGGCTTTTATCTGACCCTTTATTTGCTCTATTTGTTTGAAGACCTTTTTTATTCTATCGTCTTCTTTTGTTATGATATCTACTTCCATGTTCCTTCTTCTTTTGATTTAATTAATAATCTTTCAATGTCTTCTGGCTTGTAATAGTACGTACCCGAAATTTTAGAAAAAGGCACCTTTCCAGCATCACGATGCTTTAATAAAGTCCTCTTGCTCATATTTAGGATTTGACATACATCTCCATTATTCAGCCACTTTTTAAGCCCTTTATCTTCATGATTCTGACGCAACTTTGTGACAGTTTCGGTCAAATCATTAATTTCAGTCAGTATCCTTTTAAGGATATCCATATCTATCATTATAAATTCCATGATCTTGTTTTTTTAGTGAAAAATATTTTTTTATAACATAATGAATGATGAGCAATTCTAATTAATTAGCCATCATTGTATTGGGTGTAATTACAAAAACACTCGCCATTCAAGTAGGAATTATCTACTCAAATGGCGAGTTTATAAAAAAGTCATTTGAAATTGTCTGACACTAAAAAAATCGGATAACTCTTTCATAGGCATTACATTCACTTTAAATATAGAAAAGAGAAGTAAAACGTTGGATAATCACTTTACATCATTTTAACAAGTGAAATTCTGTGTAAATCTATTCATTTTGAGTTTTTTATGAATTGAATCTTCTGATCCAAGGTTATTATTTATCTTGTAACTACTCAGCCCCTAATAAATACTGACACACAATATGTTGCAAAATGATTATGGCAAAAGATTTTGCTTTTATTGTCACATATGCTTACATTTTGATAGGTTTTAGCCAATAATAACAACGGTTTTGTCATAAAAATATGCATTTTATAGTATAATATAACAGAATAGGGGCTGAGTAGTTACTTTATCTTCAACTTTCAACATAATTACTTACTGATCTTTTGGCTGGCAACCAATGTTTTGCCGATTGATTTCGTGGCGATTTTTAAGTTCACGATTTGGGAAGTTTAATTTCCTCACCCATGCGAGCAAACGGTTTGTTGATTGCTGGCATCCTTTATTATATAATTACTCAATTAGATTAGATTACATCTCATTATTTTCCTGAAAATACTCGTATGCATATTCTTCTATTTTTCCACTGGTTGTCAACTCGTGCCCTTTTTCATCATATATTCTGTAAGATGTTTGCTTTTTTCCAATACTTGCTTCTCCATCAAGTCCCAACAATATTGTATAGAAAGTATCTGTCAATAAGGTGTCTATTAGCTTTTTCAATTGTTGCTTTTGGTCGTCATTTCATTAATAAGCTCTGTAACTAATAAACCACTATCGGGATTAAATGTACTTTCAACAATCGTTTCTTTCTCCAACCAAAATCCTTTTACAAATTCTTTTGCTGTCATATTTAATTTAATAAAGTTAATATTTTGTGCTTTAGGAGACATCAATAATTAAACCTCTTGTAAAAAATTACTATATGTCTATAAAACAATAACATGACAAATTGAATTACGAAGTTTATTTATCGACATCTCCTTAGTTGCTGGTCACCACTTGTTTTGCCAATTTATATCGTGGCGACTTTAAGTCCACTTATCAAGTTTGTTGGCAACTGGTGTTTATTCATTAGTCTGACTTTCCATCGTTTGTATAAAAAATCCTTCAAATAGAGTTATCATTTCATTTCTATGTTGTTCGCACAAAGTCCAATTCCATTTTTGATTTTTAAAGATTAAAGCAGATTTCAATGAATCCAATCTCTTCTTTTCAAGAAATGATGTGCGTTTTTCAGCAAAACTTTTATTGGAGTATTCGGAGTTCATTCCAACAGCTAATAAAACCAAATTACCAAAATCATCGAGACGTTTCTTTTTTTCTTCATCAGAAAGAGTTTCGTTCTCATCCCAAAGTATGTTTTCGTCATACTCCCTTCGGTTTTGTGGTGAAATATGTTCAACTGAATTTTTCTTCGTCATTCGGTAATTTTTCCAGTCATCGCTTTGTTCATTTGCTTTTAAATACCACAGTATAAAGTCTGTTTTGTAAAACCAATAACTCCAAAAAGCAGTGCCGCTTGGTCTGCTTAGTGCCTTTATGTCGGGGATAAAAACAGTTAAATCATTATCTATCAAATTCCAGCTCCTAAAACTCAAATCCTCTGACAGTTCAGAGCAGAACATTTGATTATCAAGTTTTAAAAGGTACCTGTACAAATTCTCCGAATTGTCTTCTTGTAAGGTTTTGTTTAAAAATGGAGTCAGCCAATATAAAGTAGTTATCTGTTGCGAGTGGTAAAGCATACTTTGCAACAAAGCAAAACCTTCATTACTTAATGGCTCTTTTCGTTGCAGTACCTTTTTATTCTGATACAATCTTTTTATTAGATGAATTTCTTGATTAGCTTCTTTTTCAATCCACTTAATAACATGTTTATCAAAATTTACACGAAGCTTCAAGAGTAATTCAATAAATGCTTTTACATTGGTTTCGTTAAGATAATAGGGGTAAAAATGGTTTTCAAATGTTTCAATTAATTTCTTTTCGTTGACTTCTGCAACTTTGCTTGCTGTAAAACTTTCGTGTTTGTTTTTAAAGACGAAAATTCTTAAAGTGTGTTGAAGAAACATCGGGAAACTGATAATGCTTCTTACCTTTCCCGAATCGTAGTCGTATTCTTCATTCTCTTCTTTCAAATCATATTTATCCAACTCAAGTATTTCACTCAAATGTTTGTCTTCATAATCGGAAGTCGATTTGGAAATACGATTTATAATATCTGAGGGTAAACCTATTTCTGTATCTTCGTCTGTTTCCTTTTGAGTTATATCGCCCCATTTGAACCCACAAACGTCTTTTATATTCTTTTCAATATAGTTATCCATAATGGAACAAGCTTCCCAAATCTGAGCGTATTTCCTTCTTTCATCATCGGGCAGGTATTGAATAAGTTTTGATTTTATTATTTCATGGTGCTGAAGTTGCACTCCTCTGTTGTTTAAAACCTCAAAAAGTCTGTTTTCATCAATACCAGCAGGCATTTCTGTTTCAATAAAAGCGACTTTTTCAAAAAGAAACTTTGTTAGTTTTTGCTTAAACTCGCTGATGTTTCCTCTCTCTTCGGCATTTAAGAATGTTTGTATCGTTTTTTGTGCTTGTGTAATTCCTTCGAGTTGCAATTTTTCTTCTTTTGTAAGCAGCAAATAATTATCGGGGTTTGTAAAATATTGGTTGGCAAAATCCCTGATAGCAAATGAAAGCCGTTTAACATACGACTTGTTAATAGTTGCATAGGCAAATGCTTCCAACTCATTTTTCAATTCATAACTCAATAGCCAAAGTGTGGTAAATCGTTGTTGTCCGTCTATTAAATCGTATTTACTTTGATTGCTAATAATCATAGTACCACCCAAGAAATAGTAATTATCGGGTGTTTTTGTGGCTCTTTCTAAATCTTCGAGCAAAGTGGTAACCTGGTCTTCGCCCCATACATACAAGCGTTGATAAAGTGGAATGGAATAAAAACGTTCGTTTTCAACTACATTTTTCAATGTAATCAAATCCGATTTTATAGATAGATTGCGGGTAACTATTAAATCTTCAATCATAACTTTATCCACTCTTTTAATGCTTTTAAACTTGTTTGGTCTTCTTTGTCGTAATATTTGAGCAAAGCTCTTTTGTAGTTACTCCGCACAGCATAAATAAGTTGTCCATTTTCTTTTACCAGTGGGATAGTTTCGTCCCGAAATACCGTATCGTTGGTGTTTTCCATTATAAAATTAAATACTTGTTCAGGTATAAATGCATTAGAAATAATATCAAGCAAATTTTGCTTTTTATCTCTTAAAATACGGATGGCAGTTTTATCATAAATACTGCTCAGTTCAACACGATACACGCCAATATAATAATCGAGATACTTCGCAAACTTGTCAATCTCTTTCGATTCGAACTTATCGTAATACAATACCGTGCATAAGCGATAGAGCGATTTTAGATATTCCGACATTCCACTAAGATTGTAAACGGCTTTATAAAATTCCTTAAATTTAAACAATTCGCTATCTTGTGAATGTTTTGTATGAAACAAAAAATTATACATTGCCGCATACCTCTCAGAATAGAGAAAAAAGCCAATGCCCTTTTCAATGGGTTGACGCAAGGCAAAAGGATAATTGATGGCATGGGATTTTAATGCGATGGGCGAAGTATCAAGCATGATGCCGTCATTCTCGTCGTATCGAATAGCGTGGGCTATTTTGTTTTTTACCGTTGGGAAAATTTGAACTTGATTTTTTATTTCTGGATCACGGGTTTTCTTTTGAAATTCCTGCAATACATCGTCTTGTGATTCGTATCTAACATTGCTGCCTTTCCACGAGCGACCTCGCCAAATTACTTGATTGAAGAGATAGTTTAAAAATTGATTGGTGTTATTTGTATCCCATTGCTTAGCAAAAGCCACCTGTTTTCCTTCTTCTCTAAGTTCACGCAGGTGGAAAGATTTTAGATAATCGGCTGCACCCAATTTTACACCACGGTTGTTTTGCGTTTCGAAAAACGAAAAGGCATCATCTTGCCTATTGGTAACTATTACCGAAAAAGCCAAATCAGTTACTACTGTGTTCCAATTATTTTTCAACCAATCGGTTTTGTAGTCATTTACAAAGTTTTTTACATCTACAATATTCTTTTTTGAAATGGGCGAGTGGAAAAAGAACTGAACATTATCGGAAAATTTTGCCAAAATACTTTGCCCATTGTTGGCGATTTTGTCTAAAATAAGTAGAGATGTAAGCCTTTGTTGCCCGTCAATAATTTCGTAACCCCCATATTGGCAAAAAAACAAAATACTACCCATATAGTAAGCCTGTCCGCTATTGTGTTCAATGTGGTATTGCAGGTCATTAATAAGAGTATCAACCTTATCGGCATTCCATACATACGGTCGCTGATAGTCGGGTATTTTAATGGAGTAACCGCCTTCAAAAGTAAATATGCTTTTAAACAAAGCGGTTCCTGCTACAATTTTGTTATTTTCTTTAATCTCCATTGTTTTGCAATTTCACTTATGTCTGTTTATCGTTCGGAGGTCTTTTTACACTTGTTGCCAACTATCGACTCAATGCTCATGAGCATCTACGCTCCTATTTTTGTTATAATTGATGCTCAAATATTTTAATTTTTTTAATCCGCTTCATCGCATGATTTTACCTTTTAAGCGACATAAAATTACCAAAAAATTCTTACTTTTTTTCATCTAAAGAAATATTATTTGCATCAACATTCAAAAAAACTGTATGATGGCAGCATTGGAATGCACGACTTTCGAGTTGACCTAAACATCAATATTTATTACCAATAAACTACCGACTTCGGAGGGTAGTTTCGTCGCCGGAGGCGCAAGGGTTTTCCGTTACGGAATACGTTTCCCGTTACGGGAAACATACCTTGCAATTTGCCCAGACGCAAATGTAAATCTGCCTGCGGAGGCAGATTTTTGTTCCGGCGCACCGGAATAAAAAGTGGTACATCAAAGAGCGGGAAATTGAATCATAAAACAACGATTCCGAACCCGGCCATAACGCTATCAACAGCAAAATTTCGGACGCATCTAACGCGCTGTATGTCACTCATCGGCGCCACTCGACGCCACAAACTTCCACTCGCTCAAAACATGGTGACTATCTCAAAAAGAAGGTTTTCCTTTGTCGCTGAAAGCAGATATTTGAAGGATTGATAAAGTGAATTCAGCCAATTATGAAAATGGTTGAACAACTGAAACAGCAGGTACAAAAATGCAGTCGGGAAAAAGAGTGTGAATTGCCTTTACCGATGGATGTTTTTCAAGGGATTTCAAGCCTGCATAAATGAATGTGAATATCAAAGTATAAATGCTCAATCATTCAAGTGTTCAATCATCAGATAATGTGATTGGCATCGCAGGAAAGATTGTAAGCGCAGCATCGCAGGAAAACAGTAAAACCAATATAAAGTTAATCTCTTCGTTTTTCCATTTTTCAAAATAGCAGGGTATTGTGAATTATTGAGGTATTTCGGTTACCAAAACGTTATCCGGATTGTTACCGAAACGAAATCAGGTAACCGAGTGCGAATAAGTGAAGTTTGAGCCGTTTCTTATGTAGTGATTCACAGTATTTTGTATAACAAAGAACGCTTATATAACCGGTAACTTTGCCGTCGGCAAAGCCCACAAAAAATTATAAGCGTATGAAAATAGAAAAGTTCAAGGTTTTACTTTACCTGAAAAAAAGCGGTTTGGACAAATCGGGCAAAGCTCCGATTATGGGTCGCATCACCCTAAACAACTCGATGGCGCAGTTCAGTAGTAAGCTATCCTGTACCCCCAC
>JGI994J12354_10006229_pt1 | contig 10011 bp, 10 predicted proteins | sample IntmicLarv3ML3BL_FD_12354 | JGI IMG/M metagenome (IMG submission 12354)
CCGTTCGACTTGCATGTGTTAGGCACGCCGCCAGCGTTCGTCCTGAGCCAGGATCAAACTCTCTGAAAATGGTATTTTTTGTCGCTGCGCTTCTCTCGAAGTCAGCTCCATAAAAATCTCTTCAGAGCGTTCGAAACTCGTTAAGAGTTTCTGTGCTCAAATTTGCCATTGCTGGCTGGTTTTTTTCTCTATAACAATATGATATCGTCACAGAATTACTGTTTTCCGCAAAACGAAAAGAATCGCTTCTCTTCGCCCCACGAAACTCAATTTAGAATCTTAAGGGTGAAAAATCACTTCACTAATAAAATGATCTTTCGAATCGTTGTTTAATTTTCAAGGTGCTCTCATTGAAGTGCCTCTCGGCTACGCCGTTCGTCTCTTCAATGCTGAAATTGCTCCGCAATTTCGGGGATTTTGTGCGCTCCTTGTTGCCGTTTTTTGGGTTGCCTGCTCCAAGGCGCCCGATTATAATATCACAATCAATCTGTCTTGTCAAGCCTTTTTTTCATCTTTTTCTTTACTTTTTTATAACGCGCCCGGGCGTTTCATCAATCCGCATGCATCCCCACATATCGAACACCCACGACATCCCCTTGATACACATACACGCGCGGCACGCGATGCCCCACGCGGCACGCTGTTTCGTAGTTAAAACTGGCACTCATCGCGCCGATTTCCTCCATGGTGATCTCGTGCGCACCACTCTTGCCGAGCAGAATTACCTCTTCTCCTTGCTGAACTTCAGGAATATCCGTCACATCCGCCATGCACTGATCCATGCAAACCCTGCCGATAATCGGCGCAAACTGCCCGCGAATCAGCACCTGCCCCTGATTCGACAGTGCCCTGGGATAGCCGTCGGCATAGCCGATTGGCAGCGTTGCCACACGGGTTTCGCGAGCCGTCACGAAGGTGTGCCCATAGCTGACCCCGGTGCCGGGCGGCACGGTTTTCAGGTGCGCCACGCGGGTGTTCCAGCTCATAGCGGGCTGCAGCGGCAGGTTATTTTTGTTGACCTCATCTGATGGATACAGGCCATAGAGCGCGATGCCAAAGCGCACCATGCCGAAGTGCGCCGTGCTTTCCATGGCGGCGGCGCTGTTGCAGCAATGGCAGATGGCGCGGCTGCGGATTTCTGCTATTTGCTCATTCGCGAGGAATGCCTCGAAGCGGCTGAGCTGCTCTTGATAGGACGCTTTGTCGGCTTCATCAGCGCGGGCAAAATGCGTGAAGATTCCCTCAATTTCGATGCCCGGCAGCGCCGCGATTTCCGCGATTTGCGCAGCAGATTCTTCTGTATCTGAAAAACCAATGCGGCTCATCCCGGTATCTATCTTAATGTGCGCCGCCGCGCGTTTGCCCATGCGCTCCGCGATTTCAGAGAGCTTGGCGGCGTCTTCCGCGCAAAAAATCGTGAGGGAAACCCCCGCCTGCAGCGCCGCTTCATACTGGCTTGGAGAGGTGTAGCCCAGCAGGAGAATCGGCTTTGTGACGCCTGCACGGCGCAGTGCAAGGGCTTCTTCCAGAATCGCAACGGCAAAATAGTCGCATTTATCCGCGAGAAATTCCGCCAGTGCGATTGCCCCGTGTCCGTATCCGTCGGCCTTGATTACGCACATGAGCTTTGTGCGCTCCGTGAAGCAAGCCTTGACGGCATTGACGTTATGCTCAATTGCGTCCAGCGAAATCTCGGCCCAGGTGCGCATATTTTCTGTTATACTCTTCTGCATTTTATTACCTCAACGTCTGAAAGTGATATTCCAGTTGCTTCATTTCCCGGGCGGCACGGCGTGCGATATCCTGCGCCTCCCGCACGGTAACCGGCACAAAGCGCACAAAATCGCCCGGCCTTGCCTGCGCCAGCAAGTGCAAATCAGCGGAAATCACCGTTGCGATTTTCGCGTAGCCGCCGGTGGTTTGCCGGTCGGCCATCATCACGATGGGCTGGCCGCTCGCGGGAACCTGCACGCTGCCCGCCGCAATCCCGTCGCTGATGATATCCGAGCCCGCGTGCGTCTCAATCTTCGCGCCCTCCATCTTGATTCCCATGCGATCCGAGGCAGGGGTTACGGCATACTGACTGCTAAAAAATTGCGCGAGACCCTCTTTTGTGAAGGCGCTTTCCTGCGGGCCGGGCACCGCACGCAAGGTGATATTCGCCGCCCCCGCGCGTGCTTTTCCTTTTATATAGGTGGGCACGGGCATGCGGTATTCCCCCGCCCGGGGCAGCGGAAGTTCCGGCCAGCGCAGGGGCAGGGCATCCCCCGCCACGAGCTTGCGGCCCTCAAAGCCGCCCAAGCCGCACTTTAAATTCGTAGAGCAGCTGCCTAGCACAGGCGCAATGGCAAACCCGCCCGCAACGGCAAGATACCCCCGGCAGCCCGCGGCCGCAAAGCCGCAGCGCAGTTCGTCACCCGCGCGTGCGCGGATTGCCTGGTAAGCAGGCGCCGGCATGTCGTTCAACTGCGCGTCAAAATCAGCGCCCGTGAGGGCAAAATGCGTTGCGCAATCAAATTTCGCCGTGATTCCCATCATCGTCATTTCCAAAACAGCCATGTCCATGGCATTGCCCACGAGCAAATTCGCGGCACGCGCCGCAGGCAGGTCCATTGCTCCGCCGGGGGCAAACCCGCTTGCCTGAAACCCCCTGCGCCCCGCGTCCTGTATGGTGCTGAGCGGTCCGGGCACTGTGATTTTCAGTGTATGATTACACATGATTCCGCACCTCCCAGATTTGCTCACCTGCCGCCTGCCGGCACTCCAGGTCGGCATATTCCTCCGGGGATACCGGCGCAAAGCGGATGAAATCCCCCGCCGCGTAGAGAATCGGCTGTGCGCGGTTCGGGTCATAGGGGCGCACCGGCGTGCTGCCAATCAGCTGCCAGCCGCCGGGAGAATCCAGCGGATAAATGCCGGTTTGCTCGCCGCCGATGCCCACCGCACCCGCCGGGATTTTGGTGCGCGGGTTCTGCAGGCGCGGCGTGTGAATCGCCGGATCCAGCCCGCCAAGATAGGCAAAGCCGGGCAAAAAGCCCAGCATATAAATCAAATATTCCGGCGCGCTGTGCAGCGCAATCACTTCTTCTTTTGATGTTTTTGCGTGCGCCGCCACAAAGTCGAGATCCTCGCCGTTGTAGCAAACGGGAATCACAAATGTTTTCGCTTGTTTTCTTACAGCAGAAAGACCCTCCATGCGATGCTGAAGCTTGCGCACCAGCGCGTCATAGCGCAGCTTGCACGGGTCATAATTCACCAGCAGCGAGCGAAAGGTTGGCACACATTCCGTCACGCCGCGCAGGGGCCGCCGCGCAAGGTTATCCGCCAAAGCGCTCACCCGCGCGTTGATTTCCGGGCTGATTTCGCTGCCGAACTCCACCACGAGCGCGGCGTCCCCGGCGGGCAGAAACGAACAATGATATGACATGTTAGTTCTCCTCCGGCATATAAAAGTTGAAAAAGTTAGATTGTCTCAAAATAGCCAAGCGCAATGGTCTTTTCAAACCAGGTTTTGCAGGTTTCGCGCAGCGCCAGAGATTCCCGTACACATTCGCGCATGAGCGTCACAATCGACGTGTTGATCTCCAGCCCAAAGCCGTCGATGCTCGGAATCGCCCGGCCATTCATATCAATCAGGCCATTTTGAACAGCCGCAATGCAGGCTTCGCGCTCCAGCGCGGCATCGTGCATGACCCCAATGTTTTCATATAAGAAGGCAAGCGCCGCGATGAGGCCATAGCAGCCCCAGTCGGAAACTGTCGCGGTAATCAGATAATCCGCCGCTGTTGCCGCCGCAATGCCGCCCTTGCATTCGCAGTTGCAGCTGCCCGGCGCGGCACAGGGGATATATTTTTCCAGCTGCGCCGCGATGGCGCCCATGCCGATTTCGTTGCCCAAATCGCCAATGGCGATGTTCAGCACGCCGCGCGCCTGCAGCGCCGCAAAGAGGACATCCGTCTTGGCTTCCAGCTCTGTCATGTTCAGCCCAACGGCATTGTGGTATTCGCCCAAGGCGTTGGCACCCGGCGCTTCCACGCTAATCACGGCACTTGGCATGGCCTGTGCCATCAGCTCGTCAGCCTGCTGCTGCGCCAAAGCGCTTTCTTTTGTGAAGGGAATCACCGCCATCGCACTGGGCAGCTCCCTGATTTCATCAATAGAGTCGCAGGTGTGCAATCCGCACGCGGCGGCAACAGCCCTTGCGGCAGCAAGATTTTCCTCCTGGCACACCAAAACAGGCTTTGCCCCGCAGGCGGTCACCAGTGCGCGCGCCAGCAAAACGGCGCTAATCATGCCGTCCGTTTCCGCTTTTTTAAGGGGCAACAGCACAAAGCCGGTTATGATATACACAAAATCGCCGTGCTTCACCGTGCGCGCAAGCGCTTTCGCACATTGCATGGTGAGCGGCTCCCCTGCCCGTTTGCGCGCGGCGTCATAGAGGATGCGGCACACGCCATAACCGCGCGGGTCAAGGTTCGCCAAATCATCGAGGGATTGCCCAAGGTTATATTCCGTGAGTTCCTGTTGGGTCATGATTTTACTCCGTTACTTTGTCGCTTCGATGAATTGGTTCCACAGATACCCATGCAGCTTCGCGATGAGTTCCGGCGCGCGACCGCCCACCGGCTTGCCATCCACGGATTCAGCCACTAGGCCAAAGCTCCCGACGCTGGAAATCAGCACTTCGTCCGCCGCAAACACATCGTTCAGAGTATACGGCGTTTCGCTCACCGGGATATCAATCGCCTTGCAGGCTTTGATCAAATTCTGCCGCGCGATGCCGGGCAGGATGAGATTATCTGTTGGGGCAGTGATGAACACGCCGCCTTTTATGATATGACAATTGCTCTTCGCGCATTCCGTCACGCGGCCGTCGCGGTGAAAAATCACTTCGTCCGCGCCCGCGAGCGTTGCCTTTTGGGCCGCCATGCAGCTGGGCAAAAGATTCAGCGTTTTGATGTTGCAATGCAAAAAGCGGGTGTCCTCCATGGTGATGAGCTTCACCTTTGTGTCCAGCGGAACAACATCCGCCGGGCGGATCATAATCAATAAATTGGCCTTCACTTCCTCCGCGTCCGGATAGGCATGGTTGCGGATGGCGGTGCCGCGCGTGGCCTGCCAATACACAAAATTTTCGCCGGTATCCATCTTGTTTAGCATCTCGTAGAGAATCGCAATCAGCTCTTCTTTTGGCCGCGTGATCTGCATATCCAGCAGCCGCGCGCTGTTATAGAAGCGGTCCACATGCTCATCCAGCGTGAAAATTTTGTAGTTGCGGGAATAGGAAGCGTCATACACGCCGTCGCCAAAATAGCAGGCACGGTCCAGCATGGGAATGGTCATTTCTTCCAGCGGACCGAATTTCCCATTGTAGTACCCCAAGTTCTGCATCATAACACCTCGTTCTTCGTTTCTAATCTAATTTTAATCTTGCCTGATACTATGTTACTACACTTAAATCAAAAAGTAAACGCCTTTGCTCATATTTCGCAATATTTTTGTAATATTTTTATTTCGCCGGAGTTTTTTGCCCGGCTGCAAACGGCGGCGATATAACCTTGCGCGATGTGCAAAACCTCTGTCCGTCCGGCACCGCCCGCCTTGAGCTGTGCCTCGAACCGGACCCACAATTCCAGCAGCGGCATGTCTTCTTTTTCAAAAGCCGCAAGCTCCGGTGCTATGCGCAAAATGCGTTCTCGAATACGTGCTTCATTTTGCACAGTTCGCGATAAATCTTCTATGTCGCAGCCGATTTCGGCCTCTTCGTCCACCGCGAGCAGCACCAATTGCCCGCTGTGGCTGATGCTGAAAAACGGCCCCTCGGGCAAAAAAGGCTTTCCGTTATCGTGATATCTCAGGCAATCGCGCAATTCCTCTTCGCCGCACCCCAGTGCCTCGCAGAGCAACAGCCGCCCGGCGCGATGCTGTGTTTCGTGCATCGCGCGGCGGCTTGGCTGTTCTTTTATGATGGTATAGGTGAGCACAATCATGCGTTTCGTTCCAGCCGGCAGAACCCCTTTTTGCCCTTTTTGAGCAGCACCGGCAGTTCCGCTTCCTGGATGGCAAAGGCGATGCCGTCCACCTTTTTGTCGTCCGCGAACACGCTGCCCTGGTCAATCAAGCGCCTGGCCTCGCCCCGCGATTTTGCCAGCCCGGATATCACCAGTGCCGTCACGATGTCAATCGCGCCGTCCGTAAAATCTTCGTCCGCAAGCCCCACTGCCGGAATATTCGCGCTGCCGCCGCCGCCCGCAAAAAGGGACCGCGCGGCGTCCTGCGCCTTGTTGGCTTCTTCCTCGCCGTGGATGAGCTTCGTGAGCTCAAAGGCCAGCTTTTCTTTTGCCGTGTTGATGGCGCTGTCTTTGAGCACAGCGTATTCCGCAATTTCATCCAGCGGCATAAAGGTGATCATCTTCATGCAGTTGATCACATCGGCGTCCGCCACGTTGCGCCAGTATTGATAGAACTCGTAGGGGCTCGTGCGCTCCGGGTTGAGCCAGACGGCACCCTTTTCGGTCTTGCCCATCTTTTTGCCTTCGCTGGTGAGCAGCAGGTTCGAGGTCACAGCATAGGTTTCTTTGCTGTCCGCGCGGCGGCAAAGCTCCACCCCGCCGATCATGTTCGACCACTGGTCGTCGCCGCCCATTTGCAGCACTGCGCCCTCTGTGCGGTTCAGGTGCAGAAAATCATAACTTTGCATGATCATGTAGTTCATCTCAAAAAACGAAAGCCCGGTTTCCAGCCTCGCCTTGTAGCACTCGGCGGCTAGCATGCGGTTGACGGAAAAATGTACGCCGATTTCCCGCAAAAATTCGACATAGTTGAGCCCGAGCAGCCAATCCGCGTTGTTGACGGTGACGGCGCGGCCCTCGCTGAAATCCACCATGGCGCTCATCTGCTCCTGGAAGCAAGCGATGTTGTGGTCAATGGTCTCGCGCGTGAGCATTTGGCGCATGTCGGTTTTGCCGGTGGGGTCGCCTACCAGGGCGGTGCCGCCGCCGAACAGTGCGATAGGGATATGCCCTGCCTTTTGCATGTGGCTCATCACGACCGCCTGCACAAAATGGCCGATATGGAGGCTGTCCGCCGTGGGGTCAAAGCCGATGTAGAACTTGATCGGCGGGCCGCTGAGCAGCTCCTCAACCTTTTCCATATTGGTACACTGCGCAACCAAATTGCGCGCCTTGAGTTCCTGGAATACGTTCATATGATATCTCCTTTAATTCTCTGCAGTACTATTATAAAACAACGCCGGGGAAAAATCAATGTTTGCCGCAAAAAAAGCAGCCCAAAAGCATCGCTTTCAGACTGCGTTCTATCTCGTAGAAGGCTTACGCCAACGCAGAAGAAAGCCGGTATCGTCCGTACGACACAGCCTGCGCATAAGCGTAATATTGACGCAACCGCATAAAGCTTTCTCCTCTCTGTCTCCCAGCGCTATTTATATATAGTATACATTGCTTTCTTGTGATTGTCAAGTGTAAAATTGCTCTTGAGTGGCATAATAAGTCAGAGGTGAAAAACTATGATGATTACCGTAATTCGCTTGATCATTCTTTACTGCTTTGTCACTGTGGCTGTGCGGCTGATGGGCAAGCGGCAGGTGGGCGAGCTGCACCCCTCCGAGCTTGTGGTCACCATCCTGCTCTCGGAGCTTGTCGCCATCCCCATCCAGGACAACAGCCTGCCGATGGCAACCTCGCTCATTGCCGGGGCGCTGCTGATCAGCCTGGAAATCGTGAGCTCCGTGATTGCCGTGCACAGCAAAAAATTCCGCGATCTCACGCAGGGCACGTCTGTCCCTGTGATTGCCGCCGGAAACCTTGACACGAACCAGCTGCGCAACCTGCGCCTGACCCTCGATGACCTGCTGGAAGCCCTGCGCCAGAAGGACGTGTTTGAAATCATCGAGGTGGAAACCTGCGTGATCGAAACCAACGGGCAAATCAGTGTGCAGCTCAAGCCGGAGTTCCGCACCGTAAAAGCGGGCGATCAACAAAACGCTGCCCAATAATTTCAGAACAGGTTCAGAGGGAGGTTCTCATGAAAATACGCATCATCGCGGCTTCCATATTGCTGACCATTTGCCTTGGTGCCCCAATTTTTTGCATGCTGCACGCCAAAAAATGCGCCAATGAACTCTCCGGGCAGTTGGAAACAGCCCTTGCGGCGGCGGCCGTTGAATCAGAAAATTGGGCGGAAGCCACGCGGGAAGCCACACGCATTTGGGAGCGCGACAAAGCGTTTTATCACATCTTACTTCCCCATTCAAACCTCAACGAGCTGGAGTGGTCGCTCGGCTCGCTGGAGGAATATCTTGCGCAGCGCGAACAAAAGCTTTATATTGAGCAGTGCGTGCGCGCGATGCAGTGCGTGAACACGCTGCGCGAAATGGAAACGCCGACTTTGGGCAATGTGTTTTAGCATTCCAAAGCTTTTCCAAAATTTATTTTTCCCGTGCGATTTATCTTGCTTTTTCGCTTGGGATTGGGTATAATAAACAGCATGAATAAAATGAATCAAACGTTTCTTGAAACCAAACAAGCCGCCATGCTCGGCAGTGTGCTGCGGCTGATTCCTGTATTGCTTGCGGCAAGCCTGTTTGCCCCGCATTGGCTGCTGCCCTCGGTCTGCATGCTCCTGCTGTGGTATCCCATGGAGCGTGCAAAACTGCCGCTGGTCGGCGTGAGCTATATTCTGCTGCAGGATTTCACGCTGCGGCACAACCGCGCGGAAGGCATCATTGCGGCGGCGCTGTTTGTGATATTTGCCGCCGGGCTTCTGCTGCTTTACGCCGCGAAGGGCGAAAAATCGGAACGCATGCGCGCGATACTCGCACCGCCCAAGGCGTTCTATCCTGCCTTGACGATTGGTGCCGCCGTGGTCATGACATTATACCAGTGCGCGGGCTATTTTGCCACAGGTGCACAGGGCGCAGGCATGTTCGCGCTCATCGCCAGCTACAAAAACCTGGGCTTTCACCCCAATTGGCGCACGGTGCTGTTCTCCACCGTCATGATGGTGGTGCTCATCACGTGGCCGCGCAAATTCAAACGGCTTTCCAAGGTTCTGCCCGCCGGGTTTGTCGGCATTGTCCTCGTCGCGCTGCTGAATCTGCTGCAATACCCAAACCCCTCGCACACGCCTGTCGCTGATTTGGCGTTCATCAGGCTGCCCGTCTCCGCGCTTTCGATGCTGCTGATTTTCCTCGCGTGGAACGAAGTGCCGTGGCAGCGGCTGAAGGCCGTTATTCTGGAAAACAGCCTGCCGGAGCGCGCGCTGCTGTGCGCTGTCCCGGTGCTGATGTTCTGCTTTGACCTCTTCTGGGTGATGGCCGGGCTGCTGATTGCGTGGGAAATCACCTGCGTGGTGAAGTATCTCCGGCACCGGCGGGCCGTACCATCCGCGGCAGCTGCATAAACTTGGGTAATAAAAAAACGAGCGCTCCCAAAAGATGGAATATCTGCGAAATACGCTTTAAAGCACTACCTGATTGCGCGCTGAAGCTTGACTTTTTTGCTCCGATGCGTTACAATTTAAGCTGTAATTAAGACGCTGGAGGTAAGGGAATGAAAACTGCGCAAACATATTTAAGCAACAACACCTATCCGGGACGGGGCCTGCTCATCGGCCTGCACAGCGATGGAATGAACGCTGTGGTGGCGTATTTCATCATGGGCCGCAGCGAAAACAGCCGCAACCGCATCTTTGTGAAGGACGGCAGCGGCCTGCGCACCATCCCCTTTGACGCCGCAAAATTGGTTGACCCTTCGCTGGTCATCTATTCCCCCGTGCGCATCCTTGGCAACCAGGTGATCCTCACCAACGGCGACCAGACCGACACCATTTTTGAGCACATCCGCGAGGGCAAAACCTTTGCCGACGCCCTGCGCACCCGCACCTTTGAGCCGGATGAGCCCCTCTATACCCCCCGGATCAGCGGCATCCTGACCAAAAAGCCCCGCAACACGTTTTCGTATCAGCTGAGCATTTTGAAATCCAGCGAGGGCG
>JGI994J12354_10006230_pt1 | contig 10011 bp, 4 predicted proteins | sample IntmicLarv3ML3BL_FD_12354 | JGI IMG/M metagenome (IMG submission 12354)
CAACAGTTGCGTCAGGGCTTACAGGACCGAAGTCGTAATTGCCAGCACCTACAAAGTCAAATCCTGGAAGCAACGCCGTATGGACACCGTATCCTGCATATACAAGTTCTTTTGGCTTTCCTGGTACCATACCCACGGTTGAATCTATAACTGGCATTGCTACCCAAATAGGGGCATCTACATCCAGCGGATTAGCTGCAAAATAAGCCGCATCTTTGTTATTAACCATATACTTTTCAACATTAAATGTGAATAATTCTTCTGGTGGTGTTATACCCGCAGGTGATTTATAATGCTTTTCAATTTCAAGACCCGTAACCCCTGTTCCTAGTCCCACGGCTCCAACAGACACCGTCAAGCCTACGCTCATAATAGCAACAAGTGCCAGTGCTAAAACTTTGTTAACCATTTTCTTCATTCTTGTTTGTTTCATTTTCTTTCCTCCTTGATTTTTGTTTATACTAATTTTATATTTCTCTTTTCCTGAGAAGCATTATTACTTTTCCCAGTGTGTCCTTCGTCCTCACAGTTCCATAAATGCGACTGTCTGTAGCATTCCCTCTATTATCTGCAAGTACAAACACTTCTCCTTCAGCTACCAACAAAGGGAATTCCACTCCTTCTTCATATCTCGTGGTTCTTAAAGAACCATCCGCCTCTTTTTGCAAGGCGCCGTTAATCACTAATCCTTCTTCTGTGATGTCTACGGTATCTCCTGCTGTTGCAACCACTCTGCTCACTTGTCTTTCATCAGCAAAATTTAGTATAATAACATCTTTTGCCACATATTCTTTATTGAGACGATAAAAAATAGTCAGGTCTGCATCATTAATTGCCGAAGTCATTGCTGACCCCTTGTTACGATGAATGCCAAATACTAGTGTAAAGAGCAATATAAAAACCGTTGCAATTACCATCATTTTCATCAAAAGAAGTAAAATCTCTTTTATTACTGTTGTCTCAGATGACGTTGTTGCTTCGGATGATATTGTTTTTTCTAAAACTTTTACCCCCTCCTTTTGCTTGGTCGTATATTTTTGTCATACTTCTTTATCCTCCCCTCTTTCTCTTTTTGCCCTTAATGACAACGAACGCCACTATAAAAGTCATCGCTATGAGAAAAATGGAAATAAATACTGAATTTTCAACTGCCAGTTTCATTACTGGTATATCAGTGGTGATTTTATGTGTTACATAGTTACTTCTAATCGGAACTTCTTGTATCATTATTGGAATATCCATCATTGGCATGATTATTCCACCCTGTTCTACAATTAGGTGAATAGCTGTTGCTTGATTCACTAGATAATTATTTTCATCTGCTATCTGGTCATATACTGCATCCACTGTTGTATTAATGCGAATACAAAGTTGCTGGCCGCTTCGTACGCCTAGTAAACCCACCTCGAATTGGTCTGCTTTTAAAACGGCATCATCTATATAATTTGTGCGTTCAGAATCTGCCCATTCTTCCACTTGTTCAAGTGGTATCACCGTTCCCATCGGCACGCTATCACCTATATCGCTGTATCCATAACTCCAATTTAATGCTCTAACACCGGTTGGCAATATATCCTCTAGTTCTCTAAATGAAGCATGATTGTTCGTCTTATTAATGACTCTAATCTCATAAGTAATGTTATCGTCTTCTCGTATTTCACCAGTGCTTCCATCGTGGCAATTGCTGGTACATCCTTTACTCGTATCACTTACTAGACTCTCAATATTTGTACACCTTGCATCGTGAATAGCTGGATTTAAGGTCGCTGTTTTTGTCATTTCAGGTCCTTGTTCTATTTGGTGTGTTACATAATCAGAACGCAATGTACCTTTGAGTCCCGAATTTAAAAACGTTGCTGTCCCCGTAGCCTGTGCTGTAAATATATTGTTTGCCCGCACAAGGTCATCGAATTTTGGCAAAGTGCAAGGTATCTCTAGGGAAAACGAGCCCCAGGTAGCATCAATGCTATATTCCGCACTTACTTTATATTGGCCTGCATATGGTCCACTCTCCTCCAAATCGATAGTATTATAATTAACCGTCGAACCACTATCCCATAAGCCCGGTTCTGGCATTGTACTTTTTGGCATTACCCCTTTTGGCAAATACAGCGTAACGATGCCCTCTACATCGGCATATTCTGAAAACATTTCCATTCGGTATGTAATATCCGCCTCTCCAGAGAGCATCTTCCCATTACCGCAACTCCAACCGCACTTCGCACTACTTATACTTCTATAATTCGGACAACCATCCTCGTGTCTCGCTCCAGCTCCATCTTGACTAACTAAAGATACATAGAAATTCATCCAATTTTGTGTTAATCCACCATTAATATCCGCTACTGTATTATTCGGTGTATTACTTAAGACCGATATTGGATATGAGATTTTCGTACTAGGGTCAAATTGACTCCGTGATGGGTCGCCAACCGTGCCTTGTGCCACGAGATGTCCAAACTGCTCATTAATTATCCTGATTTGATAGTTTCCAATCCCCGGAACGGCAATTTTATATTTCCCTTTATTATCTGTTGTTGCCGTACTGCTTGGGCTAAGTGGCATATAGTCCGTACCATCAAAATGCAACAACTCTACCTCCACATGTGGAAATCCTATTTCACCAGCATCCCAAATACCATTATTGGGAATACCGATTTGTTGCCACATATCATCATAGCCGCTGTCATCATTCCAAAAGGTTCCTTCAATGAACATATCTTCTAAAATATATTCATTAAGCTTAGAAACTCCGTAATCTGTACCTGTTCTCGACCATATTCCATCTATTTGATAGTTAAAGTAAAGACTAGAATATGCATGTTGTTCGCCAATTTCGGCTTTGATTGCATAATCATACACGGCTTTGATATCTGTTTCTCCGTTAATACCCGTTGGCAAATAAATCTTAACGCAAGTAACCTCTTTCCAATCACTAGGACTAAGTGCTGATGCCAGTACGTATGTAGAAGTATCGGCTGCACCCTCGTTTAATCCGTTCATCGTAAAGCTCGTATCTGTGGTATAAGTAATAACTGCGTCATTTGGGAAATTTTCCGCTCCTACCAACGCTTGTTTAAGTTCCATGTCAAATGCACTACTTGGGCTTGATGTTATGGTTCCGTCATCGTCATACTCAACGGAGTTTCCCGCTTTAGGAACCACCATATACAAGTAAAATTCCGCATAATTTTTTAGGTCATCCTCGATAACTGAAATAGTTGCGGTGAAAGTATCTGTTCCTGCTCCTTGCACTGCTTGCCCTGGAACGCTAACGCCTACACTTGCACCTTCCTTTTCCGCTACTATAGATGGGTCAAAATGAGTTGCTTGCTTAACGTCAACAATAATAGCTTTAGGACTATGTAACGTCGCCAATGTTGACATCCCACTAATCCAAGGATATCCCGATGTTCCATCGCTATAGCCTGTATCTTGGGCATCTAATGCCGTTGCAAAAGAAAATGGATTGCTTACTCCTGTAGTTTCGTATCTGTCATCAATAGCAAGCCACGTATTAGAAATAGCTGTATTTATCCCTGAAATACTTCTATCAACATACAATCCAAAAGCATATTCCGCTTCATCTGTCGCCAGTGGCACCCCTTTTATGATTAGTATTCCTCCGCCTAACGGATTTGGTAGCCACTCAACCTCCTCTGGTTCTACTTTATTTGTCGCACTTCGTTGCCCTGCCAGCCACATATTCCATGAGTTAGCTACATAAGAAAAACCTTTTTCAATTTGATAATAGTAATCTATTAAAATATATGGTTTATCACCTAATAACTTAGCGTAGTTCGCTCCCTTATACTCTGCGGGAAGACTTCCACCAAAATTACTGCTTACTGCCAAGACACCTGTTTGTGCTATTTCTGTAGGAGCGTCGATTTGGGGGTCATATTCCGAAATCGTAACTTTGTAATCCTTACTTATCGGCATATCAAACGGACCACTTAATGTTTGTCCACCCATTTGCCAATCATACCACGTCCTTACGGCAATCTCCGTTTTCCAATTTGTTGTAAATTCATCCTCTAATTGCTCGCCCTTCTTACCTTGCCCGCGAATATAGATATTTTCGCTATTGCCGTCTAAATCTGTTACGTCGCTAACAATCGTCACTAAAGAATTTTGCAATTCTGCGAACGGAAATTCGTTTCCTTGTACGCTCTTTATTTTAATTCCAGTTATATTGTTGCCCCAGCTATTTTGCTCATAAACAACCCCTGTGGCTGTCGTTTCAACAATTTGTGCTGTATACCATGATTCTCCTCCCCAATCATCTTCACCTCTTAACTCTACTTGAAAATTGAAATCCGCTTTATATCGCGCTGTATTCAGATTGAGACGCAGTTGTTCTGTTCGTTTCATCAATTCTACCGAATTATAGTCTCCCTCATCCGGCACAATATTTATTTCAAATTCATAACTAATCCTCACTAATTTTTCTAATTCACTTACCAATTCACTCTTGAAGTTCCCAATATCTATCTGTGTGTATTTTTTATCACTACTGTCATATTTTAGTTCTGTTAGGGGCAAATCTTCAGCCCATGCTGATATGTCATGACTTAGTTGCGCCGTCAACTGGAAATCTTGCTTATTATCCGAAGATACCACTACCGCCCCGACATCAGCTCCACCATCACACACAAAGCCAAATTCCATTGAAAACAAAACATTACCCGTAGCAAGTAAGTCATATTCTATCCCTGATTGTTGCCAGCCACGCGGATTGTCTTGGACTCCTAAGACATAATTCAACGCTATTATATTAGTCACATCATCTTCTATATAGTCGCTAATATCCAAGACAAGTCCCGTAACGCTGCTCCAAACCCAGCCATTAAAAAGATTTTCTATATCCCACTCTTCTGTATTCCACACTCCGCTTCCATCAGTCCGTGCACTTGAATCCGTACTATATCCGATTATCATATCTCTTATGGTTGTCCCTTGACCTATATCTATAAGGTCCAAATACTCCCCGACAAGATATATTCTCGGATTGATTATGTCAACTTTCCCTGCATTCTTTAGTTCAATATAATAATCTATCGTAGCGTCTGTATCTAACGAAATGCTCTCTGGCTGCGTAGCTGTATGCTTAGCGCTAATCTCTAATCCTGGTGGAGACGAAAATGTTATCATGTCCATGCTCTCAACTGTCATGGTAATTGACTCTTCCTCATTAGGAACTTTCCCATCATGCCCAAACGTCGTTGCCTGCTGTGGCAACTCTTCTGGTGCTGGTATTTCCTGAGTCGATGTTTCTTGATTTATTACTATCTCCTGCGTTGGCATTGGTGTCGCTACTTCTGGTATTGGTTCTGTCTCTTGTGTTGGTTCTGTCTCTTGTATTGGTTCTGGTGTCTCTACTTCTGGGGTTGGCTCCGTCTCCTGCATAGGTTCTGGCGTTGTTTCCGCTTGTGTTGGTACTGACGTTATCACCTCTTGTGTTGGTGCTTCTTCGTTAGTTTGAACTTCTTCATCTATAATCTGCGCATCACTTTGTATATCCGCAGCAAATAATGGCTGCGACAAACCAATTTGTCCCAGCATTAAGAGCGCTAGTAAGATGCTTATTACTCTCTTTAATGTTTTCTGTGGTCTTGCTTTTCTCATCCTTATTTCTCCCTTTTGAGAACCGCCTTTTTATCTTGCCATTTATCTCCTAAAATACCCTCAGGAATATTATCTTAGCAAAATTTATCCAATGCCAAATGCTTAACATTTTGCGAATATAGTATCATTCTAGTCTTATAAAGTCAACGTTTTTATTGAACTATACTTAAATTTTTATTAACTAAAAATGGATACTATTCTCTTTAACAAGAGTTCTTCCCCGAGCAACGCCAAAGGCGAGTTTCTCATGTGAAAATGAGAAACTCGCCTTACATATAACTATTTTAGAGTAACAGCAAAACCACCAGTAGTTACTGTTTTTATTGTTACACATTTTATATCACTTCCCAGTAAAATCAGGTGCTCCCTCCAAATCATAAGGTGTCGCCTGATAAACATAATAATTCAGCCAATTTGTGTACAAGTTATTGGCATGAGCACGCCACAATAGTTGTGGCTTTTGTGTACTATCGTCTTTTGGATAATAGTTTTCTGGCAATGCGATTTCTAGTCCCTTACTCTTGTCACGCTTATATTCGCCATCTAAGGTTACTCGGTCATACTCAAGATGTCCCATGATAAATATTTGACGGCCTTCCTTAGCCATCGCCAATAATAAGCCAGCTTCTTCCGACTCTGCCAAAATAGTGATGTCCTTGCAATTACGCACATCTTCCATTACTACTTCTGTATGGCGTGAATGTGGCGCTAAAAATAAATCATCAAATCCTCTTACTAGTGGCACCTTACGATTTTGCACCTTATGCCAGAACAAGCCAAACATCTTTTCTTTGAGCATTTGCTTTTTAATACCATAATAGTGGTACATTCCCGCCTGTGCTCCCCAGCAGATAAATAATGTCGAAGTCACATGCTCGTTAGCCCAATCCATTATCAAGGTTAACTCTTCCCAATAATTAACTTCTTCAAATTCCATCTGTTCAATTGGTGCGCCAGTGATTATCATGCCATCGTATTTTCTATCTCTTACTTCTGAGAATTCTTGATAAAAATCATTCAAATGGCTAGCTTTTGTATTTTTAGACTGATGAGAACTAACCATCATGAAAGTCACATCGACTTGTAGTGGCGAATTAGAAAGAGAACGCAAAAGTTGCAACTCTGTCTCTTCTTTTAGTGGCATCAAATTCAAAATTAAAATTCGAATTGGGCGAATATCTTGATGGATTGCTCGCGTCTCGTCCATAACGAAAATGTTTTCTTTTTCTAGTATTTCCTTTGCTGGTAAGTCACTTTGTATTTTGATTGGCATTTTGTGTTATTCTCCTGTTTTTGTGGTTGTGGTTATCAAGCTAAGTTTTGTCAATGAATTGCAATTTATCACTCTTCGAGTACCCATAAAGCTAAGTGATGAAACTACCATCACTAACCTTTAAGATGTAAACTCGTCTTTCGTCTACGACTCGGACTCGTTAAGTTCCCTTGAATAGTCTTCGCACTAAACTCAAGCTGCACTTCGCTTGCTTTCGTTAAGTGCTCTAGACTTACATTAATGGCGCAAATAAACGCAATGCTCGTCCCAACATCTTCATACTTACTCCCTCTTTTTTACATGCTTCAAGTGTAATCAACTCTGATTGTGCTATCGTATCTTGAAAATCAGCTTCAATGTCGGCTATCTGCGGAACTTCATACATGTATACCGCACATTCAAAATGCAGATACAAACTTCTAAAGTCCAGATTAATCGTACCCACTACCGCCTTTTTATCATCGGATACGAAGCTTTTCGCATGGATAAATCCTGGCGTATATTCATATATCTTCACTCCCGCTTCAATCAATTGTGGATAGTATGTCTTAGCCAAAGCAAAAGCATACATCTTATCTGGAATATGGGGCATGATAATCTTTACATCAACACCACGCTTCGCCGCAAATGATAAAGCAACTAGCATCTCTTGTGACAAAATCAGATATGGCGTCATTATATGAACATACTTACATGCTGTATTAAGCATATTAATGTAAACCATCTCACCAACCTGCTCATCGTCAAATGGATTATCTCCATACGGGATAACATATCCTGGTGCCCCATAAGCCCCTAAAAATCCCTCGTGTTCCAAATAGTTAGAATAGTCCTCTGTGTACATATTGATGGTATTCCACATCTGCAAGAACATCTCTGTAAAACTACGAACTGCTTCCCCACGAAGCATCACCGCCGTGTCCTTCCAATGCCCAAATCGAACTTTCTTATTGATATACTCATCGGCTAGATTGACCCCACCAACAAATGCCGTCTTACCATCAATAACCACTATCTTGCGATGGTCGCGATTGTTCTGCGAAGTAGTTAACGCTGGTCTAATCGGCGCAAAAACTTTACAATTGATACCAAACTCCTTCATCGTTGTCGGGTAATTAGGTGGTAGCAATGTCAATGTACAAGTGCCATCGTACATCAACCGCACTTCCACGCCGTCGGCCGCCTTTTTCTTTAATATCTCAAGAATGCTATCCCAAAATATTCCTTCTTCAACAATAAAATATTCTAAGAAAATAAATTTCTTAGCTTTTTGTAATTGGAATTTCAACTCTGCGAATTTGTCCTCGCCAAGTGGAAAATATTTCACCGTCGTATTGCGAAACGCCGGGAAGCTGCCATGGTCTTCCAAGTACTTGATTAAGTTGGCGAACTCTGGCTCCTCTGCTGCTGCTTTCTTCTTAAGTGCCTCTTCCGTCCTTAGATAACTTTTCGATGCCTCTTCTAATGATTGAATTCGTCGATTTAGTATCCTGCCACCCGATTGTAAATGAAAGAACAAATAAAATAAACTACCAAAAATCGGCACCACCAAAATCGGCACAATCCATGCCATTTTAAATTCTGGTGAACTAGCTTTATTGATAATGTGCATAACAATCCACGCCATTACTAATTGCGATACCCAATACGCATAGAGCACATATTCACGCAAGAAATTAAAACATGCTAAAAGGAAAAGTATTTGTGCCAAGATAATTAAAAGCATAATTGTCGTTCGTCCGAATACTACTTTTACCAGTCCTTGCCGACCCTTTTCAACCGATATTTTCTTTTCAACTTGGAATTCTTGATTCATACATAGCCCCTTTGTCACACCTACAAATTATAATAAATCCATTAAATCTATCTCTGAAATAATTGCTACGTCTAGCTCCTTGGCCTTTTTATTCTTTGATGAGTTAGACGTCGTGTCATTATTAATTAGATAATTCGTCTTTGAAGTCACCGAACCGGTGACTTTGCCTCCCTTGCTCTCAATTAATTCTTTTAGTTCACCGCGATTAGCAAAATGCTCCACCGCACCAGTCACAACAAAATTCATCCCTTTAAAAATCTGCTCCTCGTCATTGCGAGACACATCCACAATCTGAACCTGCGCCAGCAAATGTACTAATTTTTCTTTGCCCTTTTTATCTTGAAAATAATCCGAAAATGTCTTGGCAATCACTTCTCCAATACCATCTATTTCTTGTAATTCTTCAGGTGTTGCCTTCATGATTTTGTCAAAATCATAATCATAAGCTTTACAAATCATCTTTGCATTGGCCACTCCGATATTTTCTATACCCAATGCATATACCAATCTTGGTAGCGTAGTTACTTTGGCTGTTTCAATACTTTTAATCATATTGTCATAAGACTTTTCGCCAAACCCTTCCATCGTTATAATCGCTTCCTTGTGCTTGGCTATTTCAAAAATATCACCAAAATTTTTAATAAATCCCTTGGCAATAAATTTCTCCATAGTACTTTCTGATAGCCCTTCGATATTCATCGCATCACGACTAACGAATAGCGCAAATGATTTAATCGCCTTAGCGGCACAATCAGGGTTGGTACAGTATAACGATTCCACATCGTTAGCTTTTAAAATCTGCGTTGCCCCATGACACGCTGGACATTCATTAGGAATATCTTTCACTCCACTGCGTGTCATATTTTCAGCAATTTGTGGAATAATCATGTTGGCCTTATATACTCTAATACTATCGCCAATCCCTAACTGCAATCCTTTCATGATACTAATATTATGAACGCTAGCACGGCTAATCGTCGAACCTTCTAACTCAACTGGCTCAAAAATAGCCACGGGATTAATCAATCCCGTCCGAGAAGGACTCCACTCCATCTCCACCAATGTCGTCTTAGCCGTCTCATCCTCCCACTTAAAGGCAATTGCATTGCGGGGGAATTTGGCCGTCGTTCCTAAGGAGTCGCCATAGGCAATATCATCATAAATAGCCACTAGACCATCTGATGGCAGATTGCTCTTACTAACATGCTCTGCAAAATAATCAATCGCCACTTCCATCGTCGCTGACGTCACCTTACGATATTCAACTACTTCAAAACCTTGGCTTGTTAACCAT
>JGI994J12354_10006231_pt1 | contig 10009 bp, 6 predicted proteins | sample IntmicLarv3ML3BL_FD_12354 | JGI IMG/M metagenome (IMG submission 12354)
CCCCGCCATGCCCAGCTCTATGGCACGGCGGATGAAGTCGACGGACATCCTGCCGGATATTCCCTGAATTTGTCCCGGTGTGAGTGAATTTTCGTCATATATCCCGGTTTCAATTATATTTATAGTATCCGGACGAAACAGCGCCTCCTCCGGCGCGCCGCAGATCCTTATGTCGGCCGCCGCTCCTAAAAGCGCCGCCGCTCGCGCCGCCGCCCGGGCGCTGCCGATGAACACAGGGCGGCAAATTTCCGCCAATTCGGAGCTGAGAGCGGCCTTTACCGCGATTTCCGGCCCGACGCCGTTAATATCGCCCATCGTGACGGCAATGACCGGTTTTTTATCTGTAAAACTCATTTTTTTACCCTCCCGGTTAAGAATAGCTGAAAAACCAACAATCGGCAATAAATAAGCCTTATGAAATATAGTTATAACAAATATGTATAAAATTCAATATCAGTTATATATCATTCGCCTTGCGCCTGCCGTCTGAGTATAGTATACTTTAAAATACGGTCAAAAACTTAATATTGGAGTGTGGAAAAGTATGTCTCTCAGGAAAACGACGCTGATTATTAACGGCGCGGAACGCATGTTTCTTTGCGATCCGGAAGAGGATACCTTGGCTATTGTGTTGCGCAAAATCGGTCTAACCGGCACAAAAATCGGCTGCGGTACTGGTCAGTGCGGGGCTTGCTCTGTCATTTTGGATGGCAAAGTGGTGAGATCCTGCGTGCGTAAAATGAAAACCGTGAAGGATTACAGCACGGTTCAGACGATCGAAGGAATCGGAAGCGCGGATAACCTTCATCCCCTTCAGCTCGCGTGGATTGTCCATGGTGGCGTCCAGTGCGGCTTCTGCACACCGGGCTTCATCGTTTCGGCGAAAGCCCTCCTTGACGAAAACACAAGTCCGACCCGTGACGAGGTTCGCGAATGGTTCCGGAAGAACAGGAACGCGTGCCGCTGCACGGGATATAAGCCCCTTGTCGACGCGGTCATGGCTGCCGCAAAGGTTCTGCGCGGCGAGATGACGATGGACGAGCTGTCCTACAAAATCCCCGAGGACGGCAAAATCTATAACTCGCACTATCCGCGGCCCGCGGCTCTCGCGAAGGTTCTCGGAACCTGCGATTATGGCGACGACATCGCCGAAAAGAACCCCGAAATGTTGAAGCTCGCCGTCGTTCTCGGCCGCGTTTCACATGCGAACATCATCTCCATCGACACCGCCGCGGCAGAAGCCGCCCCCGGCGTCGTGCGCGTTCTCACACATAAAGATGTGCAGGGAATCAACCGCATTACGAACCCCGTCGGCCACGCGAGAGCGAAGTCGGACGGCTTTGAGCGCCCGCTTCTCATGGATGAGAAGATATTCCGCTATGGCGACGCCGTCGCCATTGTCTGCGCGGACACAGTGAAGCACGCCCGCGACGCGGCGAAGCTCGTGAAGGTCGAATACGAGCAGCTTCCGGAATATATGAACGCTCTGGATGCTATGGCGGAGGACGCCATCGAAGTGCATCCCGGCTCCCCAAACATTTTCGTCGAGGCGCCCGTATTCAAGGGACAGGATACCCGCGAGCTGTGGGATGACTGCGACACCGTCGTTGAGGGAAGCTTCTATTCCTCCCGCCAGCCGCACCTGGTCATCGAGCCAGATGTCGCTCAGGCGTATATAGACGATGACGATTATCTCGTCGTCCACTGCAAATCCCTGACACTGCATGTCATCATCAACAACCTGCACCGCGGACTCGGCTGGCCGATGGAAAAAATCCGCGTTATCGAGAATCCGACGGGCGCGTCCTTCGGATATGCGATGACTCCGGCCACAGCCGCCCTCGTCGCCATCGCGACGATTGCGACGAAGCAGCCCGTCTCCCTGACGCTCTCTTATGAGGAATATATGCACTTCACGGGCAAGCGCGCCCCCTCCTTCTCAAACGGCAAAATCGGCTGCGACGCCGAGGGCAACCTCAAGGCGCTTGAGTTCGAAATGGCCTTCGAAAAGGGCCCGTATGCCGAGACATCGGGAACCCTCATCACGAAGGGTCTGCGCTTCTTCGGCGCTCCGTATTTCGTGCCGAACGTAATGGGACTGTGCAAGGCTGTTTTCACGAACCACAACTTCTCAACGGCATACCGCGGCTTCGGCTCCCCGCAGGTCTACACCGGCTCCGAGCAGCTCATCGACATGCTCGCCGAAAAGATCGGCATGGATCCGTTTGATTTCCGCTATAAGAACATTCTGCGCGAGGGGCAGGACTCCAACATCGGCAACAAGTTCGATGTCTATCCGATGCAGGGCATAATGGACGCCATGCGTCCGAAGTATGAAGCCGCCCTCGCGAGAGCGAAACGTGAATCCACGCCCGAGAAGCTTCGCGGCGTCGGCATCGCTTGCGGCCAGTACAACACCTCCTCCAGCGCGAACGATCAGGCAGAGATCGCCCTTGAACTAAATCCCGACGGCAGCGTCACGAACTTCAACACATGGGAAGATCAGGGCCAGGGCGCCGACATCGGAACCCTCGTTCACACGCATGAGGCCCTCCGTCCCCTCGGACTTACCCCCGATCAGATAAAGCTCGTCATGAACGACACGCTTCTCTGCCCGAAGACCGGCCCCGCCGCCGGAAGCCGCTCGCACTATATGGCCGGAAACGCCATAATCGACGGCGCNAACAAGCTCATGGACGCCATGCGCAAGCCTGACGGAACCTTCCGCACCTATGACGAAATGGTCGCCGAAGGCATCCCGACGAAATATATCGGCGTGTTCAACACCTCCGGCTACACGAAGAACATGGATGCCAACTCCGGCGAGGGCTATCCCTCCCCCGAGTACACATACGGCATGTTCCTCGCGGATGTCGAGGTCGAGGTCGCGACAGGAAAGACGAAGGTCATCTCCATGCACTGCGTCGCGGATGTCGGAACCATCGGCAACTACCTCGTCGTCGACGGACAGGCCTATGGCGGAATGATGCACTCCATCGGCTTCGCACTCAAGGAAGAGTATGAGGATATAGCGAAGAACATCAGCCTCATCGGAGCAGGCTTCCCCTTCATCGACGATATCCCGGACGGCGAAGATTTCACCATCCAGTATGTCGAGACCGAGCGCCCGACAGGCCCGCAGGGCTCCTCCGGCTGCGCCGAGCTCTTCCAGTCCGCCGGACACACGGCAGTTCTCAACGCCATCAACGCCGCCATCGGCGCGCGTATCTACGCTATCCCCGCCACACCCGATAAGGTCAAGGCGGCCCTCGACGCCGCGAAGGCCGGAACTCCCCTTGTCCAGCAGAAATACTATCTCGGCGAGGACTTCTACGAGACTCTCGACGAGATGAAGGCCAACCCGGTCTAATAAGAAATAATACAGAATCTTAACCCGAATTTGCGGACAACGTGAGAACGTTGTCCGCAAAGATATTATGTTGAGACTAACATCATTTAACTTTGCACTGCAAGAGGATCAATCAGAATATTCCCCGTCGCCGCTTTTTGACCAGCGTAAATCGGAAAAAAGTCAAGGGCGCAAAGCGTTCATTTTACCCTTTACTTTGTTTTCGATTTATGCTCCCTATTGGTTAGACGGCGGGGATACTCCCTTGAGCCGCTCCGCCCATGATTGGGCGGCGGGGGTGGGTAGATTTATAACAAGGCGAAGCCGCTACATGGGTTTGGGGCAAGCCCCAACAAGCATTTTTCAAGAGTGTATATACACTTGAATTGCTTGCTGTTTTGCGGTACAACAAACTACAGTCTGATAAATCAGATAATTTATATACTGTGAAATTGTAATAAAATCTATTTTTGATGCAAAAGGATGAAAGCGAATGAATATTTGGGACGAAAATGTTGGTTTAAAAACTGACGATGTTATTAGATTAGTTGAAGAACAATTCAACATGAAAATAAAGGAAATAATTTTCATCGCAAGCGGTTGGGATAATGATGTCTATATAATTAACGACAAATTTTTATTTAGATTTCCAAGAAGAGATATTGCAAATAAGCTCATAAAAACAGAAGGTAAAGTATTACCAATAATTAAACAATATGTGAGTGTCCCATTTCCAACCCCTATGTTTTTCGGGAACCCTACAAGTTATTATCCTTACAATTTTTTAGGTTATAATTATTGGCATGATTTTAATATTGATGAAATTGATGCGATAAACGGTAAAGATTCAATATCAATTTTGGCAACCTTTTTATCCCAATTACATTCTGTCCCCATTGAAAAAGTTGGAAATATTGTTGGATATGATGATTTGGATAGATTAAATATAAAAAAGAGAAGAGAAATATTAGTGCAAAATACAGATATACTTAAGAGAACGAGCCTATATAATACTTCAAAATTGGAATCTTATATTAACAATTTGACAGATATTAGATTAGATGATGAAAAAACATTAATCCACGGAGATATGCATATCAAAAATTTACTATATAGCTCTAATGGTGTTGTTTCATCAGTAATAGATTTTGGAGATGTACATATTGGTCATAGAGCTAGTGATATTTCAATTATTTATAGTATTATTCCAATCCAATCAAGAAAAAGTTTTTTTGAAAAATATGGTGAAGTATCACAGGAAGCATTAGAATTTGCGAGATTCAAAGCCATCTTTTCAAATACATTTTTGTTTTCGCATGCCTATAATTTGGGCAATACTATATTAGTAAAAAAAATCATTACTTCTTTAGATAATGCCCTTAGTTAAACATAACAGTTTACACCACAGTATAAACATTATCTCCAGTAGTACAAGGTCAAACAAAGCTATCAAAGGAAGATACTAAATGGATATTCTCGCGCTTTTGGAAATGGGGAACGGCTGCATAACGGGCGAGGCCCCGCCTTGCTCCTGCGCGTGTCCCCTCGGTGTCGATGTCCACGCGCTCGCCGGAAAAATGCGCGCGGGCTCTTATGCCGCAGCCTATAAGGCATACGCGAAGGCGGTCGTCTTTCCCGAAATCGTGAGCCGCGTCTGCGACGAACCATGCAGGGCGAAATGCGTCCGTGCGGGGAGTGACGAGGCGATAAATCTGCGCGCGCTCGAGCGCGCGGCGTGCCGTTTTGCGAAAAACAAGAGCCAGAGCTCTTATTTCATACCGCCGAAAAAGCATGCGATTCTCGTCGTCGGAGCGGGCCTTTCCGGCCTAACCTGCGCCATAAAGCTTGCGCAGAGGGGCTATTCCGTGACACTCGCCGAGGCCTCAAACCGTCTTGGCGGCAGACTTTGGGAGCGAGACGATTTGCCGGGTGATGTAATAGAGGCGGAGCTCGGAGCGGCGACGCGGCAGGAGAACCTCACGGTTCGGATGAATGAACCGGTTGAGAGCTTGGAGGGCTTCAAGTTCGACACGGCCTATATCGCAACAGGCGTCGGCGGCGCGGATCTCGGTCTGCGCGGCGCGGCGGGCATATTTTTCTCGCGCTCGGACGACGGTGCGCGCACGCCTCCGGAATCAATCGCGCGCGGCGCGATGGTTACCTACGCCATGGAAAACTACCTGAAAACCGGCACGATGTCCGATCCCGAGCCCGAAATAAAGCAATGCGCCATGACCTACGATAAGCCAATTGAGCCCGCCTTTCCGCCCGCCGCCGAGAGCGCGGAGGATTGGACGGAGGAGGACGCGAAATCGGAGGCCGCCCGCTGTCTGCTCTGCAAATGCACGAGCTGCATGGACGGCTGCGAAATGCTGAAATATTTCAGAAAACTGCCGAAAAAGGTCATAATAGACATCTGCGAGACCTCGGACAAGGACTATATGACGACGAAAATCGGCCTGCGTCAGCTCGGCTCCTGCATGCAGTGCGGGCTGTGCGACGCCGCGTGTCCCGTCGGCGTGGATGTCGGAAAGGTCTGCCTCGAGAGCCGCCGCTCCATGCACAGGGACGGCTCACTGCCGGAAACATTCTATGAATATTGGATAGAGGACATGGACTTCTCGAACAGCGAGGAGGCCGCGCTGCTCTATTCGCCGACCGAGAACCCGAAATATCTCTATTTCCCAGGCTGTCAGATGCCGGCATCCGACCCCGAATATGTGACGAAATCATATAGTTGGCTCCTCGGCGCATTCCCGGACGACGCGGCGCTGATGCTCGGCTGCTGCGGCGCACCCGCGAGCTGGGCGGGGCGCGAGGATGAGCGCCGCGAGGTGATGGACGGTATTTCGGCAAAGTGGATAAGCCTCGGAAAACCCACCGCCGTTCTCGCCTGCCCGACCTGCGTGAAAATGTTCCGCGAATTTTTGCCGGAGATTCCCGTCGTGACCCTCTGGGAGCTGATGGCGGAGCGGGGCGGCTTTGATAAGCTCGAAAATACGGGAACAGCCTCGGTTTTCGATTCCTGCTCGAGCCGGTACAGCCCGAAAATGCGGGGGAGTGTTCGCGGGCTAGCGGGATCGATGGGTTTCGCTCTTGAGGAATTGCCGAGCCATGGCGAGCTGGCGAAATGCTGCGGATACGGCGGGCTCGTTTTCTCCGTCACGCCCGAGATCGTCGACGGGGTCAGGGAACAGAATGCCGCGATGTCGGACAACGACTATATAACCTTCTGCGTCAATTGCCGCGATTCGTTCGCGTCAGTCGGAAAAAATTCCTTCCACATCCTCGACGCGCTGTTTTTCGAGGATTACCGCGAGCGNGGAATGCGTCCGGCCCCGAGCCTTTCGGAGCGGCGCGACAACCGACACCGCGCGAAGCGCATCATGGAGGNAAAAACAGGAAACGGTGGCGAAAGCGCTGCGCGTGAGCCGTATATGGATTTGAAAATTGTCGTCTCACCCGAGCTGACGGCGAAAATGGACAGGGCGCTCGTATACGAGGAAAACATCAAACGGACGCTGTGGTATGCCGAGGAGACGGGATATTCCGTATATGACCCGCGCACCGAATGCTACACCGCGCACATGCTGCAGGGGATATTGACCTATTGGGTGGTCTATAAAAAGACTGAGGACGGCATTTTCGAGATATCAAATGTCTACCGCCACAGGATGGTGATAGAGGAGAGGACGGGGCAAAATGGCTGAGGAACAGATGATATGCGCGCGCTGTAATGTCCCGATGGGGCTCGAAAAGGCGTCGTTCAAATACATGAGCTTCAGCTTTTCGGTTGACCTCCTGACCTGCCCCATTTGCAAGCAGATATATATTCCCGAGGAACTCGTAAACGGCAAAATGGCCTCCGTGGAAATGGAGCTTGAAGAAAAATAATCAGCTCAGACTGCAGACAAAGGGGCCGCAAAGCGAAGTGTGGTCAGCACGAGCCGCGCTTCGGGGAAGCGCGTAAATTCAAAAGCCTTGATTTTCAAGGCTTTTGAATTATGCTTGGGTGGGCTTTGCATACCCAAGCAGATTAAAAATTTCAGCTTGAAGACGTTCGTCTTCAAGCTGAAAGTCGCGATGCAAGAAACTCACTTGCAGAAGCCACATGCTCATTGTCAACGTAAATGCTTATTGTCACATATGTCCTTGATTTTTCGAAAATGCCGCCGGAAGAGGTGTCCTCAAGTGTGGAAAAGGCTAATACCGAGAGCTGACCAACATCATTATTCAAAGACCATATCCCGGCACTAATAATCGGCGTGAAATTATTTGCGGGAGGTCCGAGGGCCGCTTTAAGCTCATTATATAGTTCTGTTATCTTTTTCTCGGTTTTCGCTCCGCTCATTCCCTCGAGGGATAGGGAATACTCAATGCCGGCCAAATATCCGTCATTACTGAAAAGCAAGGAGCTGCGCGCCGGAATCCCCAAGATAGAAATATCGTTCTTTTCAGCACTGAGCCTGTCGCAGTATTGCTCCGGATATTCATAGTATTTATAATTCCCGCTGATATCAGGATGTCCATAGACGCTGTGCTCGTCCGTTTTTGGTTCAACGAGGCTTATTTCAAGGGCTTCAAGAACAGCTTCTAAGCTCTCGCCGGGTGTTCTCCCGGGAATCACGAAGCTATTGTCATCGCAGATGTCGGCTATAGATATATCATTTGCACCATCGTTTGTATCCGTTGCGCAAGCGGTAAGCATAAACAGTAATATGACGAGGGGAAAGAGTTTTTGCATGTGTTCGCTCCTTTCAGCTACCCCCAAAGAGTATGCCGCATTAAGAACCTGTATTCACAGCACGCGCCGTTTTTTGACGGTTTGAGCTGTTGCATTATTAACCTGGAGTGTAGCCCTTTGCAGTGTCGATGATTATCATATTTCGCGCACCGTCCCAGTCCACGCCGAAATTCAGGGCGGCGGCGGCGGCGCGCAGTTTGAAATAGTTGTTGCCGTCTATATTAAAGGCGGTGAAGCTGACCTCCGCACCGTCGAGGTATATGCGGCTGGTGGTGGGTATGGCCTGTTTGTCTCCCGCGCCACGGCCGGACATCTCTCCGCCAACGGCAGTGTAGGCTTGGCCGGATATCAGGGATATCGCATTTTGTGCGCCGTCCCATTGCACCTCGAACTGACGTCCCGTCCCCGAGAGGGTATAGGCGAGGTCGCGGAGCTTGAAATAATTGTTGTCATTTATATTGTATGCGTCAAAGGAAACGGACTCGCCGTTCACCATAACGGTTGCCGCCGTTGGGAGGGCAGTTTTTCCGTCGGAGGCCGATTTCAGTTCGGGATATCCGCCCGGGACGATATGCCAAACATTGTTGAAATCCCAGCCCAAGGCTGTATATGTCTCCCGCTGCATCGCTTCATCTCGGGTTATTGTTCGGTTGGCATCCCTCATATAGAAATAATTGTCGGGGATGTCCACAAACAAATTATTGCTCATCTTGATAAAAGGCATTCCCTCTTCCCAATATCCATGTCCCGAGGCCGCGATTTGCGCGGTGCGCGGGGCTGGGCGCCCCTCTTCTGCCCAAGTATCCCAATCCGAGCGAATTGTGTTTGAGATAACGACGCAGTTTGAAATTTCTGCCCAGCCCTCTATCCAGCCGGAGATGCCTGCGGCCTCATTTTTTCCTGTTATGTTTCCGACACTGAGGCATTTTGAAATTTTCGGGCCGGGATTCGCGTTGCCGACGCCGGTCTCCCCCGCGATGCCTCCGGCAGCACCTTCGGAGATAGTGGCGATGATTTCGGCGTAATTCACACAGTTTTCAATCATACCACCGTTGTGTAGCGCTGTTATGCCGCCTGCCACGGCATAGCCATATACGGTTACGGAGCCTTTTACATAACAGCCGAGAATGTTTCCTGTGTTTTCCGCCGCGATGCCGCCTGCTGTCATGTCCCACTGCCTGAACTGCTCGGCGTAGATATTTCCGTCAAAATAGCAATTGCTCACTGTGCCGTTATTGATGCCGCAGATTCCCCCGAGCTGGGAAAGCTGACCGGATATTTCACCCTCAAAGAAGCAATTGTCTATTCTTCCGTTGTTCGTGATGCAAATTCCTCCGGCGGGAAATATATTCCCCCCGCGCGGCGTGCCTCCCCGGACGCCAAGATTCTTTATGCTTCCCGATTGAGCAACCGTATCGAACAGCGCAAATACAGCAGAATCATCGCCCAGTATCAGGCCGCTTATTACGTGGCCGTTACCGTCAAGCGTTCCGCCGAACACGCCGGAAATGCTCAGCTTGCCGCCATTGTATGAGGACAGGCTGATGTCATTTGTGAGTACATATGAGCCGGACAGGTTGTTTGCAATTCCCGCAAGCTGTTCGGGGGTCGAGATTTTTACGGCGCTNGGNTCGGGNGCGCTGATNGATGTGATAAAGCCTCCCGGCGGTTCCGCGAATGCGTTNGGNGCGCCTCCCGNGATTATGACAAAAATGAGCATTGCTGCAAGGAATCTGCGCTTTAAAGTGCTTCTCATGGTCGTCCTCCTTTAAATTATAGTTATGTGCCTAAGCCCCCCGAAAACGCTTTTCGGAGGGCTCGTTTTCATAATTACGCAAGCGGCTTCAAATCGCCGTTTGCCGCGCCGGTCTGCTTCGCGACGACGTTGAGGCTGCCGTATTTTTCGCGGAGCTTGG
>JGI994J12354_10006232_pt1 | contig 10006 bp, 10 predicted proteins | sample IntmicLarv3ML3BL_FD_12354 | JGI IMG/M metagenome (IMG submission 12354)
CCATAAGGACGAATACCCGCCCCCGGAACGCGCAAAATAGCAGGATAGCGTCCCGGTGTATTAGGCATACACAAAATGCCGTACATGCGTGAACCATTAAAGCCACTCTCATAGCTCACATGATACACGTCCACCGTCGAAGTGCAACGCTCAGGCATAAGTGTATAGATTGGCTTCAACTCTGTTTCGCGGGCTTTCGCCATTGTTTCGTTCCAGAAGGTTTTGAAATCATCGGGATACTTCACCTCCGGGTGAATATCTTCTGCCCCGAAAGCGACCGAAGCCATGCCCTCATAACGTTTTCCGTTGTAGTTAGCCCACACACGGAGACGGTATATGCCGGGCGTTTTCATAGTGGCTGTAAAAGAGGTTTTCCCATCTTTCAGCGTTACCCCTTGCTCCTTTTTGTCGGGAAACATATCGGGACCCATTTCATAGTCGATAGTGGCATCTTTCAATAGCACTCCGTTCATCAGCACCTGCACCTCAAATTTGGCGGTCTCTTTCACTTTGTAATTCCAATCGGCGCGATTGGGCGAGATTACCACTTCAACCAACGTCCTTGCCGGTTGTGCGGCAAGCAAGGATGTCAACATACAGCCCAAGGCCAACATAAAACTTTTCGAAAAATTAAACTTCATGATATTAAGTATTTAAAGTTGTGTATTAATAACAAATGGGGCGGTAAATAGTTTACGGTGTTATCACTAACGCAGCCTGTCTTCGCGGTCTCCGCAAATTTCGGGGTGAATGTTTTATCTTACCAACGTTATTCCGTCGGGTGTGATGGTTATCTTGCGCTCTTTAAATAGTGCGCCAATGGCTTTTTTGTAACTTTTTTTGCTGCATCCGAAGCGGAGGGCTATCTCGTCGGCTGATGATTTGTCGGAAATGGGCAGGTAGCCATCGCTGCCGGTTAACGCCGTCAGTATTTGCTGTGCCAGCGGATCTATTTTTTCGTATCCCGCGGGGTCGGGCAGCAGGTCAATTTTGCCATCGGGGCGCACCTCTTTAATATAGCCTTTCATGCGGTCGCCTTTTTGCAGTGGGCGGTACTGCTGGTTATGATACAGAATGCCCCAGTGGCAATTGTTTACAATGGCCTTGTAGCCCAAGTCGGTGCGCTGAACAATGAGCAAGTCCACCTCTTCGTTGGGTTGGTAAGTTGGCATTTCTGAATCTATGAATTTATCCACTTTCGCCGAGCCTACAATGCGTTGCGACAGCTCATCCCAATAGACATGCACGGCATATACGCCTCCCTCTTCCATGCGCATTTTTTGCTCACGAAAGGGCACAAAAAGGTCTTTCATCAAACCCCAGTCAAGAAACGCACCATGTTCATTAACCCATGCTACCGTAAGGCAGGCAAATTCGCCTATTGTCGCATAGGGTTTTTGCGTGGTGGCCACGGGGCGATGCTCGGAGTCGAGATAGACGAAAACCTCTATCTCTCCTCCTATCTCGAAGGTTTCGGGTACATAGCGGCGTGGAAGCAGAATTTCACCCTTGTCACCGCCATCAAGGTAAAGACCAAACTCCACCTCTTTTACTATTGCCAGGGTATTGTATTTGCCGATAGTCATACTGGGTGGGATTAATATGAGCGGGCAAAAAGTACGCGTTGAGCCGATGGTTTTCCGGTAACCATACACTTTCCGGGCGTTTTGTCGCCTTCGAGTGGAATGCATCGGATGGTTGCTTTGGTTTCGTCTTTTATCAGCTCTTCGGTTTCGGGCGTTCCGTCCCAATGTGCCTCAATAAAGCCGCCCTCTTCCAATTTCTCCTTAAACTCATCGTAGCTGTCAACCTTAACAGTGTGCGAAGCGCGGTAATCGAACGCTTTTTTGTAGATATTATCCTGAATATCTACAAGCAGGTCGGCAATGCGCTGATCAATATTGTCGCACGATACGGTTTCTTTGGTTAGCGTATCGCGGCGAGCCACTTCGATGGTATTGTTCTCAAGGTCGCGACCGCCCATGGCTAAACGAACAGGCACACCTTTCAATTCGTATTCTGCAAATTTCCATCCTGGCTTTTTGTTGTCGGAATTGTCGTATTTCACGCTGATGCCACGGGCTTTCAGTTTTTGAACAATGGTGTCGACTTTCTCGTTTATTTGCACCAACTGCTCGTCGGTGCGGTATATGGGCACAATAACTACCTGATAGGGTGCCAATTTCGGCGGCAACACTAATCCATTGTCGTCAGAGTGCGACATGATCAGACCGCCAATCAGGCGGGTCGATACCCCCCACGAAGTAGCCCACACAAAACTGCGCGAACCGTCTTTGTCGGCAAAGGTAACATCGAATGCTTTGGCAAAGTTTTGCCCAAGAAAGTGCGATGTTCCGGCTTGCAAGGCTTTTCCGTCTTGCATCAACGCCTCAATGGCATAGGTGTCAATAGCTCCGGCAAAGCGCTCGTTGGCCGACTTAACCCCCTTAACAACCGGCATGGCCATGTATTTTTCGGCAAACTCGGCATACACGTTCAGCATTTTCACCGCTTCGGTTTCGGCCTCTTCTTTTGTGGCGTGGGCGGTGTGCCCCTCTTGCCAAAGAAACTCGGCTGTACGCAGAAACAGGCGTGTGCGCATTTCCCAGCGCACCACATTAGCCCACTGGTTGCACAGAATGGGCAGGTCGCGGTACGATTGTATCCAGTTTTTATAGGTATTCCATATAATGGTTTCGGATGTTGGGCGTACAATCAACTCTTCCTCAAGCTTTGCAGCCGGGTCAACTATCACCCCTTTCCCATCGGGGCTGTTTTTGAGGCGATAGTGTGTAACAACGGCGCATTCTTTGGCAAAGCCCTCTACATGGTCGGCCTCTTTACTCAAAAACGATTTGGGTATAAACAGCGGAAAATAGGCGTTAACGTGCCCCGTCTCTTTAAACATATCGTCGAGCTGACGTTGCATTTTTTCCCATATCGCGTAACCATATGGTTTTATTACCATGCAGCCACGTACAGCCGAGTTTTCGGCCAGGTCGGCCTTTATCACCAAATCTTGATACCATTGCGAATAGTTCACACTACGCGAGGTGAGCTCTTTCAGTTCGTTTGCCATTATTATAGAAGGGTTTTATTGTTTGTATTTTTTGTTTTTACTGTCGCAAATTTAGCGAAAAACTTCGATGGTTGCAAGCTGCCGGTTGCTGTTTATTTGCAAGGAATAAAGCGAAACTCTATCAGGTGGTTATAGTCGAAATCATTTAACGTGTTCAGGTAGCTGCTGCCATAGCCGAAGAAGGCAACTGAAGCCTCACCCTTATTGTCGCACAACTCATTGAACAGGTGCAACAGGTTTTTTGCTCGTTTCGACGACAGGTGCTGGTTGTAGCCATCGTTTTTGCCGGCCGATTCGTGGCCGGCTATCAGTAGTGACAAACCGGAATTATCGGCCATAAACCGCTCGAACCGGTTGAGCAACGCCGCCGCGTCCGGTTTAACGGGCGTACTGGAGTGAGGTTTAAACAAATTGCCGGCGGGAATGAAAACAGAAAAAGCCGTATCGGAACGGGCATATAGAGCTTCTTCCCAGTCAATGTAGCCGGACAGAACAGAGTCGATACGGGCAACTTGCTCCCGTTGCCAAACGCGGTGGTCAAAAAGTTCGTTGGCGGCATTATCGGCTACCAGCGGAACAATCAACTCTTTTTTTGCTTTTCCGCGGTGGCTTTTGTCGGTTGTTTTACAAGCATAAAGTGTGAGAAGCACGCACACACAAGCAATGCGCAATATGAAAATATTGTTTCGCGCAGGTCTCATAATATAAAAGAGTTCTCTTTTAGTCGAAAAGCCCAATTGAGTCGCCATAGGCCAACTCGCCCTCAATAATAGCGGCTATTTCTTCTTTCAACAGCGATACTTCACCCTCTTTCTTCGCCAGTTTAACGGCGTAGTCAATCAGCTCATCTTCGTCAATAGCAATCTCGTCTTCCTCGCCTACCTCTTCATCGAAAAGGCCTTTGCTTTCGAAATAGTCGGACATAAGGTCGACCACGTAACAAATGTCGTCGTCGCTGAATTTGTCTTTCATCTCTTCGGGAAGATGTTTTTTGATAAATGCCAACGAATCGTCCTCATCGTAAGCCATCAGATCGTCTTTGTCGCTCATCGGGTTTTATTTTAGGGTTTGTAAGTAGTACAAATGTACGTCATAAATTTGAATATTGGAATAGAAGGCGGATGGAAAAAGCGACCGCTCTTTATATAAAAAGGATTTTACCTCATGAATTATTGACAGATGTAGTCGCTTTTGTTCGCTAAAAACAGCCCCTCTACCTTATCTCCTGCTCTTCTTTCATATCTATTTCGTTGCCGTTGGTGTCAACAAAACGGTATTCGAGCAGTCCGATGCTTTGGTCGGGTATCACTTTCAGGGCAAGTGAGTAGGCGGCTTTCCATTTCCATTTTTTTGAGAAGAGTCCCTGATTAAGGTAGGCGTATATGAACGGGTGTACGTACAGGAAAAATTTCTTTGTTTTCAGGTGGTTGACTAAGTAGTCAATCTTGTTTTCGAGCGTGTCGGTAAACAGCAGCGAGGACTTAATAGTGCCTTTTCCGTAACACACGGGGCAGGTTTCGGCCGTAACAATGTCCATTACCGGACGCACACGTTGGCGGGTAATTTGCATCAGCCCAAACTTGCTGATTGGCAGTATGTTATGCTTGGCACGATCGGAGGTCATAAGCTCTTCCATGTGGTCGAACAGCTTCTTGCGATTATCGAGCTCGTGCATGTCGATAAAGTCGATTACCACAATTCCGCCCATGTCTCGCAGACGCAACTGGCGGGCAATCTCTTCGGCAGCTGCAATGTTTACATCAATAGCCGTATCTTCCTGCCCTTCGCTTTTCTTGGCGCGGTTACCACTGTTTACGTCAATCACGTGCATGGCTTCGGTATGTTCAACCACCAGATAGGCGCCCTTTTTAAAGGTTACGGTTTTCCCGAAAAGCGACTTTATCTGCTTGGTAACGTTGAAGTTATCGAAGATAGGGGAAGGAGAGGTGTAGTGATTCACAATATCTTTCTGAGCCGGGTCTATGATTGTGATGTAATCTTTTACCTCTTTGTAAATGTCTTCGTCGTTGATGTGAATGTTCTGAAACGATGGATTGTATATGTCACGCAGCAGGGCGACAATGCGTCCGGTCTCCTCAAAAAAGAGTGATGGAGCTTTCAGCTTTCTTAGTTTCAGTATGTTGTCTTCCCAACGGCGAAAAAGCACCTTGAGTTCGGCATCGAGCTCGGCTACCCGTTTGCCGTCGGCCGAGGTGCGAACAATTACGCTGAAATTCTTTGGTTTAATGCTTTGAATCAGTTGTCGTAGGCGCGCGCGTTCTTCGCCCGATTTTATTTTTTGCGATACCGACACCTTATCTGCGAAAGGAATCAGCACCAAATAACGCCCGGCAAACGATATTTCGGTTGACAGGCGGGGGCCTTTGGTTGAAATGGGCTCTTTCGTTATTTGCACCAACACCTCGTCGCCTTGCGCTAGCAGGTCGGTAATGCTTCCCGTAATGGGTATTTCGGGCTGCACCTGAAGCTTTGCCAGAGGATATTGTTTTTTGTGATCGCTTTTCAGCAACTTAATGTATTTCTGAAACGTGTTGAAGTTGGGTCCCAGATCTTGATAGTGCAGAAAGGCATCTTTTTTATACCCTATATCCACAAATGCGGCGTTAAGCCCCGGCATCAACTTTTTAATTTTTCCGATATAAATGTTGCCTACCGCAAACGTGGTGCTCCGGTCTTCTTTCTGTATCTCGGCCAGTTTGCCGTTTTCAAGTACGGCAATGCTAACTTCGTTAGGCTGGACATTTACTATTAAATCGCTGTTCACTTCGGTGTGGGTTTATATATAGGGTTATAGACAAAGAACAAACGTAAGGCTATGCTTAGTTTGTTCTCTGTTAGTTTTTTACGTAGACTTATTTTTTCTTTTTATGTCTATTTTTTCTAAGTCTTTTTTTGCGTTTGTGAGTAGACATTTTATGTCTTTTTCTCTTTTTTCCGCTCGGCATAGTGTTTTATTTTATAGATTAATACTTTATGATTATTTTTTCGTTGCTTTCATTGTTTCCATGAAAACTTGAGCTGGCTTAAATGCCGGAATATTGTGCTCGGGGATAATGATAGTCGTGTTTTTCGAAATGTTGCGGGCTGTTTTTTGAGCTCTTTTCTTTACAATAAAACTGCCAAAACCTCTAAGGTATACATTTTCTCCTTTTGCAAGTGAATCTTTCACTATGTCCATGAAACCCTCAATTGTTGCCACTACAGCCGCTTTTTCAATGCCAGCGTTTTTCGAAATCTCGTTAACAATATCTGCCTTAGTCATAACTTTGATTTTTTAGTTTATGTTTTTGTTATTGATTTGTCATTTTCGGTCTGCAAATATAGTGCTTTTATCCGGATCGAAAAAATAATCGCTTGGAATTTTGAAAAAAAAATCTTGTTGCCGATTCCGTTTCGTTCAAAAACATAAACACTTAGCTGTTTCGACTCACTCCCGAGCCGCTTATTTTGTCGTATTTTGACCCATCGTAATGTACTGTTGTTTTCGTTTGTAGAAACAAAATCTTATTACTATCTTTACCGCGGTTTAATAATTATTGTTAGTGCTAATTTATCAGATTAAAGTGCCATGAAACTATACCGGCAGCTGTTTTTTTTATTATCCTTCTCTTTTGTGCTTATCTCTTGCAATAAAGACGAAGGATTTGGCGGATCGTGCTCAATAGAGGGGTATGTATATAACATCATACATCACAACAAAAACTATTCGTTTTTAACCGATACGGTACCCGCTGCCGAGTGGCGGGTTTTCATCCTTGCCGGCGATAACGGGGCTGTTTTAAAAGACATCCGCACCAACTACAATGGTATGTACCGCTTCGATTATCTCCGTAAGGGTACTTATCCTGTATATGCCTATTCGGAGTTTCCGAACGACATTTATCAGGCCGAAATGGTTGAGGTAAAGGCAGGGAAAGGGCTAAACGTGGCCGACACCATATTTGTGCACAACGGGAAAGGATTCGGAACATCCATAATTCAAGGTACAGCGTATGCCACTTTTTATCGCAGAAACGGAGAGTTCCGGGATATGGGCTATCCCATTGAGCAAAGAGTGTATATAAAACGTGCCGGCGAGGTGGTGCCGTTTGACGATGCCCGTGTCGGCAACCTTGGTATATTTGCCTTTAACGGGGTATTGCCGGGCGATTATGAGATTTATATGATAGACGAAGACCGAAATACAGAAAAGCCAACTGTGCCTCACATAGTTTCGATTACGATAACCGAAACAGGAATAGTGTATCAGCTGCCCGAAGAGCAAGAGGGTTGGGAAACAGATGAAAATGGCAACAAGAAAAAGTATACATTCATAATAAATGTATCAGTATAATAGAGCAAACATGAAAACAAGAAATAATACGGTTGTCCTTTTGTTGACACTCTTTTTTTGCGGAGCGGAAACCGTCCAACTATTCGCCGAAACCAGCCAAGCACCGCCGCGTACCGATCAGGAGAGGCGCGATGCCCGGAAAAATTTGGTGGTTAAAGAGATTAATACCGATGCCAGAGGCAAACGCGAGTGGATAGACCATATAACTGTTTGGGATAGCGATGGTTACAAGGTAGAAGAGATTGAGTATGCCGTATACGGTCAACGCGAGCGCGTTACCTTTGTGTACGACAAAACACTCGGTCGCTGCCTGCGCGAAAACGTGTACAATGATAAAAACAAGTTAGTCCGTATACGCAAGTTTGAATACAACGCAGAAGGAAGAAAAACAATACAGTACAACTACAACCCCGATGGCAAACTGTATTCGACCAAGGTATTCGAATATTCGCTCAGCGACTAACCGGCACAGGTATGAGGATAGCGATTTTAGACGATATGACCCCAATTACGTTAGATGAAATGCGCGGCATTCATCTGATGGATCGTGTTGACTCTAAATTCGTAGCTCCCGCGTCGCTGCTTCCTCAGCTGCTCGAAAATATGTCCGGCTATTTCCGGGTGCAGGATATTAACGGTCTTCGTTTGGCACCATACACAACGCAATACTTTGACACGTCCGGTATGGACATGTTTCTGATGCACCAAAACGGGCGGCTGAACAGGCAAAAAATACGCATCCGATCCTATCTCGGACCCGGTGTTTCGTATTTAGAAGTGAAAAATAAAAACAACAAAGGACGGACAAAGAAAATACGGGTGCCTGTTGGGATGTCGCACATTCAAACGGTGCAAGAGTTGGGCGAAAACCTCTCGTTTTTGGAAGAAAATTCACAATTCGATTACCGCAGCCTTACACCTTCCATCTCCAACAGCTTTTATCGCATCACATTGGTAAACAACCGTGCTACAGAGCGCATTACCATCGATACCGACCTGTCATTTTCTAACCACCGCACAGGAAACAGCCACCAGCTCAACCATTTAATGGTGCTTGAGCTCAAGCAAGACGGTTGGCAGCGTTCCGATTTTCGTGATATACTTATGCGTATGCGCATAAAAAAACAGTCGTTTAGTAAATATTGCGTCGGTATTTCGTTGACCGACTCGCTGATTAAAAACAACCGTTTTAAAAAACAATGGAAAATAATTAATAAACAGATAGAAATTTATGAATCAAACCGAATTTGACCCTCAAATAGCACAAGAATATGCCGCGTCGTTGGCCGAAAAAGGACTGACTTTTATGGGCGTAGATGTATTCGACTCAACCATGTTGATGATGCTGCTTATCCGCTTTTTTGCGAACCTGTTGGTATGTTGGGTTATCATCCAGTTTTTTTATTACCGCAAAAGCAAACGGAAAGACTACTATTTCACCTTCATGCTTTTCAGCGCCACCATTTTCTTACTGCTTTTTGTATTGCAAAATCTCTCGATGGAGTTTGGCTTTGCACTGGGGCTTTTCTGTATATTCGGGATGATAAGATACCGGACCGAAACGGTGTCGATACGCGAAATGACCTACTTATTCCTCATTATTGGCATCTCTGCCGTAAATGGGCTGTCGGTCGATGTTGACTACACTTCGTTGGGGGTAACGAACCTGCTTTTCATTCTTATCATTTGGGCTTTAGAAAGCAATAAGTTCTTAAAACACACCTCTACAAAAATTATTCTGTACGAAAAAATTGACTTGATAAAGCCCGAAAATTACAACAAAATGCTCGATGACCTGAAAGATCGTACAGGATTAGAGGTGCAGCGCTTCGAGGTAGGACATATCGATTTCCTTCGCGATGTAGCTTACATAAAGGTATACTATAAGGGCGACCCCGAACAGATTAATACCATCGACAACGTAACCCGTTTTTCTTAGTAACAGTTACTTAGACAGATTCGTACTATACTATGCGCAGATTCGTATTCATCTTACTGTTGTTGGCAGTTCTTCGTCTGGCGGTTGCGCAAGAGCGCGAAACCGATGCCGGACTGTTGCTTTCGTACGAGGCACAGAAAGAGCTTATTCGCAATATGAGCCTGTCGCTTGAAGAAGAGGTGAGGTTAATTACCAACCGCACCGGCTTCGACCGCAGTGTGACCACCGCTGGGCTGGATTATGTCTTTTGGGACAAACGGATAAAAGTGGGCGCGGCATACGCTTTCATCTACCTGTATAACAACGACTTCCTTTTCGAGCCGAGGCATCGCTGCTATTTCAATCTGTCTTATCGCGAAACGCTGGGGCGCTTTACCCTTTCGTGGCGTGGACGGGTGCAAGGTACTTACCGGCAAGAGAATCGCGGAAGCTACAAGATTAATCCCAAATACATTATGAAGAATAAGTTCGAGGTCGAATATTCGATTTGGGGGCGGCCATGGAAGCCGTTCGTATCGTGCGACTTGTCGACCGAGCTTAATGACCCTACCGGCAACGACTTTGCCCGTGTCCGTACCGAAGCGGGAACCACCTACCGCCTGAACCGCACCGACTACCTGACCTTCTTCCTCCG
>JGI994J12354_10006233_pt1 | contig 10004 bp, 8 predicted proteins | sample IntmicLarv3ML3BL_FD_12354 | JGI IMG/M metagenome (IMG submission 12354)
GGACCGGAATTAATGTCACCTGTTACAAGATCAACACCGTCAGGGTTTACCATGGGAACAATCCACAACGAGGCTTCCTGCAGTATGTCCCGGGCATTGAAACTGAAAATCTGTTTGTCATTTGAATATGCGATTAAAAGATTCTCGAAAAAATGCATGAGAACGGGTGTTGTAATCCATTCATTGGCGTGGTGGGATGCATTATATAGAATATTTTTGCTGCCGTTTCCCGCCTTTAAGTAATGTAAGGGACTGCCCGCGGTGCTTTGACCGGTGCTGCCTATGNTTATAAAGGGATATCTGGCAGCAAGCCCCTGAACGCAGTAAGNANTAAGAGCGGAGCTCCAGCTGATTGTTGTGGGCACCACAGGGAAACTGAGGGGCACTACAATATTGGAACCGATTTTGAGACTCAGCGGATCAACACCGGGGTTTGCAATCTCAATAGATCGCAGTGAAGTGCGGTGCATCATAGCGATTCTATAAAAACTGTCGCCGATTTTTACTCTGTGAATAAGATATCCGGTGTAATAAGGCATGAGTGCGCTGTGTGTTAATGAACCGGCAATACCATCTGCCGGCAGCCCATTGCTTCGCTGGAAGTTTTTGAGAGCGGTGAAAGTTTTTAAGCCAAAAAAACCATCTGTAGATCCCGGACTATATCCGGCACGTATAAGGGCAAGCTGCAGGAGTTCAACGGATGCACCTGAGTCACCAAGTCTTAAAATTTGCATGAAAAATTTACCTCCAAACTAGATTAACTGGATTTACTACATTGTATGCGTACAGTATAATTTGCCGTCACTAATTTGCGCAAAGCACACGCATACTGTAATGGCGAGGGAGGATTTTAAATGCGGAAAAAAATAGAAAAACAAACGGTTGCGGTAGTTGTGGCGGTGATGCTGGCATTTACTGCAGCTCCTGCGGCAAATGCAGCCGGCAGGGAACTTGTGCCTATGGGAAACACTGTAGGTATTCAAATGAGCACAGACGGGATAATTGTTGTGGGCTTTGGAACTCAGGACGAAATGGGCGGTGAATCGCCCGCAGAAGCAGCCGGCATAAGAGCGGGAGATGTTATAGTGGGTGTCGGCGGTAGAAGCACCAGAACAGCGGCGGAGTTTCTTGCCGCCGTATCTCAGCTGGATGGCGGTGATGTTGAAATTCAGGTTTTACGCTCTGGTGAGCAAAAGAGCTTTAATGTTAAACCTACACTGTCTGAAAACGGAACTTGGCAGCTTGGTATTTGGCTAAGAGACAGTGTTTCGGGGATAGGAACCGTGACTTTTTATGATCCGGAAAATGGAACTTATGGAGCCCTTGGACACCCCATAAGTGATTTTGATACCGGTATTATTATGCCCGTCGGAGAGGGCACAATTATGTTTTCAACGGTGGTGGATGTAAAACCGGGAGTGAGCGGTTCTCCGGGAGAATTGTGCGGTTTTTTTGAAATTGATGATAAAATAGGGAATATTTCCATAAACTCGGAAAGCGGAATCTTTGGAATGCTTGAAAGCGGGCAGAGAAAAGAGACAATTCCGGTTGGAACAGCAGGGGAAATCAGAACGGGAAAAGCAACGATACTTTCAAATGTCAGAGATACTTTAATTGAAGAGTTTGAAGTGGAGATAACCAGAGTTTACCGCGGCGAGGAGAATGGACGGAGCATGATGATAAGTGTAACCGACCCTAAACTGCTGCAAATAACCGGAGGAATAGTACAGGGAATGAGCGGCAGCCCGATAATCCAGAACGGAAAACTGATCGGTGCGGTTACACATGTGCTGGTCAATGATCCGACGAGAGGATATGGCATTGCCATTGAGGAAATGCTGAAAATGTCAGATGCTCTCGTGATGCCAAACGCAGCATAATAATAAAAGGTGCGGATTTATCCGCGCCTTCTATAATTATTGTCACATTTATGCGCCTTGCAGGAAAAATTGCGATGAAAAAATGATGGAAACAGCTGTTAATATAAATCTAGATATGCTATAATAGATTAGTATCAGAACCATATGTAGAATTGGATATGGCACAAGAATACTCGCATACAAGGGAGCAGTTTATGAAAAGAAGATTTCTGACCATACTGTGTGTAATTGTAATGTGCTTGGCACTTGGAATTACAGCAAATGCCGCTGAAGCCAGCACAGTTACAATCAGCGGAGATAAGGTTTCNATAAGCATAACAAATGTTGTNAATCAGACAGAGATGGTAATTGACCGCGGNTGGGGAGCGGAGACNCAAACGGTTTATTGGGTTCCGGTATCGGGAACCACAATGGAACTCGAGATAAATGAGTCGGCAAAAAACACAGTTGTTATCGGCGGAGAGGAGCTGCATCCAATCACGTGGGTCACCCACAAAAACGGAGCGAACCTTGAAGATATGGATGACAGCGGAGTGTGGTATATTGACAATAAACTGAGCCTGGACATTTGGTGGACCACAGCGCCGCAAAAATACTTAAACGGAAACATTGTTTTTGAATGCTGGTATCCGGAGATTGACGGGGTTTCGGCAACGGGAGATACAAGTCCTCCGCTGTTTATTACCTTCACTGACATGACTACTGTGGATAAGCCGAATGGAAATCAGCCTCCTGAAGCTGATCTTATCGCACGACCCACAAGCTCGGCTGTTATTGTGAACGGCAAAAATATTTCATTTGATGCATACAATATAAATGATAATAACTATTTCAAACTTCGCGATGTCGCATATGCTCTCTCCGGCAGTGAGAGACAATTCGACACTGTATGGGATGCAGAAAGAAACGCAATACTTCTTGTAACAGGAACTCCCTACACAATAGTGGGAGGAGAAATGGGCGGTAAGGGCACGGAGAATAAGCTGCCGATGCTTACAAAATCAAAAATACTGCTTGATGAGCAGGAAGTTAATTTTAAGGCATATAACATTGACGGAAACAACTATTTCAAGCTGAGAGACGTTGCCGAGACATTTGACTTCCTCTTGGAGTGGGACGGTGAAAACAATACCATAAAAGTCAACACCAGCGAATGGTATATACCGTAATATAAAAAATAAGTATAGCGTACGCGCCGGATTCCACGGTGCGTACGCTATTTTTAATGCTGCATAGACGGATTTGAAGACGACAAACCCTCAGCCGGGAGAGACTGAGGGTTCGTCAAAGAGAGGAGTATTTGGGAGAAAATAGAGAATGGAATCATTTTAGTGGGGATTTATTATCCCAGTTAGAAGAGCTCCGCCGCATCCATTAATTCTATATCTACGTCGAAGCTGTCTCCATTGCGGAAGATAGTGAGTGTAATATAGTCGCCAACCTTGAATTCAGATGTGATGGCTTTAACTTCTTCCACAAAGTAAACATCGGTGCCGTCTACTGCGGTGATGATATCGCCCTTTCGGACTCCACCGTTATCCGCACCTGAGTTTTTAGTAACACTTTCAATGTACAGTCCGCGAGTCAGACCGTGGGTTTCGGTAATCTCTTTTGGGATGTCGCTGCCGATTATCACGCCGATTCCCGGTCTGCCGGGGACATATCCGCGCTCGATGAGCGCATCTACAACGTTTTTCAGCGTTACGCTTGGAATTGCGAACCCAATGCCCTCAATGCTGGAATAAAACGAGGACATTTTCATATTTGTCACACCGATTACCTGACCATGCATGTTGATTAGCGGACCGCCGGAGTTTCCTTCGTTGATGGCAGTGTTTGTTTGCAGTAAGGTCATATTATATCCGGCGTATGCAACGTCACGGTTAATTGCGGATATTATTCCGTTGGTCATGGTTCCTCTGAACTGGTCACCCAGAGGATTTCCTATTGCTACAACGTCATCGCCAACCTCCAGCCGGGAGGAATCGCCAAACTCTGCAACAGGCAGACCTTCAGCGTCGATTTTTAAAACCGCGATGTCACTTGCAGTATCAATACCAACAAGTTTTGCCTCAAATTCACGATTATCTTCCGTTGTGGCTAAAACCGAGGATGTTCCTTCCAGAACATGGGCGTTTGTGATAATATACCCATCCTCTGTAAAAATTATACCTGTGCCCCAGCTATATGCGCCATATTTGTCACCATAGTTTGCGGTGATTGAAACTACTGCCGGTGAACAGCGCTTATACACATCCTGGAGCGAAAGTGCCTGACCTTCTGAGTAGGGTGCCAGATTTAAGGTGACTCCTGTACCTGTGGGTGCTGAAGGGATGGTATTTTCCTGTGTTGGCAAATTTCCAAAATATTCGTCCATCGGGGGTATCATGCCCGGTACAACAGGCGGCGTTGAAGGACCAATAGAAGCCGGCAGTTCAATTTCAGGTGTAAACACAATCATAAAGACTGCGGTGACTAAAACCAAAAGGAGCAAACTCAGCGTAATCCACTTGGTCGGTGAGCTTTTTTTCCTCTTCGGTGCGTCATGCATATAATATGCATTGTAGCCTGTCTGTTGTTCCTGATGGAAAGAGAGAGAGCCGGCGGGGCGGGGTGGGAGGTTGGTTTGTGTGTGAAGGCGCTCCGCCGGCGAATTATCGTATTCGGGGTTTATATGCAGTCCGCTGCCCTGATTCCGAGGATTATACCATGTCTCCGGGTTAACGTCCTTCGGTTGGCTGAAGTGTAAATTGTCGTCGTGCATTTGTTTTCCCCCTTGAGGTTGAATTTAGTATAAGGCTGCCTTTTGAAGTCAATGTGAATAGCCTATGAACCTTTTGTTAACGAAAAGCATCATTTTTGCAACGTATTGCTTTGGGTTGACTTTACTGTATGTTTCTCCAAAAACAGAGAAAGCGAAAAAACGAATTCTGTGGTGCCGTCTTTACTGGTCACATATATGTCTTCACCGTGACTGTTTAGAATGGATTTGACTATATATAGCCCAAGACCGACTCCGTCACGGTCACGTGAACGGGATCTGTCAGTTTTGTGGAAACGGTCAAATACCAGAGGAAGCTCTGTTTCCGGTATGGTTATGCCTGAGTTTTTAACAGACACATAAGCCTTGCGTCCCTGCTTCCACAGAGAAATGGAAAGAGTGCTGCCGGCATCTGCAAACTTAATGGCGTTGTCGAGAAGGTTATATACCACTTGGGTGATTGCGTCGCTGTCACCGAGAACGGTTATTGAATCCTCGGGGATATTTGCATCCACATCAAGATCGTGTTCCGTGATGTTGGACTCAAAGTTAATGAGGGTTTGCCGCAGTGTCTCAGAGATATCGAAGGGACGCTTGTTTACTTCTTTTGGAGTTGGAGAAGCGTCTGTTACCTGAGAGAGCTCCAGCATTTTTCTGACAAGCCGGGCGAGCCTTTTTGTCTCGCTGGAAATAGTTGTGAGATACTGCTCCTGGTCTTTGGCAGGGATTGTTCCGTCAAGAATTCCGTCGGCAAAGCCTGCTATTGTGGTCATGGGAGTTTTCAACTCATGGGATACGTTGGCTATGAATTCCCTTTGGAGTTCATCCGATTTCTGCAAAGAGTCCGCCATTGCGTTAAATGCACCGGTAAGTTCGCCAAGCTCATCTTCGCGGTACTCATCTTCTGATACACGGGCAGAAAAATCACCGTGGGAGAAGCGGCGGGCAGCAGAGGTCATTTCGTTGATCGGATTTGCCAGACGCTTTGAGGATATATATGACATTATCATGGCAAGAAGCACTATCAGAAGGGCTGTTAAGGAAAAGAGCGACAGAAACGTGCTCCATGTGTCAATAAGAGAGCTGCTGTCAGATGCAGCGAAGGCATATCCTACTATTCGCATGCTGCCACCTGTTCCATTATAGACCGGCTCAGCCGCCACGTAGCACAGAGATGAGAGCAAGCCGTTTAAATTGGTGAGAGTGCTTAGATTACCGGTTTCATACAGCGTGCTTATTAAAGTCGAGCTGAGATTTTTATTCATATGTTTGCATGTCCCGGGTTTGTCGGAGCAGTTTGATATGACTCCGTTGCTGTCACAGACAAAGACATGGTGGCCTGAGATTGTAGAAAGACCCGAGAGCTGCATTCTAAGATGCATGCTGCGAAGCACATTACCCTCAGCTTCCGTGCCGGAAACCCCGGAGGATTGGCGAAAAGCCTGCATCGCATTTTGAGAACCGACAACGGCAGTGTTTTCAATACTCTCCCTGCGTTCGTTAATAAGGACACCGCGCCCCAGTATAACGAAAACAATACCAAGAAGGAGAAAACTGACCAGCACCATGCAAGTGCTCATTAGAAAACTCTTTAAATATAGGCTTTTCATGTTACGGTAACTTCCAGCTTATAGCCGACTCCCCAAACAGTTTTCAGGCACCATTGGTCACTGACACCCTCTAATTTCTCGCGGAGGCGTTTAATATGCACGTCAACAGTGCGGGAGTCTCCAAAGTAATCAAAGCCCCAAACTTCATCAAGAAGCTGATTTCGGGTGTATACCCTGTTGGGAGACGCGGCAAGATGATATAAGAGCTCCATTTCTTTCGGCGGTGTGTCAATGCGTTTGCCGTCAACCAGAAGCTCGTATGAGTCCAGGTTTATTACAAGTTTGTCAAAGCTGAGTTTTTTATCTGTGTGACCGGAATCCGGCTCGGTTCGGCGCATAACAGCATGTATGCGGGCGAGAAGCTCTTTAATTTCAAAGGGTTTTACAATATAGTCGTCAGCACCCATTTCAAGACCTGAGACTTTGTCGAATGTCTCACCTTTGGCGGTGAGCATGATAATCGGAACCTTTGAATGCTGTCTTATCTCCCGGCAGACCTGCCAGCCGTCTTTAACGGGAAGCATAATGTCGAGAAGTATAATATCAGGGGAGAGAGACAGGGCTAGCTCTGCCCCGTTACCGCCGTCGCCTGAGATGGTGACGGTGAAACCGTCCTTTTCAAGATATAGCCTGAGAAGCTCGGCTATATTCCCGTCATCTTCAATTACGAGAGCTTTTTTTGCCATGGAGTGGTCCTCCTTTATGAAAAAATGCGAGGTGATTAATTAGTATAATATACATTAATTGTATTATACCTCAAAAAACGACGCTGTGGTGAACAAAATGTTAAGGAGAAGGCGGGATAGTTTAACTTGCGCAGCTGACAGGACTGTTATATAATTACTTACTAATCTTTTTCTAATCTTTAAACCATTACCGTTTAATTTGCGGCTGTTATTATACAGTCAATCAAATAAAACGGAGGAGAGAAAAATGACCAATATTGAAAAAGTTGAAAAACTTCGCGAAAAGGCAAATGTCAACTACGCTGACGCAAAAGATGCACTTGAGCGCAGCGACTGGGATGTGCTGGATGCCATGATTCTGCTTGAAAAGGATGGCAAAATTCCCACAGAGCAGAATATCGTTGAAGTAGCTTATACAACAAAAGATGATGAGCCAAATGCAGAGCAGAGTACAGCCTCCGCGGGGAGCACCCCGGGACTTGGAGATTTATTGAGACAATTCGTTCGCTTTGCAGGCAGGCTGATAAAAAAAGGGAATGCAAACACTCTGATAGTGGAGAGAGGTTCTGAGACAATCGTTGGAGTGCCGGTGACGATATTTGTTCTGCTCGCAGCGTTGGCATTCTGGGCAATCATACCTCTTCTTATAATAGGATTGTTTTTCGGATTCAAGTACAGCTTTTCCGGTCCGGATCTTGGTAAGGATCATATAAATAGTGCCATTCACAAGGCAAATGATGTTGCTGATGGTATAAAAAAAGAATTCCAGGATAAAAAGGCCGAGTAATACGCGAGTATTATAGAAAATGGGTGGTTATTATGTCGGAAAAAATTCTTGTCATTGAAGATGAGGAGAAAATAGCCAGATTTGTGGAGCTGGAACTGCTGCACGAGGGCTATGATGTGACAAAATGTATGGACGGGAGAGAGGGACTCGCGCTGTCTGAGAGCGGGGATTTTGATCTCATCGTTCTGGATATAATGCTGCCCGGACTTAATGGGCTTGAAGTCTTGCGCAGATTGCGCAAGACTTCTGATTTGCCGGTTATTATGCTCACGGCGAGAGATGCAGTTATGGATAAAGTTTCCGGACTGGATATGGGCGCGGACGACTATATCACAAAGCCATTTGCAATAGAAGAGCTTCTGGCGAGAATCAGAGTCTGCCTCAGGAAAAAAGAAAACCATGCTCCGGAGCCGCAGAGCGAAGAGCTTTGCCGCGGAAATCTCAGGCTGCACCCTTTGAGGCATGAAGTTCGTGTCGGTGAGGAACCGGTTGAGCTGACAAATCGTGAATTTTCCCTTCTGCGCACACTTTTGGAGAATAAAAATATAGTTTTATCCAGAGATACACTTTTAGAACGTGTATGGGGATATGACTATATGGGAGAGACAAATGTTGTCGATGTTTATATACGTTATCTCCGGTCAAAGATTGACGATGTGTTTGGAATCCAAGTAATAACTACTGTGCGCGGAGTGGGATATGTGATAAAGGATTAGTATTATGGCTAAAGTGAATCCTGAGCCGGTATATGTATACGACGAAAGAACAGCACTCAGACCAAGAAGAACGCGCTCTATCGCCCGTGCGATAAACACGGGGTTTTCAGCGCGCATATTTATGATTTTTCTTGGGATGGATGTAATCATCCTCTGGCCTGAGCTTTTTGATATTCTTACCGGGTTTATTAATGGACAGAGAACCTTCGATCTTAGTACTCTGTTTCAAGCTATGCATGGAAACATACATATTTTGGCTTTTCAGTGCGTTGTATGGTTTTTTTCTCTCTTTATCGGTGTTGGAAGCATCAGAAGAAAACTGCGTCCGCTGGACGAGCTGACAAATGCAGCCAGCTTTTTTACAAGCCAGAACACGGCATACGAAGCGCGGTTTCATGATCTTGAAAGCGCTATTGAAAATATAAGTCCTACAAGCGAAGATGCCGTTCTCAGAACCGGAGACAAGGAACTTGCCGGTCTTGAACAGGCGGTTAACAAACTCATGCGCCGCATGAGGGACTCATACAGGCAGCAGGCTCGGTTTGTTTCGGATGCGTCCCACGAGCTGCGTACCCCGATTGCCGTGATTCAGGGATATGCAAACATGCTGGATCGTTGGGGTAAAGAGGATGAAAAAGTTCTGACAGAATCCATTGATGCTATTAAAGCTGAGTCAGACCACATGAAGAAACTGGTGGAGCAGCTTCTGTTTCTGGCAAGGGGCGACAGCGGAAAAACCAAGCTGAATATAGAAAATATCGACTTGGCAGGCATGATGCGGGAAGTTCTTGAAGAGTCGGAGATGATTGACAAGGAGCACACCTATAAACTGCGGGAAAACGGATCGGTGATGACACTCGGCGACCCGGATATGTTAAAACAAACTGCCCGAATACTTGTGGACAACGCGGTGAAATACAGCGCTCCGGGAGAGGAAATTACCTTGAAAACCGGATACATGGACGGGTATCCCACCTTCACCGTTCAGGATAATGGAGTGGGAATGACGCAGTCGGATGTGCCCCATGTTTTTGAGCGTTTTTACCGTGCGGACTCATCCCGCGCAAGAGAATCCGGAGGAACCGGACTGGGGCTTGCCATCGCAAAGTGGATCGTTGACAGGCACAACGGCTGGTTTGTAGTTATGAGCCGGGAAGAGATAGGGACGCGAATAACAGTCTGCCTCAGACCTCATCCTGATGAGGAAAGCACATTATAAAAAAAAATAACAAAAAGCGCATCCGGAATTGGAGTATGTTGAGATAGAAAACAAATTGTAAGGGCGGTCTGTGACCGCCCGCGGGCGAACAAAGTTCGCCCCTACGAGTTTTCATAAAACAACGCCCTTAGAGTGTGGTGACATAAGAAAACAAACAAGGATACAGTGATTGCGAGCTGTATCCTTATTTATTATAATGGGAAATAGAGTAGCAAGCATAGGAAGTGCGGCTACACTTCTAAAAAATCCCCAAACCTTTAGATGCTACGACTTGCTTGTGGCCACAGACGGGTTGTCAGAATATAGTTCTTTTTTTACACGTTAGAAGACGATGACGAGCAAACA
>JGI994J12354_10006234_pt1 | contig 10003 bp, 9 predicted proteins | sample IntmicLarv3ML3BL_FD_12354 | JGI IMG/M metagenome (IMG submission 12354)
CTTGCGTAGGTTACTTGAAAAACCGGCCATTATTTATTTGGCTGACAATTCAATTTCCGGCCACGTTGTTTTTGTTATGCCTTGATTTACCGATCTTTCTCGTTCTTGATTGGTCGGTTTTTCATTTAGATTGTCTGGCCTCGTTTTCGCTTGACAAAAGCAGAATATTTCTGAAATATGATTCATGGTGATGTGGATGGCATTATTAAAGATATTCGGGAGGCACATAAAAACGATACTAAGAGTGCGCCGGACACCACCCCTATAATGAATTTCAAAAAAGGAATGGATGTTGCTGCAAATTTCAAGGGAAGCCCAATGGAAAAGCAGATTGCGGTGCTGTTAGGGCAAATCGGTGTGGATTTCAAAAAGTTGTCCGATGAAGAGCTGCGGACACTTGTAAAAATTTTGAGCAAGTCGAATCTAATCAAAACGACACTAAGCAACCGAGGAAAACGACGTAAAAGATAGATAGAAGATTTCTTTCCCGCCGCTAAGAGTATATCCGCAAAACAGAACCCGTCAAGGCTAAAATGAACGCTCGGTGCGCGGCCTTGACGGGATTTAATTTTGCGGATGTTTGGCAATTAAGCGGGAAACGGATATTTATTTGACGACCAAGTGTGTCAATATTTCTTGTATTGTTCGCTAAAATGAAGTATAATGTCATTATCTATAAAATGCACTTTGAGGTGATCTCATGGACTATGTTACAGCCAAAGAAAAATCCGAAGAATGGGGCATCTCTTTGCGTCGCGTTCAAGTCTTTTGTGAGGAAGGGCGCATAGAGAGAGTTTCTCGTATGGGGAAGATTTGGATCATCCCAAAAGATGCCGAGAAGCCCGCCGATAAACGATATAAAGAAAATAAGCAGAAAGGAAATGATCAGAATGAAGAGTAATTTCTCGTTTTTAGAAAAGCTGTTTCCCGCACTTGAAAAGCATGGCAGTTTATCAGAAAGTTATCTCTATTCCGACCCTAATACCTGCCTGTATAAGCTTGGAATTTTTTCCGAAACTGTTGTCAATTATATGTTTGACTTGGACAAGTTCACTGAACCTACATATGACAACACTTTTGCAAATCGAATTAAAATACTAAAGCGCGAGGGGCTTCTCTCTCGTGATATTGATGATATTCTTTATCATCTTCGCAAAAAGCGAAATGAAGCAGTACATGCTGGGCACGATTCATTTGAGGATTGCAAAACACTGTTAAAAATGGCGCATTCGCTTGCCATCTGGTTCATGCAAACTTACGGAGATTGGAACTTCAATGCCGGGAATTTCGTTATGCCAGAAGATAATTGAGGCGATAAAGTCCTTGCCACTTTGCAAAAAGAAAATGAGGTGCTTTCAGAAAAGCTTAGTGCTATGGAAATTGCACAACAAACAGCCGCCGTTTCCAAAAAGACGGTTCCGCTTTCCGAGCGCATCAAGCTTGCTGATACCGCTGCCAACAATATGAAACTGACCGAAGCGGAAACCCGCCGTATCATTGACGAGCAACTTCGCAAGGTTGACTGGGAAGCAGACACTGTTAATTTGCGTTACGCAAAAGGCACAAGGCCGCAAAAGGGCAGAAACCTCGCCATTGCCGAATGGCCAACCGATTCAAAAATTGCTAATCGTGGGGCTGTTGATTACGCACTTTTTGTTGGGCTTCAGCTTGTTGGTATTATTGAAGCAAAGCGGGCATACACCGATGTTTCTTCTGTAATTGACAATCAGTGCGGGGATTATGGTACGACCATAAAAGCTGAACACAACGAATATTGTATTGGCGCATGGGGTGACTACAAAGTTCCCTTTGTATTTGCGACCAATGGCAGACCGTATCTCAAACAATTTGAAACGAAATCCGGCATCTGGTATCGCGATACAAGAAATAGTTCCAACATCCCCAAAGCTCGTCAAGGTTGGATGAGACCTGACGGAATTATCGGTCTGCTTGAAAAAGACCTTGAAGCCGCTAATAAGAAGCTAACGGAAATGTCAACTGACTTTTTGACCGATAAGGATGGCCTTAATCTGTACCCATATCAAGTACGTGCAGTTGAGGCGGCAGAGAAAGCAATCATTGATGGTAAAGAAACCGCACTATTATCCATGGCAACAGGAACAGGCAAAACCCGTACTATTCTTGGAATGATTTATCGTTTCCTGAAAACCGAGCGTTTCAAACGCATCCTCTTCCTTGTGGACAGAACTGCGCTTGGAGAGCAGACACAGGATGTATTTAAAGAAATCAAGTTGGAAGATTTGATGACTCTGGATGATATATACAATATCAAAACGCTCGACGACAAAGATATCGACAAGGAAACGAAAATCCATGTTGCCACTGTGCAAAGCCTTGTCAAACGTATTCTGTACAATGAGGATGACAAAATGCCCTCAATCACCGATTATGATTGTATTGTGATTGATGAAGCCCATCGTGGCTATATCTTGGACAAAGAGATGGGCGATGATGAAGTTCTATACCGCAGCCAGCTTGACTATGTCAGCAAATATCGCACAGTTATCGAGTTTTTTGACGCGGTGAAAATTGCTCTGACCGCTACGCCAGCACTCCACACTGCCGAGATTTTCGGTAAACCTGTTTTCAATTATTCGTATCGTGAAGCCGTTATCGAAGGGTACCTTGTTGACCACGATGCGCCCCACGATATCAGAACCAAGTTGAGTGAAGGCGGCATTAAGTTTGAAAAAGGTGATATCGTTCCGATATACGATCCCGATACCGGAGAGATAACCAACAGTGACGAGCTTGAGGACGAGCTCAAATTTGACATTGAAACCTTTAACCGTCAGGTCATTACCGAGAACTTCAATCGCACCGTTCTTGAGGAAATCACACAGGAGCTCAATCCGGAAGGCGATGGCAAAACGCTCATTTATGCTGTGGATGACAGTCATGCCGATATGATTGTCAAAATACTCAAGGAAATCTATGAGCCTATGGGCATACCTAATGATGCTGTTATGAAGATAACCGGCAGCATTGGAGGCGGTAACAAAAAGAAAGTCCTTGAGGCGGTCAAACGCTTCAAGAACGAAAAATATCCCAACATCGCCGTTACGGTGGATTTGCTTACAACCGGTATTGATGTGCCCAAAATAACAACGCTTGTTTTTATGCGCCGAGTAAAATCCCGTATCCTGTTTGAACAGATGTTGGGGCGCGCTACGCGCCTTTGCCCCGATAGCGGCAAGACCCACTTTGAAATTTATGACCCTGTGCGCGTGTATGAAGTGTTGGAGCAGGTAAATACAATGAAGCCTGTTTCCACATCTGAATCGGCAACCTTTGTAGATTTGCTGAACGGATTGAATACATTTGAAACTGAGGCGCAGGTCAAAAATCAGATTGACCTTATCATTGCCAAGATGCAGCGCAAGAAAAGAAACATGACTGAAAAGGCACAGGAGAACTTTGTTGACCTTTCCGGCGGAATTGATGTGACACAGTTCATCAATCAAACTCGTGCCATGCAGCCAAATGAAGCTACGGAACATATCCTTAAAAATCTGAGCCTGTTTGAAATACTCAGCGAATCAGGAGCAACGCGCGGCAGACCCGTTGTAATTTCCAATCAGGAAGATGAACTTTTAAGCCATACACGCGGCTATGGTGAGAGCAAAAATCCGCAGGATTACCTCGACGAATTTAATGACTTTATCACCGATAACATCAACAAAATTGCTGCGTTGCAAATCGTTTGCACAAAACCGAGGAATTTGACGCGCGAAAGCCTCAAGAGCCTAAAGCTGGAGCTTGACCGCCATAATTTCACTGAAACTCAATTAAACACGGCTTGGCGCGAATGGACAAATGAGGCTATCACTGCCGACATTATCAGCTTTATACGTCGCAGTGCATTGGGAACGGTTTTACTTAGCAGTGAGGAGCGCATTCAAAGGGCGGTTGAAAAGCTTATCCGAAATCACAGTTTTTCAAAGATGGAATTGGATTGGCTCGCCCGCATTGAAAAAACACTGGTTGCTGAAACAGTGCTTGACCGCGAGATTTTCGAGACAGGCGCGTTCAAGGCAAACGGTGGCTTTGTCCAGATTAACAAACGCTTTAGAGGAAAATTAGATGAACTCATACAGGAACTAAACGATTACCTGTACGATGATGGAGGAAAAACCGCATGAACAATCAGGAAATCGTATCAAAGCTCTGGAATCTGTGCAATGTGTTGCGTGATGACGGCATCACTTATCACCAGTATGTCACCGAGCTTACCTATATTCTCTTTCTCAAGATGACCAAGGAAACTGACACTGATGAACAAATCCCCGCTGAATACCGCTGGGATCAGCTTATCAAAAAGCAGGGCATAGAGCTCAAGCGTTTTTACAACGAGCTTTTGCAGCACTTAGGCGAAAACTGCACTGGGCGCATTCGTGAAATTTATTCCGGCGCACGTTCTAACATTGACGAACCGAAAAACCTTGAGAAGATTATTACTAATATAAATGACCTTGATTGGTATTCCGCTAAAGAAGAAGGTCTCGGAAATCTTTATGAAGGTCTGCTGGAGAAGAACGCAAACGAGAAGAAGTCAGGCGCGGGACAGTATTTCACGCCGCGCGTACTGATTGACATTATGACACAGCTTATAGCCCCGCAACCGGGGGAGCGTTGCAACGACCCTGCCTGCGGCACCTTCGGGTTTATGATTGCCGCCGACCGTTATGTAAAAAACAGCACCAACGATTTGTTTGATTTAGGCTCACTGGAAAAACAAAACTTTCAGATTAACGAAGCCTTTACCGGCTGTGAGTTAGTGCATGACGCTCACCGTTTAGCACTGATGAATGCTATGCTTCATGGAATTAACGGCGAGATTAAACTGGCGGACACTCTTTCTAATCAAGGTAAATCTATGAAGGGGTTCGATGTGGTGCTGACCAATCCGCCGTTTGGCACTAAAAAGGGCGGCGAGCGCGCCACCCGCGATGACCTCACTTTCCCCAGTGGCAACAAGCAGCTAAATTTTTTACAGCATAGTTACCGCAGTCTGAAAACAGATGGCAAAGCTCGTGCCGCTGTTGTACTGCCGGACAATGTGCTGTTTGCTGATGGTGACGGTGCTAAAATCCGAGCCGATTTGATGGATAAGTGCAATCTACATACCATTTTGCGTCTGCCCACCGGCATTTTCTATGCGCAGGGTGTAAAAACCAATGTGCTGTTTTTCACACGTGGCAAAACCGAAAAGGGCAACACCAAAGAGGTTTGGATTTACGATCTGCGCACCAATATGCAAGGCTTTGGCAAGACCGCGCCTCTCAAACATGAGCATTTTGATGCCTTCGTTGCGGCTCATACCGCCGAAGATAGGTCAATGGTGGAGGACGAACGATGGAACGGTTTCACCCGTGAGCAGATTTCCAGCAAGGGCGACAGCCTTGACCTTGGCCTGATTCGCGACGATTCTGTTCTAGATTATGACGACCTGCAAGACCCTGTTGAGAGCGGCGAAGAGATTGCCGAACAGCTTGAAGAGGCTATGGACTTGATTTTGAGTGTAGTGAAAGAACTCAAAAGCTTGGGCGGTGAACTGTGATGGCGAAAGCAAAAAAACAAAGCATGACAGCCGAAGAACGCCTCGCCGCTTCGCTCGTGCCGGAGAGTGAACATCCTTATGTAGTTCCAGAGAATTGGCTATTCTTTTATTTCACAAGTCTTATTGATGTGCAGGGTGGAACGCAGCCTCCCAAAAGCACTTTTATCGATTCACCTAGAGAAAATTATGTGCGGTTAGTGCAAATACGCGATTTTGCATCAGATAAATATGCAGTTTATATACCAGACAAGAAAAATCTAAGAAAATTCACGGAAAATGATGTAATGATAGCTCGTTATGGCGCTTCACTTGGAAGAATCTGCCGAGGATTAAGTGGCGCATATAATGTTGCTTTGGCAAAGACGATTTTTAATTCTACTGCAATTGATTCGAACTATTTATTTTGGTTATTACAATCGGGATGTTTTCAAACACCGTTAATGCAACTATCTAGAACAGCGCAAGCTGGATTCAACAAAGAAGATTTATCATATTTTGCAATCCCCCTCCCTCCCATTGCTGAGCAGTAGCGAATTGTAGCAGTTATTGAGTCGCTGTTCTCCAAACTGGACAAGGCAAAGGAGCTTGTGCAGTCCGCGCTGGATAGCTTTGAAACTCGCAAGGCCTCTATTTTGCATAAAGCCTTCACCGGCGAACTAACAGCAAAGTGGCGCGAAGAGCATGGCGTAAAGTTGGAGGGGTGGGAAAAGAGAAAAATCAACTCTGTCGCTAAAACACAAGCAGGTTATGCTTTTGATAGCAAATTATTTTCGGCAGATGGCATACAGGTTGTACGAATGGGAAACCTGTTCAATGGCCTTTTGGATTTGTCTCGCAATCCTGTTTTTGTTAATGAAAATATCTTGGATGCAGTTATTACAGAAAAGTTTTGTATTAAAAGAGGAAGCATCCTTTTAACCTTAACAGGAACTAAATATAAAAGAGACTATGGCTATGCTGTGTTAATATCCGAGGACATCCCACTTTTATTAAATCAGCGAATACTATCACTCTGCCCTGACAAAATTGCAACCAATTATTTGCTATATTATTTGCGCTCAGATCAATTTCGAGATATCTTTTTCAGCAATGAAACGGGCGGTGTTAACCAAGGAAATGTCAGTTCAAAGTTCGTTGAGAATATTGAAATGCCATTTCCATCTCTCCACGAACAACAAGAAATCGTTCGCATTCTCGACAGTCTGCTTGAATCCGAGAGCAAGGCAAAAGAGTTATGCGATACTATTGATAAAATCGACCTGATGAAAAAATCCATCCTTGCTCGTGCTTTCCGCGGCGAGCTTAGCACTAACAATCCCGGCGAAGAAAGTGCAGTGGAGTTGTTACGGAAAATATTGGCTTGAAATAAAACTAAGGAGATATTGGTATGGACAATCGTATTGCAAAGTTGTATGCAGCATATCGTTCTGGCTGTTTAGGAGACAACATTCTTCATGTATATTTTCCTTTTCTGGCGACTATAATATTAGAGAAGAACTGGGATATAGTGGATGAAACGCAGATCGCCGAGGCATTTGAAACCAAGTATGATATATCCCTGCCACTCGGTTTTATTCGTCAAATTCTAGGTGTTGGCATAGAAAGAAGTGTGATTGTTGTTGACCACGGAAAGTATACCGCACAAAAAGAAGGTCTAAAAGAACATGCTATCTTAAATAGTGATTTTGATGATAACTGGAATAGAATGCTTGACCAATTCAACCAATTTTGTGTGAAAGGCGATTTTAGCTTATCTGAAATTGACATTGAAGCACGCGTTCTGAATTTCTTTGATGTATACGATGTGAATATACTTTCGAACGACGATCTGTATATCAATGAAAAAAGTGACCTGTTTGGCTATGTATGGCATAGCTACCTCAAAAAGCTTTCCATCGAAGAAACCAAGCTTTTTGATTTTATTGTATCTATCAGTTCTAGCAATATTATGAAGGAAACAATATTTTATTCTAGTGGGTCTCTGAACCTGTCGGCTGGGTACACCGGACTTGTAGTATATTTAGATTCTCCAATGGTTTTTGCTCTTTTAGAAATGGATTCATCTGCACGAATTGATTCGTGTAAGTTGCTTGTTTCTGAAATGCAGAAAGTAGGATGTAACGTTCAAATATTGGATCACAACTTTGCCGAAATTAAAGGTATTATACAACGAGCATCCGGATGGGCAACAAGTTCAGAATATAGTATCCAAAAAGCAAACAATGTTGCAAAATATTTTCATGATGTTCTTGTTGATACACCTGCGATAGCCGAATTTTGTGAATCTATTGAAGCCAAGCTTAATGGACAGGGCGTAACAGTAAAAAAGACAGAATACGATATTTCTGATCATGGCTTTCAAGAAGACGAAGAGTTGCTTTCTTCCATGATTAAGGCACGATATACGCAAGATGGAAAAGGCATTGAAGAAGAAAAAATACGTAGCATTCAAACTGATGTACGTTCAATAATAATGATTTATCGAGAGCGCAAAGGGCAAGTGTCTACGAGTATTCAAAGCTCTGGCCATATTATGATTACATCAAACAGCGCAATTGCTAATGTAAGTAAAAAATATGAAAGCAACAAGAGCATAGAGTCCGGACATATTCCAGCTTGTATTTCAGCTGATCTATTTGGAGCAATCCTCTGGTTGCTTGCGCCAAAGACCCAACTAGAATATCAGCGGAAGCAACTTTTAGCAGATTGTTATGTCGCCTTAAGACCATCTAAAGAGATGTTAAAAAGATATACGGACTCTTTGGAAAGAGCCCGCAATGCTGACGAAATTGATGAAAAAACCTTTCTTTTCATGCGTGCGCATGTTGCCGTAAATGATGCATTGATGAATGTCACAAAAGGTGACTACGCTCGCTTTAATGATCAAACTTATCGGGAAATTTATGAGGAAATTGAGGCGATAGCAAATAAAAAATATGAGGATGAAGTGTCTGCTCATGAAGAAACCAGAGGAAGGTTGACTCAAGTTGAGGAAAAAAACACCGCAATGAGTAGTGAAATAGAAGATTTACGTTCTCGTTTAGACTCTCGTGATGCGATGGATTTCGAAAAAAAATGTAATCGTGGTGGTTGGATAGTTACGATTACGGTAATTGGCATACCCTATGCTATTGTAATCGCGATTATAGAAATAACTAAAGGTGCTTACAGTGAAATTAGTTTTTCTTCCATTCTTCATGTGATACTTTTGCTTATCGCAACAGCAGTCGCAGGAATTGTTTTTGCAAAGGGCAAAGCGTGGTGCTTTAATAAGGTTCGTAATCGTTTGTCTGCTAAGCGCGCCAAATAAGGTTCCATATGCCCACCCTGCCTTAATGAAACCATCGTGAAATTTGCTCGCCTAACGCTCGCAAAATTCTCTCCGTTTTCCTTCCGCCCAAAAGCGAATTGTCACCGAGTGTCAATACACATTTTCGCGGTAGTCGGCAGGCAGGCATGACACACTAGACTTTGCTGACGCAAAATCGTGTGCCAAAGGGCGGATTCGCCCCCTTTGGAAACCCCGGAGATTGCCCGACTCTCGCTCATCAGCCAGTATAAAGTTGCCACTTTATATGCCTGCCCTGCTCATTCTGGGCAATGCACAAGCTGTTGAATATCCTCACCTCTGTTCGGATATTTTCAGCTTTTGCGGAGGCCTCGCTGCGGCGAAACAGACGGTATATTCCGACCAAAGGCAAAGCTATTCTCGATACAAGTGCAAAACAAATACGATTCACAAATAACCGATTATTGAGTTGTCGACATTTCAATAATCGGTTATAATAATATCATCATGGTGGAGGTGAACATATGAATAGTGTGGCAGAAAGATTAAGAACTCTCAGAGATAGCATAAGACTTTCGCAAAAAGAATTTGGCGCAAAAATTGGGATAACACAATCGGCAGTCAACCGATATGAAAATAAACAATCGGAGGCGTCCTATGAAACACTTTTGCGGTATGCGGATTTTTTTGATGTGTCTTTAGATTATATCTATGGGCGTACCGATAAACCACAAGGTAAATTATATGAATATAAACCGAAACTTGAGGATAATGCGGAGATGCAGGAGTTCATTGAGATGTGTTTTGATCCTGATTCTCCCATGAGTAGCAAGTTGAAAGATATGCTTTTGCAGATGATGAAGGGTGGCGGTAAAGAATGCTGTCATTTACGCAAGATACAGTTCCGATAGTCAACGGGAAGAATCTATCGACGGACAACTTCGTGAGTGTAAAGAGTTTGCTGAACGGCAAAATCTCACCATAGTCGGTACATATATTGATCGTGCTCTTTCGGCAAAAACTGATTCTTGCTTTTGTCAAGCGAAAACGAGGCCAGACAAACTAAATGAAAAACCGACCAATCAAGAACGAGAAAGGTCGGTAAATCAAGGCATAACAAAAACAACGTGGCC
>JGI994J12354_10006235_pt1 | contig 10002 bp, 8 predicted proteins | sample IntmicLarv3ML3BL_FD_12354 | JGI IMG/M metagenome (IMG submission 12354)
TGGCGGCGGTGGTTTGCACCCCTCTATTCCGATTGGAGCCAACGGCACACCCATAAAAGAGGGTTGCGCCTTGATGGTAGATATTGCCGGAAATTACACTGCCTATATATCGGATATGACGCGTGTTTTCAGCGCCGGAAAGTTGCCCGATACAGCTTACAAAGCTCATTCAGTTGCTCTTGATATGGTACGCTTTCTCGAAACAGAGGCAAAACCGGGCTACGCCTGTGCCGAGATTTACAACATCTGTTTGGCAATGGCCGAAAAAGCAGGATTGGCCGGCAATTTTATGGGCACCAAACAGCAAGCAAAATTTGTAGGGCACGGCATTGGGCTACAGATAAATGAGCTGCCCGTGATGACTCCTCGCTCGAAAGAGTTATTGGAAAAAGATATGGTCTTTGCCTTCGAACCGAAGTTTGTACTACCAGGTATTGGAGCAGTAGGAATTGAGAACTCGTATCTCGTAACCACTTCCGGTATCGAAAAGCTCACCCTCTTCGAAGAAGAGATCATTCCGTTAGATTGATTTGAGGCCTTTAAAGGCCTCAAACACTATTTCACCTATTGTCTCAGTCGCTCATTTACGCGCCGCAGAGTTGGATAATCGCTTCCGTTCATTACCCATATTTCACTGAAATCCCACTCACTGTAACTTGACTGGTTTTTCATTTGCGCGGTTGTGAGGGCTCCGTTGCTCCAGCCGGGGATTGCCTCATCGACTCCGGAAGCCTCTTTATCAAAATAGGAATTAGTGAGGTTTAAAGGAGAACCATTGCACATAATCCCACCTTTGATACATGCCGTACCCGCCGATATTGATCCGGCAAAATAAGAGTTGGCTACCCACCAATACTTACCAGTCTTCTGGCCTATTAAGCCTCCTACATAGCACTCATCGCTATTTCCAGTTACTTTCAACGAACAATGAGAATATGAGTTAAATATATGAAGAGAGAACGGCGTGTAAGTATACCCAATTAGCCCACCAGCAATTGTACTACCCTCAATTTGGCCTTTCGAAGCACACTCATTCATATCCGTATTGTGTGAGAGCCCGGGATAACCGGATGCAAAGCCCAAAATACCACCGGCAGCTCCTTCGGTAGCTTTTACAGTCCCATCAAAATAGCAGCCTTTAATATCACCACATGCCGTTCCGGCTATACCGCCAACCATGTGAAGACCCTGTATATTACCGTTAACCGTGCAATCGTATAGATTTATAAATTGATAAGGTGCACCACCAACTATTCCGCCAGTATCAGTACCGCCTTTGATGTTACCCGTCAGCGAGCAATTAGTAATGGTTACCCGCGTGCGCGTGAAGCCGACAAACCCACCGGTGAAATCACCAGAAATAATGCCACGCGAATCAAGTTTTATATGCAGATTTGAGATAACCGCGTTTTCGGCAACATTAAAAGACCCTGCTTGTCCGTTGTCCGGTCTGTTCCACCATATTCCCGACAAAGTATGGTTACCACCATCAAAATGCCCACTACCAAGATAAATCGGCGTCCATCCTCCGGATTCTTCATAAATAAAAGGCGAAACGTCAATATCGTTGACCATTAAAAAATAATCGCTACCGGCATCTGTTACCGCGTACAATTCTGAAATGTTTGAAATAATATAAGGATCAGCCTCGCTCCCCTGTCCGCTCTTAAACCACGCACGTTGGCTAACGGCTAGCGGCTGAGGGTCGGCTATACCTTCTACGGTAAGCCAAATTGTTGCTTCGCGAAACCGACCATCTGCATTGGCTGCCAGTTCGTACCGGATCTCACCATCACCCGATCCGGAGGTGGTCAACAGGGTACACCACGACTCTTCACAAGTGGCAGTCCATGCCGCATTCGAATAAATGAAGGTAGCATGACTGCCTGCTTTCCCGGAACTGCCTTCCGACCAGTCAAAAAACAGATAAGGATCGGGCTGCTGTTTTATGGTAAAAAGATAATCAAAAGATCCGCTGGTAAATAAGACCTCTAAATAGCGAGCCTCTTGCTCAAACATATAAATATGATGATTGGTAAATTTAATCGTTTTCTGCCCAAACTCGATCAGCATGGACCAGTCCGGATGTTCAGCAATCGACAACCGATAAGGCACAATCCGATTGAGATTGATAACAAGCTCATCTCCGGGCTCATTTCCGATTATATCAGTGTCAAAATTGATAAGATCAGACGCATTCAACGGTTCAGTATAAAAGGGATAAATGTATTTAATTGTTGCCGTTGTTTCAGTTACCTTCATTACCTGTATGGCTATATAATCGTAACCGAAGTTAAAACGCCCGTCATCAATTTTCATCATACCGACATAAATAGCTCCTTCTACAGCCTCAACCTGCCATTCATAGTCTTCCAAACTTTCCGGTATATCCTTAACATCTTTTAGGTTGCCATTCCCTTCAATGGCGGCAAACTGCCAAAAGCCATTGCCTGAGCCGGAAATAGCATTTTGACTGTCAACAACAATTCCAAACAAAGCATCTTCGTCCGGTTGGTTTTTGGTAAAAGTGACCATCTCCACCTCACCTGAAGAATCCGTATTGCCATTGTCATTACCGTCACCATCAAGCTCTTTATTAGGAACATCGCAAGCAAAAAACGCGCAGGCCGCGAATAACAAGCAGCAAAGCTTAGGGAAAAATATATTCTTCATCAAACATAATCATTTATGCATAAAAACCAAGATGTCATAGAAGTACGCAATTAAAGAGCATTACGCCCTCCACTCGCGGTTACGCGGAGCACCCGAAACAGAGGCGTAAACATCGTTAAAGATATTCACATCTTCTACCATCTGGAAGTCGTACATACCGGCGCAAATCATATCGGCACCGTTTTCGAGTGCGAAGCGGAAGCCGTCTTCAGGATGGATGGCGCCTGCCGCCATTACTTTGAAGCCGATAAACGGCTCGGGACGGGATTGCATAAAGGCAATTGTTTCGGCAGGGTTGAAGCAATAGATATTGTCGTGCCATTCACCGCCATGTTTTGCCGACCAATAGTCGTGGTGGTGAATGGTTTTCATCCAGTAGTCGGTTTCAAGACCCGCGTCTACACACGCTTTTACCGTTTCGATGCGGTGCGCGCCAATACCGGCAATAAGACCGTTGCTTCGAATCAGCTCCATTACCTTAAACAATACGTCGGGTTGGTTAATGCCCATGTAGTAGTCGGCCGTTTCGCCTTGAATGTAACAAGATATGGCACCCACATCAATAGCGCGCTTTATCCGGTCGAGATATTCGGGCACTTCCATTGGATAAGGAGTACCGGTAGCGTCATAGTTTAATCCGGCACAGTCGGATATAAACTGTATTTTCCCGATTCCGCGCTTCCAATATTCCTCAATCAGTGAAGCGAGTATCGGGTTGGTAAGCAGGGTGTTAACGCCGCATTTCTCGGCCATTAGCAACGTGCTGAAAATTTTGTCTTTATGGTGGTATGCTTTTACTAATTGCGAAACGTAGATAAGGTCGCGCGAGTGTGCCCAACCCGAAAGCAGGTTGCCGCCCAAGATGAGGCGGCTGAAGTTACGACCTTTTATTTGTGTCATGGCAGCAGGGCCTTTCAGTTCTTTCAGCGTCTCCATATTCAGCGCGCGCGACGATGCGCCCGTGTTGGCATCGAGCAGCACCTTCTCTTCGTAGCTCTCCCATTTGCGTTGCTCGTTTACGGCAATACCCATAGCACCAAGCACAGGAAGCGTTGCCAACCCCCTGAGGGCTTTCCGGCGGCTCATACCGTCTTGCGTCATTGCGTCGGGTATCTCTTGTCGGCCGTTTCCGGGAAAGGTGTCGGGCTGTTGCAGTTGCGAAACAATCTCTTTCATTTCGGCTGCCGACGGTTTTGGGCGCGGAGTGCCGCACGGGTAACAATCGGGGTCGGCCTGGGCTTTGGGTGTTTTAGCCGGCTTTTGTTTCGGATCGAAGAAAACATTCAGCCCATAGTAGCATCCGCTGGGGAAGAAGCAAAGAGCCAGAATGGCGAAAAACTCAACCGCGTTTTTGTCGATAACCAGGTAGTTTCCTTCGGCTACCGAGGCAAAGTCGAGTCCCGTAAGCGGCGGTTTTGCCACCCACAACAGCAACAAGATAAAGAGCGACCAAACATAGGCGAGTCGTTCTACAAAGCCCAACATAAGTAATAGGCCTATGATAACCATACTGGTCATAATAAACCCGTCGGTTAAACCTAACAGTGTGGGGTTTCCGGCTATCCAGATAAAGAAATCTTTAAATATCCAGTTCGACGCGCTCAGGTATTCAAAGGCTGTCCAATTGGGCATCATCCATTTGGCAATGCCTTCGTATAGGAAATGCCAGCCTATGGCTACGCGAAGAATGGTTAATACGATTTTTTGCCATTTTTGGAGATCCCTATAACCTCCGAAAAGAAATTCAGTCGTGTTTTTCATATCTTTTTGTTTTATGTAGTTTTCAGTCTTGTTCTGGGTTTTGATTATCCGACAGCTTTACTTTCAGATATTCGATGCGGCTTTTCGCCTTTTCAAGTTCGCGTTTCAGGTGCTCTATATCGCTCAACACGGCAGCATATCCGAATGTTTCGGTAATCGCCTTGCGGTCGCCGCCAGCAAGAAAGATAGTGTGCTTCGTTTTGCCGTTGGCAAGGTATTCTATTTTAATCCGGTCTTTCGGGTGTTGGTCAATAAAGGCGGTAACGCCGCCGTCTTTCTCGGTAAAGTACGAAACAATCTCCGACACGTTGCCGTTGTCGGTAAAGGTGTAGTTATTTCCTCCGTCGCGCGGAATAACGTCTGTTTCGGAAAACTCACCACTGTTAATGCTTACCTTCAGTGCGTTATGGTTAATAGCCCCACGTCCGAAATAGATGCTCACCAAAGCGAACTCGCCCTTTTCGCTGACATTGCTCCGAAGGTATGAGCGTTCAATGTTGCGCTCAATGAGCTGATTTTTATATACCCACTGGCCTATATCCTGATACTCCTCGTCTTTTTCCAGTACAAAATTTTTCGACAAGCTCTGAGACTCTTCCAGTTTCACGGTAAGCAGACTGTCGCAATAGGCAAAATTGCGCTCTTGCTCGCTCATCTCAATGGTTCGCATTAAGGTAAGCCCCTTTCGCAATGTGCCCACTTGTTTCGGGTAAAGCACTTTCAGCGAGTCGAGTTCTTGTTTGGCTTCGGCCCATTGTCCGGCTTCGAACATCTGCCGCGCTACTGTGTAACGCGACTCGGCTGCATTGTTTTCGTTACTGCACCCCACTGCCACAGCGGCAATCAGAAAGAAGAGAAGATAAATGCGTTTCATGCAAACAGTTCTGTCTAAAAAATTATCTAAACTTGCAAAAATAGCGCAAGTTGAAAGTAATGAAAATGAGTAAGTTTATTTTTATTACCGAAACGTAGCCTATCTTCGCATTTCAGCAAAGATAAGGGTTTTTTGTAGCTTTTCTCGCATATAAACAATTTTTCTCGCGCATACTAAAAAAAAGAAGAAATTAGGAATAATCACTTGACGATATTTAAGATTATTTTCAATACCTTTATCCCCCGGAAAATTCCCACATAAACACTTTAATTAAACTCAAAAAAATGAAAACAGTAAATTTTATCGCGATTTTCTCTATGATGGTTGCTTTTGTTGCTTGTGGCGGTGGTGCTATGAGCCCGAAAGCCTTTGACAGCGCAACTATCGAAATTTTTAAAGGGGCAAATAATACCCTGAACGAATTTGACGCCAAAATTACAGCGGGCGTAAAGTCGAACAACCTTCCGGGTATCGCGGCCGCGGCCGAATCGGCTTTAGCAAAAGTGGAAAAACAAATAGAAAAGCTGCAAGCTATTGAAGCCCCCGAAAATGCGGAAGCATATAAAGAGTCGGTATTAAAATGCCTTGATGGTGTAAAGGCACTTATTAAAACAGGCGAAAAATATGCCGCGTTGAAAGAGGGGTATACCAAAAGTGAATTTGCAGCTTTAGAAAAGGAGTATAATGCGCTGAAAACACAGTTGTCGAAAAACTTGAAAGGTGTCGCGACAGCCCAATCCGAATTTATGAAGACGGTAAATCCCTAACAGTTACTAAGTAGTCTGTCTCCTCTCCGCGAGTTTTTTTGCGCAAGCGTGAATACAGGCTGTGACCGGAGGAATAGCGGTAAAAGCTCGTTTTTCTTATGCCGTCTTTCCTCGCAACCACTCGCACTCGTTGGGAGAGAGGTGTGGTGCAAGTTTTTCGTAAACCGTTTGGTGGTAGCTGTCGAGCCATTGCTGCTCATCTGTAGTGAGCAGCGAGCGGTCAATCAGCTTGCTGTCGAACGGGAAAAGCGAAAGCGTCTCGAAGCGTAAGAATCTCCCCGAGTCGGTTTGGCTGTGTTCGGCGACTAACATCGCGTTTTCGCAACGGATGCCGTAGCAACCCTCTTTGTAGTAGCCCGGTTCGTTCGATAGCAACATGCCCGGCAGTAGGGCTGTCGGATTTTCTTGCAGGCGTATGCTTTGTGGCCCTTCGTGAACGTTCAGTACATGACCTATGCCGTGTCCTGTTCCGTGCAGATAGCTCAGCCCCTCTTTCCATAAAAATTGCCGTGCCAACACATCTAATTGCGCGCCCCTTGTTCCTTCGGGGAAGACCGCCTCGGCCAACGCGATGTGGCCTTTGAGTACTAATGTAAAGTTGCGCAGCATTTCGGCAGTCGGTTTGCCCAGCGCAATGGTGCGGGTAATGTCGGTGGTGCCGTTTATGTAGTGTGCTCCCGTATCAATCAGCAACAGAGAAGCCTCTTTCAGCTCGGCATCGCTGCCGCTTTTAGCGGCATAGTGTACAATGGCACCGTTACCACCATGCCCCACGATGGAGGTAAAGCTCTCGCTCATGTAGGCCGGAAGCGCGCCTCTTATTTCGGCAACCCGGCTCACTATCTGCGATTCGCGAAGCGGCACGTTGGCGGCCATCTGCTCTTCTATCCATTTAAAGAGGCGGCACAATGCGATGCCATCGTACACCATCGCGGCGCGTTCGCCCTCAATCTCTACCGGGTTTTTCACGCTCTTTAGCAGCTCAATTGGCGATGGTTCGTAAATTTTTGTGTAGACGGCGATCAGCGAATCGAAACAGGCATTGCATTTACGTGGGTCTATCCAAATTTTCAGATCCTTGTTCAGCGAAGCGATAAAACTTTCCCACTTGTTAAAATCGGCAATAATTACTCCCTGCCTGCAAAGATAGTCGCGTAGTTCGGGCGTAATTTTTGCAGCATCGGCAAACAATACCGCCTCGGCAAACGAAATATAAGCCAACGCATTGGCCAGCGGCGAACAGTCTACATCGCTGCCCCGAAGATTAAAGCACCATGCCACCTCGTCGAGCGCCGTTACAAGCAACCCGCCGGCGGCTTTCTTCTCCATCTCGCGGCGTACGTCTGCCAGTTTTTCCGAAGCCTCGCGCCCGGCATATTCAGAGGGCATCCGGTACACCGTATTAAACAGAAGAGGGGGGCGGTTGCTCCACAGCTCGTTGACTGGTAGTACTGATTGACTTAATTCGTAATCGTGCCGATGACAGAAGTTCTCTATTTGACGCATTTGTTCAACGCCAAAAGTTCGCCCATCTAACGCCAACACGCTTCCCCGTGCTATTTGCAGTCCGTCTATCCAATCGAATAGGGTAGGGGATTCGGGTTGCGACTCGTTGATGAAGGTGATGCCCGTGCCGTTTAGTTCGTTGTTGGCCTGTAGCGCGTAGCGTGAGTCGCTCCACAGCGCCGCATCGTTAAGCCCCACCGCCAACAGCCCGTTCGAGCCCGTGAAGCCACTTAACCACGTGCGCACTTTCCAGTGTTCGGCAACGTATTCGCTTAAAAAGGGGTTGGAGTTGTTACACACAAAAAGGGCTACCTTGTTTGCTTTCATCCATTTGCGGAGCAGTGCGATGGGTTTATTGTTGGTCATACGAAAACAGGTTTATTAAAAGACAAAATTAAGAAAAGATTGCGCATCGGAAAGATAAAACAGGTGTTTTTCAAAGAAAAAGGAGAAAATATTTTGCAAGTCGCAAAACAATAACTAATTTTGTAGCCCTGATTTGAAGATAAAATTTAAACCATAAAATAAGAGAAAAAAACATGATTGTAGTTCCATTAAAAGAAGGCGAGAACATTGAAAGAGCCCTGAAGAAATTCAAAAGAAAATTTGAAAAAACAGGAATGATCAAAGAACTCCGCAGCCGTCAGGCATTTATCAAACCGTCGGTTTGGAAAAGAAAACAAAGATTGCACGCTGCTTATGTGCAAAAATTGAATCAGGTAGAGGATTAATAAAATCCATTCATTTTTATTCTTCATTAATTAGGAAGTCTCGATTTATTTCCATACATTCGTTGCAGGAACTTTTTGCACAATTTAGGTATGATGATCGACTCTTTTCTCGGATATCTGCAGTTTGAAAGAAGCTATTCTTTACGGACAATAGGAGAGTACAAGGTTGACTTGTGCCAATTCGAGGAATTTCTGAATAGTGGATTCTCCGGATTATCAATAGAGTCCGTTGATGGGAAACATATAAGGCGCTGGGTAGCTTCGTTAGTAGAAGCCAACCTTGCGCCTTCTTCCGTTCGCCGCAAGTTAAGCGCGCTCAGCTCATTCTATAAATACCTGATGCGCGAAGATTGTGTGACCACCAATCCGGCACGGAAAGTGACGGTGCCCCGTTTAAAAAAACGCTTACCCTCGTTTGTCGCAGCCAAAGAGATGGAGCGGTTACTTGACGAGCCCTACGATCGCGATGATTTTAACCAAACCCGCGACCACCTTATATTAACGGTGCTATACCTTACCGGTATGCGCCGTATGGAACTGGTAACGCTTAAAGCCGGCAATGTTTCGCTGTCGGCCCGGCTGTTTCGGGTAGTGGGCAAGGGGAACAAAGAACGCGAAATACCCTTCTCTCCGCAGCTGATCCCCGAACTGGAGTATTATCTCAATATGCGCGACCAAGTGGCACCGGTAACCACCGCCGAATTTTTTGTGCACGGCAAAGGGCGAGCCATGAAACCCAACGAGGTGTACGCCATTGTGCACCGGCAACTGCAAAGCTGTCCTACATTGAGCAAAAAAAGCCCACATATTTTACGACACACCTTCGCTACCAATTTGTTGAACGAAGGTGCTGATTTACGATCAGTGAAAGAATTGCTGGGGCATGCAAGCCTTTCGTCTACTGAAGTTTATACGCACGTCGCGTTGGAAGAATTGAAGAATTTATATAAAAAAGCTCATCCGAGAGCGTAAAAAAATGTATTATGGAAACTAAAGTAAAAGCAATTCACTTTGTTGCATCGCAACAATTAGATGACTTTGTTCAAAAGAAAGTCTCAAAGTTAAATCATTTTTTTGAAGGCATCATATCGGCCGAAGTAGTACTCAAAGTTGAGAAACCTGAAGCAGCGCAAAATAAAAATGCCTCAATTAAATTGATAGTGCCCAACGGCGAACTTTTTGCCGAAAAAACCGCCGACACGTTCGAAGAGGCTGTCGATGACTGCTGCAGCGCATTAGAAAAACAGCTGGCAAAACACAAAGAGAAATTTCGTAAGAAATAAATAACCAATGTAGTAGACGAGGCGGGGTTGATGGGATGCCGTTTCGTTTGCTGCTGATGCGTGCAGCCTTATATATATAGGGTGTCGCTTGCTTGATAGACCCTCGGAGGCGGTAAGATTCGATTAAACGCTCAAATCGTAAAAATATATTCGATTTATTTTGGTATAACGAAAATTATCGCTAAATTTGCAGCCGTTTCGCTTCTTAAATAACGAAGAAGTGATTGATCTTTATGTTATGCCTCTTTAGCTCAGTTGGCCAGAGCACGTGATTTGTAATCTCGGGGTCGTTGGTTCGAATCCGACAAGAGGCTCGAACGGAATTTAGGGCAGTTACCAGAGTGGCCAAATGGGTCTGACTGTAACTCAGATAGCTTACGCTTACGGTGGTTCGAATCCATCACTGC
>JGI994J12354_10006236_pt1 | contig 10002 bp, 7 predicted proteins | sample IntmicLarv3ML3BL_FD_12354 | JGI IMG/M metagenome (IMG submission 12354)
CCCCCCGCCGATATATCCAGCAATCCCGCCGCCGTATTGCCGATGCCGCTGTTTGCTATAATGGCGGGCATTGCCGACTGCACGATCGCTGTTATAACGCCGAAAAACAGTGTAAATCCACATACTGTAAGCATACTGTTGATAGATTTTCGCATAACCTCCACTATAACCTCGCCGAACGACTGCCGCTTGCGCGCAGGGCTTGTATGCGCCGCTCCGTTCTTCGCCGCGCCCGACACATCGCCGCCGGATATGCGCAAGATCAGCCCGACTGTGAGCGAGCTCAGCACATGCGTTATATACAGCGTCATACCTGCCTGCGTACTGCCATACATCGCCGCACCGACAGCACCGATGATAAACAACGGACCTGAATTATTGCAGAATGCGACAAGCCGCTCCGCCTCGAGCCTGTTTATATATCCGCCAATATAAAGGTCGCACACGCACGACGCACCCATAGGGTATCCGCTGAGTATGCCGAGTATAAGCGCAAGCGCCGCTCTGCCCGACACACCAAACAGAGGGCGCATGACAGGGCTAAGCACACCGCCCACAGCCTTTGCGAAGCCGAGGTTTATAAGCATCCCCGAAAACACAAAAAACGGAAACAGCGACGGTATCAGCACATTCGCACACATCGCAAGCGCAGAGCGCCCCGCGTTGATCGCCGTCTGCGGCGAGGTGACTATTGCGGCGATGAAGACAAGAATTGCGGCGAGGATTGTCGCTTTTTTTATTTTGTAGGCTTTAATACGCATTTTCATATGCCACACTCCATTCCCTATTCTATATTTCTATTACGCCGCATAAATTTAATGCATAACAATGTATTTACCTAATGCATTAACAAGGAGGAATCCCCATTGCATGAAAGAAGAAAACGCCCGGATAAATCTGCCGAAACGCCCAAAAGACCCATCGGAGAACGGAAACCATTCGGAGAACGGTTGGCAGACACGCTCGACCTGCCGAAAGACATCCTGCTCGGTTTGCCGCGGCTGATATTTACAGGCAACCGTGAGCTGTTTATAGAAAACTACCGCGGCATTGTGGAATATTCAGACACCGTTATCCGCCTGAATACGTCGGAGTGTATGTTGAAAGTGAGCGGCACAGGGCTTGGTATAAAAAACATCGCCGCCGAAGAGATTATGCTGTTTGGCACTATCAAGCGGTTGGAATTTATATAACAAAATCAGAGGAGAATAGTTTGAATAAATTCAAACTACGCAAAAAACTCGCAACTGCGGTCACACGCAACTAAAGTTGCGAGGTTATTCAACCGACTTTTTGAAAAGGAGAAATTATTCATCACTCGTTGGTGATGAATAATCATGATATTTATTATGCTTGTACGAATACTTACATTTTTCAGAGGGTATGTGAGCCTGATTGTGCAGGGGCATTTTATAGAGCGATTCATCAATGTATGCACACGGCGCAATATCTATCTTTGGGATATTAAAAAGACCGAGCCCACCCGCGCAAAGATGAAGATGAGCCTGCGCGCATTCCGCACCATCCGCCCGATCGCGCGCAAAACACATACGCATGTGCGCATTGAAAAACGCCGCGGCTTCCCTGTTATAATGCACAGATACAGAAAGCGGCGATTTTTCATCGTCGGGCTGGTTTTGGCTGTGCTGGTAACGCTTGTGATGTCGCAGTTTATATGGACTATTGAGATTGTGGGCAACGAAAATGTGCCTGCGGAAGAGATTTTGCTTGCGCTTGAACACGCAGGGCTGAAGGAGGGCGTATTTCGCGGCAGTCTCGACCAAGACGCGCTTAAAAACAATACCCTGCTTCAGCTCGATTCGCTCAGCTGGGTTTGGGTGGAGCTTAAGGGCTGCAAGGCGATTGTTCGGGTGAAGGAAAGCACACCCATCCCCGATATTGTGCCAAAGGATCAGCCTTGCGATATCGTCGCCGCAAAATCCGGCGTTATCAAGCTGGTCAACGCAAAAACGGGCTACGCCGCCGTGCTTCCGGGCGAAACGGTACAGCAGGGGCAGGTGCTTGTGAGCGGTACAATAGAGAGCGAGCTGTCGCCCACGCGGTATGTCCATTCCACAGGCGAGGTCTTTGCGCGTACATGGTACGAAAAGACGGAAACGTATCCGCCCATACGCGATGTACGCAATGCGTCGGGCAGCGAGACGAAAAAACGCAGTATTAAGCTGTTTGGGCTGAGCGTAAACCTGTTTTCGGGCGGCGCGCCGTATAGGGATTACGAAAAATTCACCGACAAGCGCGAATGGCATATCGGCGGCTACTTCCTGGGCATGGCATGGCAAACCGACACATACAACGAATACACCACAACGCCTGTGCCGATAAGCGTGGACGAAAATCTCGCCCTCGCAGATGTCGAGCTGTATGAGCAAATCCTGCTTGAAACGGAGCCGGATGCGCAACTCGCCGCGCGGTCTCTGACATATGCGATGGCAGAAGACGGCTCGGTTGTCGCCACGCTCACCGTGGAGTTTATTGAGCAGATTGGGGTACAGCAAGGGTTTGATGCTCCGGATGTTGTGGCGGATTAAGAAAAGATGCAAAAAGGACGGAAATCAAATTCCGTCCTCTACTGTTTACTATTTACTGTCCTCTCGAATCTGCACCCTGCGTATCTTGCCGCTGGTGGTCTTGGGCAGTTCTTTCACAAACTCCACGATACGTGGATATTTATACGGCGCGGTGGCGTGTTTCACATGCTCCTGCAGCTCCTTCACCAGTGCGTCGCTCGGTTCGTAGCTCCGCGTGAGCACAATTGTCGCCTTAACAACCTGACCGCGAATCGGGTCCGGTGCGGCTGTTATCGCGCATTCAAGCACCGACGGATGCTCCATCAGCGCGCTCTCTACCTCAAACGGACCGATCCTGTAGCCCGAACATTTTATAACATCGTCGGCACGTCCTACAAACCAGTAATAGTCCTTGCTATCGCGCCACACAATATCGCCTGTGCGGTATATGCTCCCGCCGAGTATACGCTTTGTGCCCTCTTCGTCGCCGAAAAGCTCCACAAACAGCCCTGTCGGCATATATTTATCTATATTGAGCACAACCAGCTCGCCCTCTTCGCCCACATCGCAAACATTACCGTCTTCGTCTACAATCGCGATATCGTAGAGCGGCGCAGGCTTGCCCATCGAACCGGGCTGCGGGGTAAATCCGTCGAAATTCGCCAGCAGAACCGACGATTCGGACTGGCCAAAGCCCTCACATATCTCAAGCCCTGTAAGCTCCTTCCACTTGCTGTATACCTCGGGATTCAGCGGTTCGCCCGCTGTGGAGCAATGCTTTATAAACGACAAATCGTAGCCCGATAAATCCTCTTGTATCATAAACCGAAACATGGTGGGCGGTGCGCAGAATGTAACCGGCTTATACTGAACAACCTTCTCGATGAGGTTGTGCGGCACAAACTTGTCCATATCATACGCCATAATAACCGCTCCGGCAATCCACTGCCCGTATATCTTGCCCCAGCCGAACTTCGCCCATCCGGAATCCGACACTGTAAGGTGCAGGCTGTCTTCCTGCACACGATGCCAATACTTCGCCGTAACAATATGCCCCAGCGGATGGGTGTGGTTGTGCGCCACCATCTTCGGCATACCTGCTGTGCCGCTTGTGAAGTATGCGAGGAATATCTCATCGTTATGCGTTGCGTCGCTGCCTGTTGGGCGCGCGAATACGTCGGACATCAGCGCAATCGCTTTGTCGAAGTTGATCCAACCCTCGCAGTCGCTTCCGACCACTATTTTATGCTCCACACTCGGCGATTCGGGCAATGCCGCGTCCATCTGCTCCATAACGTAGGCATCGTCTATCGCGATAACCGCCTTGATATTCGCGTGACTTGTGCGGTATTTTATGTCCTTCGCTGTAAGTTGGAGCGATGCGGGGATCAGTATTGCGCCTATCTTATGGAGCGCAACAGCGCACACCCAATACTGCCAGCGGCGACCCAAAAACAACGTCACACGGTCGCCCTTTTTAATACCCAGCCCTGTGAAGAAGTTCGCCGCTTTGTTGCTGAGCGCCTTCATCTCGCTGAATGTTATAATCTTCTCATCGCCGTGGTCGTTGCTCCATGCGAGCGCAACCTTTGTTTCGTCGTACTCCGCCCATGCGTCAACAACGTCATAGCCGAAGTTGAAATTTTCGGGGATATTGAGCTTGTAGTTCTGCTTAAAATCCTCGTATGAGTCAAACTCTACCCTGTCTAAAAATTTATTTAACAGCATATTTTTTTCCATAGTTGTATAAAGCCTCTCTTAACAATAATATATCAGAATTAGTATTTATCGCTCCGTATGCGGGCGACCGCAAGGGTCGCCCCTACGGTTAAATTTCATCATTCGTCATTCCGCGATCACGGTCATAAACTTTGCGCGTTTGCCGCCCATCGCCTTTTGACCGTGCGGTATCGTCGGGTCGAAATAGATACTGTCGCCCCCTTCAAGCACAACCTTCTCGTCGCCGATCACAACCATAATTGTACCATCTACAACATAGTTAAACTCCTGACCGGGATGCACAATCAGCGATAGCTCTTTGTCGCTCGGCTCAACTGTAACCATTAGCGGCTCCATCATCTTGCGTTGGAATTTATACGCAAGGCTCTCGAACTTATAGCCCGCATAACGGTCTATGCTCACACCCGCGCCGTTTTTCACAACGCAGTAGGTGCTGAGCTTGGGCGACTTGCCCGTAAGAATCTCTGTAAAATCCACCTTGTAGATGTTCGCCAGCTCATACAGCACACTGATCGGAATATCCACACCCTTTTCCTCGTATTCGGCATACAGCTCGGGCGCGATGCCCAGTATCTTTGCAATTTCATCCGCGCTGTAGTCGAAAATCTGACGTAGCTCGGTAATACGGCTCGCTATTTGTTTGATTTCTTCAGACATAATAACCTCCTACACAATTCCATTAATACGTTCCAAGTTCCAAACTCTTCTTAATAAAATACTGATATGTTTCATAGTCCACGGTATTAGGTATTGAATGATCGCTGTGTACTATAAAATTATTGCCTTGCATAACAATTGGAATCTTGCTTTCAAGTTCTTCGTCTATAACCGCTTTGTCGTTTGTATACAGCTTACGCACGTCGATACCGCCCATAAACGCAATCTTGTCACCATACAGCTTGTGCAGCTTCAGCAGATCCATACCCGCCTTGATTTCAATAACCTGCAGACAGTCGATACCTGCATCTATCATATGCGGCAGCAGCGGCTCGATATATCCGCACGAATGCATGATTACCTTTAGCCCCAGCGAATGCGCAAATTCTATCGTCTTCTTGTGCGACGGCTGTATCATCTCGCAGTACATATCCGGCGACATAAACGGCTTGTTTTTGAAGCCCATATCTTCATAAAACCACAGCGCGTCCGGCAAGCCCTCTTTGTCAAACAGTGTTTTCATCATATCAATAAGCAAATCTGCGTACTGATTCGCCATATCTTTAATCCATTCGGGTTCCAGCGCCATACCCACAAGCATGTTTTCGTGTCCGCATACAGGATGTATGCATTCAAACACGTTGGCGCCATTCAATGTGAAGTATTTATCGTGTTTCCTTGCCAGCGCACGGCGTTCGCGGTAGCGTTCAAAATGGATACGGCGGTCTTCCGCAAACAGCTTTTTGTTCGCCTTATACCAGTCTTCCGCTTCTTTTACGGTAAAATCAACATGTTCCGGTGTGGTGTCGTGCAGCTTGTGCCGTTTTAATATTGCGCCATTGCCGTCTTTTATAGTTATAGTTTCGTCGGTCTCCGCAACGATTTCATCTTTAAAGTCCAAATCCAGCTTTATATCCAGCGGCACTGTTCCTATAATATCGTGATCAAAATGCAGCTCCAATACCTCGTCTATGCCGATATGCCCCTGCGCTGCCCATTTGGCATGTGTGTCACTCCAGAAATGCTCATATATTCCGATACGGTCTACCGGTTGTTTGTCTAGTATGCGCGAAATGCGTTCATGTGATGTCAAAATAATACACCCCCACATAATAAATTATGTGTATCAGTATATCATGTTGTTTGGGATATGTAAAGCATGAAAATTTGTTTCCTACTATGATGTAACATTTAAAACTTTACAGCGCATAACAAGATGGGATTCCGGGCTTGACCCGGAATCCCCTATAGGTTTGCAAAGTTTTAGTTGTTACACGGTACTACCTGTACGTTCCAAGTTCCAAACTCTTCTTAATAAAATACTGATATGTTTCATAATCCACGGTCTTCGGTATAGAATGGTCGCTGTGCAGTATAAAACGATATCCCTCTTTTACAATCGGAATCTTGCTTTCAATCTCTTCGTCTATAATCGCCTTGTCGTTGGTATACAGCTTGCGCACGTCTATACCGCCCATAAACGCGATTTTGTCGCGATACAGCTTATACAGTTTCAGCAGGTCCATTCCCGCTTTAATCTCTATAACGTTCAAGCAGTCGATACCTGCGTCTATGATATGCGGCAGAAGCGGCTCGATATATCCGCACGAGTGCATGATAACCTTTAGCCCCAGCGAATGCGCGAACTCTATCGTCTTCTTATGCGCAGGCTGTATCATCTCGCAATACATATCCGGCGACATAAACGGCTTCTCTTTAAAGCCCATGTCTTCGTAGTACCAAAGCGCGTCCGGCAAGCCTTCACGCTCAAACAACGTTTTCATCATCTCGATAGACACATCGGCGTACTGGTTCGCCATATCCTTAATCCATTCCGGTTCAAGCGCCATACCTATCAGCATATTTTCATGTCCGCATACCGGATGTATACATTCAAAAACATTAGCTGCGCTCCATGTAAAATACTTGTCGTTTGCCTTTGCAAGCGCGCGCTGGTTACGGTAATACTCAAAATTGATACGGCGGTCTTCGGCAAACAGCTTATTGTTCACCTTATACCAATCATCCGCCTCTTTTATTGTAAAATCCACATGCTCCGGCGTGGTGTCGTGCAGCTTGTGCCGCTTGAGTATCGCGCCGTTGCCGTCTTTGATCGTCACTGTCTCATCTGTCTCCGCAACAATTTCGTCCTTGAAATCCATATCCAGCTTTAAATCGATCGGCCATGCTTCCAGAATATCCAAATTAAAATGCAGTTCCATTACCTCGTCGGGTCTGATATGCCCCTGCTTTGCCCACTCGGCGTGTGTGTCGCCCCAAAAATGCTCCTGTAAGCCGATACGGTCGACAGGCTGCCCGTTTAGTATGCGCGAAATACGTTCATGCGACGTCAATGTAATACACCCCCATAATAAATTATAGATACTAGTATACCATGTTGTTTGGGATATGTAAAGCATAAAAAATTCGGGATATGGATTGGGTTTGGGATTCAAGTTGGAGGGCAATTCGCTCACTTTGACCGAAACAAAGCTTTTGCTTGAAGACGGCATATTGAACTTCCGAAGCGGCGTTCCTAAAGCGACGCCCCCCTACCGCCTCCTTTCCCGTGCCATCCTAACCCCGTCGCGCAATATCAACACAACCAGCGGTATGCCAAGATATCCAAACAGCGCATACAACTTTTGCACAATGCCCGAAAAGCCGAGCAGCGCCACAGGTATGGTTATCAGCGCAAGCATCAGCACAAGCCCGCTGCCTTTATAGCCGAGGATATCCTTCATCCTGCTCAAAAACCCGTAGCCAAACGACACCGCCGTTGTAAACATCGCAATCATAAGTATCGCGGAATACATATGCGAAAGAATGCGACCTTGCCGCGACACTATGGCGAGGAGCGGTATCTCGCCAAGGTCGGTTTTGCCGTAATACCGCCCGATCGCCGCCCATATTATGAGCGCGATAATACCCAAAACGCCGCCGCCTATCACACCTGCCCATACTGCGGAGCGCCCTCTGCGGATAAGCGAGCGGGTGTCTGCCAACACAACCACGGTTGTGAGCATATTATACGCGCTGTATATCACCGCGGAGACCAACCAGTTTTTAATCAGCGCGCCGGAGCCGACCCATGCGGAAAATTCGGACGCAAACGCAGGGGTATCGCGCAACAAAAACGCGGATATGCCGAGCGTGATAAGCCCGATACACAGCACCGGCGCAAGCACGGCGTTTACAGCAAGTATGCCTTTGAGGTCAAACAAAAACACCAGCGAACACAGCGCAATCATCGCCAGCACGCCGTATATATAGCGCCAGCCGGGGTAGTTTTGCATCAGCGCGCCGCTTCCTGCGCTCATAGAGCAAAATCCGGCAAACATAAACAGCACTGTGCAAATCTCCGCCGCCGCCGCCGTCTTTTTGCCCGCTATACGGCGCATATACTCGCCGAAGTTGCTTAGCTTGCTCTTATGCACCCGATACATAACACAGCTGCCGCACAGCGCGAAGATGATGCTTACCGGCACAAGCCCGAACGCGCTTTTTTTGCCATATACAACAAAAAAGCTGAGTATCTCTTGTCCGGATGCAAACCCTGCGCCGATTACGGTTGATATATATAGCCCTGCAAGCATAAGTATATTTTTAAGCTCATGCGTCTTTTTAATGGTAATCAGTCCCTTCGGAGTATGGCGTATTCTATACTATATACGCGGAGGGGCGGAAATATGCGTTGACAGCGGTATGGCATGTATGTATAATAATGGTGAAACGAAAAATATATAGGGGGTTGCGATTATGTTCTGCACAAATTGCGGAAAAGAAGAAAGTGCAAATTCGAAGTTTTGCACCGGCTGCGGGTCTAATCTCAGAGAACAGCAAAATGCGCCGTTAGAGCGTGTATCTCCGGTGTTAATGCAAAATGAGGCACCGATGGAATTGCCGAAGCAAGAGAAGGCAAAAAAAGGCAAAAAGACAGTTTTGCAAATAGTAGTGGGTCTAATCATAGCGGCTATCGGCTTGGGTATCGTTGTGTGGGTCAATCTGCATAAATTCCGCGCGATATACAATACATGGCGCTTGTCTAAGGTTGACTACAGGATACGCGCGGGGATAGACGGTTCGCCTTCTGTCGGGTGGGATAACTTTAATAAGCTTTTTGAATATCAAAATTTCGGGCGGCTTATATCGAACACGGCGATTCTTGGCGCTATGTCGGCTATTATGACCTGTGTTTTGGCGTTTGTACTGATTTTGTGTATATCCAAGATGAAGAACGCGTTTTTGAAATTTACGGCGATCGGGATTATAGCTCTGCCGTTTTTCTTGCCATTTATGGCGCTTTTTAACAGCATCATTAATATTTTCTCGATTGAGCTGCTTTCAAAGCCTCAATCCGCACGAATACTGGTGGTTGCAATGGATACACTGAGGTTTGTATGGATACCTGTAGGCGTTGGCGTTATGGCTTGCGAGTATTTGAAGAATAACAGCGTTAAAACCGTACTGTGGATTACAGGATGTATTGCAATATTTAAAATAGCGACGCTGTTTATGTTTGATACGGGGACTGTTCTTCAAACATATCAGCCGACAACGTATGAAACGCTGGATATTGTGGGTACATATGCTTATAGGTTTGGGATGACGATGGGCAATGCCGGTCTTTCGGCGGCGGTCGATATAGTGCAGAATGTTATTGCGATACCATTGGCCGCTGTTGGCTTCGTCGGGCTGTATTTTATGTTGAAAGTCAGAAAACGTATTGCGCCGGAATCGCAAAACACAAAAAAAGGTGCAAAATGGTACGATGCGTTTTACTATATCGGCTATCTGCTGGTTGCGGCAATACCGCTGTTTATAGCCTGGAATGTGTTTAGCGGACTGCTGGAAACGGAGGCGATGGAGAAGGTAAAAAGTTTTGCAGAGATTTCCGTAAGCATGGGCAATGCGCTTGACCCGGCGATTAAGAATGCCCTGCATAGCAGCGTTTTGGCGCTGGTGCTTGCATATCCGTTCTTCTATTCGAAAAAGGGCTACTACGCGGGAATTCTGTTGGTTGCATTTGTTTCGGCAGGTATTTTCGGTGAATATTGGACTTTTAGAGAGGCGGGGG
>JGI994J12354_10006237_pt1 | contig 10002 bp, 3 predicted proteins | sample IntmicLarv3ML3BL_FD_12354 | JGI IMG/M metagenome (IMG submission 12354)
AGTACCCTCTACGGATTTGCTTTTGCTCTTTGAGATAGGCTCGGACGGACGGGATTTTGTCATCTTTGCCGCATAGGGGTTTTTCTGCACCGGAGCGATTTTTTGAACACTTGTTTTTGGTTCTTTCTTCACCTTGCCATCCTCCATTGGTAAGAAATCATTAACCAACTTATCTGTTTCGTCCTTGTCTGGTACTTCTGGCTCTGTTCCTTTCGTTTTTTCAGATTTTGTCTTAACAATTTCACTCTCAATCTTTGCCTTATCAACAGTTGCAAACTTGAATCGTTCCACCACACGACTAATCTTTGGTGCATCATCAGCTTTTACCATAATGTCACAAAGACCATCTGGTGATTGCTTTCGATTTCGCAAAACACAATAGACAATTCCATATTGCTTCGCACCTTGGGCGAACTTTTGTAAATCGCTTTCCTTTACTGAAAAGATTTCAAGTGCCTTCCCCGATTTAAGCATAGAAGTCATCCGTGCTTTTCCCTTTAACTTTAAAGTGTTGCGTTTTGACTTAAATGCTGCGAATAAAAAAATAGCAATTTCCTTTGCGGCTGTTCCTGTAATCTTGGCAGCAACTTCTACTCCATCTAAACTCATTCTTACGATTTCTTCAGCGGCATCTCCTGAATGATTCATCTTTTTTTGGCTCCTTTCTTTGGACTTTTTCTTCTTCCTCTGCTCGGTTGATTTTTTCTTCCATCGTGACCGAACGTTTTTCAATGTCTACACAAAGCCTCACCTCCTTTCGCAAATCGCTGATTTTATTTGATAACTTAGCAATGTCACTTTTAACCTCGCCAAGTTTATCCTCATCTTTGATACTTCGTGAGTGATACCTTAAATGCTTACGTGTACTAGCTAAACTAATCATTTGACTTGTTAAGCCATCTTTATATCCAGCAAGCTGTTCTGTGGTATCAATTCCATGCGTTACCAACAATCGTGTTTCTTTAGTAATGTTTTGAACAAAGCGAATATCCTCACGAAACAAAAAATACACGCTATTTGGTGCTTGCCCTCGTTTCTTTGGCAATACCCCCATTTTGTAGAGATAATAAAAATACAATGCACGAAGCCCTGTATTTTTTCTTCTCTTTCTCGCATTTGATTTTACTCCCGCTGACTTAAATTCCTTATCAGCAGGAATGATACTCCTATGTGGTCTTGTATTTGCCAGTATTCGATTTCTGATTGCTTCAATGGTGTAATCATCACCAAAGTTACGATACAACTTTAGTCCACGATCCTTTCCCAGTGGACGTAAGGTAATGTCTTTTCCAAACTTAACATTGTAACCTTTCTTATAGAGGTTATCCCAAAATTGTCGCTCAGTCATAGATTCTAAAATGGCAGTATCAATATCCGCCTTTAAGAAACTTCGATAAGTTGGCTTACCCTCTTTCTCCGCTTTCCATTCTCCATAATGTTTTGACTTACCACGCTTTGGCTCTTTGACAACGGATAATCCATATTCAAGGCAAAGGGCATCTGATTCTTTCTGCATACGGTAGTAATCTTTTTCCGAACGATAATACCTTATTCCATTTACCCATGAAACTGTATTGACAACAAAGTGCGAATGGAGATGATTCTCTTTATCAAGATGTGTGCTCACAAGAACTTGGTGGGTATCGCCCCATAACTTTTTGGCAAGTTTAACACCAATCTCATGTGCCATGTCTGGAGTCAACTTTCCTCCAGCAGATAATAAATCTTCTGGAGCAAATGACTGTATACCATGATACGAAACTACACCATTCTCTTTTCCGAACTTCTTTTTGACAGCCATCATTTCATCACGGGCAGTATCAGGGTTACAATTCACACCTGATACATAATGCCTAAGAATTTCAGCGTGTTCATTTGTTAGCTGTGTTTTCTTTGTTTGTGAAGCATAGTCAATCACATCAGAAAGTTCCTGTACTTCACTCGTCGTCATGCCTTGTTTTTCAAAGTAATCAGGATTTTTTGTTTTCTCTGGATTCTCTGCATAGATAACTAATTTTCCAAGCCAACCCTTAACACTCCATATTGAAGTAATTGCCATTACTCTATTTTCCTTGGCAGCATGACAGCATTGGTTATTTCTACAATCGCTTTATTAAGTTTGGCAACATTCTCATCATATCGTTTTACATCAATGACATTTAGTACATTGGCTTTTTGTGCCACTTGGTTTAAGTTTGTCGCCATGCCATGAAGTTGCCGCATCATTGTGTAGTAATCCGGCGGTGGTGCTTCAGTAGGAATTAACCCATTTATAATATGGCGGATATATCCCTCTTGTGATAAACCAGACTTTTTTACTAACTTTTTGAAGCGGTCATTTTCAGCACGATTCAAACGAAACGTAACCTTTATATTTCGATTCAACATTGATAAATTCTCCTTTCTGTGGGGGTCTTAGGGGGCGAAAGCCACCCTAACAAGTGTCAAATGCTGGCATTTGACGATGCTTGCTGGTATAGTGCATATCTGTATTGGTTAGAGTTTAGAAAAATCACTCTCCGAAAAAAGAACATTCATGACTTGCATTAAACGCTTTCCTTTTTTGAATATCTGCTCCATCAATCTCATCTAACATGGCTCCTTTCTGTCGATTTATTACGGGGGATTCCTAATCTGTCACAAAGATAATCATTGCAATCTTTTCCCGAGGGCATATGCTTGTCACAAACCACAATACCTCGACTAGATAAAATATCCATAATCATCTTTGTTGCAGAACGCCCTGCAATATCGTTATCCAAGTGTAAAACTGCTAGTTTTACATTTGGGTGGTCTTTGAAAAATTGTTCAATGCTATCTGGCAACTTCTTTTCTTCGATATGCCTTTTAGAAGTGTAAACACCGCCTAACGTCCACAAATAATCTTTAATAGGTGTAATTCCATTTAGCTTTTGCAAGGTCGCATATGATAGTGCGTCAATCCCTCCCTCTAAAAAATGGACGGTATCAGACACTCCATTTGGCGATAGTCCAAACGCAAAACGCTTATCACTACCACCTGCTTCTCCCTTAAATTCTGTTCCAATTCCTCTTAAACTTGCATATCGCTCTTTACCTTTCAAGTCTTTGCCAACAAAGACAACATTGTGATATGGTGCACTCTCATAAATCAGTCCTGCATTAAAACAATCAATCAGAATGTCACGATCAATCCCACGTCCTTGTAAATACTTCATCATACGCACATGAGAAGTATTTTTCTTTGGTAAAGTCAATTCTTTAGGTGAGGTTGTCTGTTGTGGTATTGGAATCACTGGCATAACTGCCGCATATCCAACTATCTGCTCCACTGCTTCTGTAAATTTCATTCCTTGTATCTTAATGAGATAATCAAGGGCAGAACGTCCTCCGTCACCGGGTTGTCCGTTATCATTCCACAAACACCATTTTCCATTAGATATTTTCAAATTAGAATGTGTTTTGGTTCTATAAACACCACTGCTGAATCGCACCAGCTCATGTGGCTCAAAATTTTGAAGGTATGTGAGCAAGTCCATTCTCTTTGCTTCTTCAATTACCTTTGGGTCTATATATGGCATAAGTCACCTCCTGACATAAAAAGCGACACCAGTTTTCACCAATGCCACTTTCTCATAAAACATATTAATTTCAAATATGCAAACTATCTTTCCTGTCCTGCAATCCTTGGCTGAACCTCTTGCTCGCTTTCATCAGGTGCAACATCAATTACTGTGTTGTCTTTTTCGTCCATGTTAAGGAGTGAATTTACTTCCTTTAACCTCGCTGATTTATCCTTATATTCTTCCTCTTTTGCGAATGGTCTATCGACTTCACCTTTAGCTGTTTTTAGTTGATTTTGTGTGTCTAGTAGTTTGTTCTCACAATGTTCAAGCGAGGTTTTAAGTCCCTCCAGTGCATTATCAAGGCGTGTAATATTCCCATGAATATCACTTCCCAAACTGACGGTATGGCTAAGTGCTCCTGAAAGTGTAACACGGTATTCTTTCCCAAAAGTGTTAAAGGATAGAATCATCGAAAAACCACGATATTCTCCAAGTGGCACTGGATCAGGTGAGTTCATTTTTTTACAAGCCTCAATAATTGCCTTGCCTGCATCAGCTTTTTCTACAAAAATATTCCCACCGATTTTCATTGATGGGAAGTGGTCTTTATCTGCCAGATTTTTGCTTACAGTTTCAATGTCTGTCTTATATCTTGCAATTCGTTCTGTAAATCGCTTTATTTCTTGCGGATACTCTTTTAGTATCTTGTCCTCTAGTGCATACTTTTGACTTAAATGACTGGCATTAAGGATTTTCAATTTATTGACATCCATTTCAAGCTGACACTTTTCAATGATAAGAGGATTCCCCGTTGCCAACGCTTTAATCTCGGCATAAGAAAGCGCTGTTTCGTCTACATCTTCAGCAATACGGACTGGAGTCTTACTTGTCATAATCTGAGCGATGAATTTCTGCTTATTCTCTACAAGCTGATAAAGGTAACTATCAAAAGTCCCTTCTGTTACATAACGGAAAATCTCAACTTCTGGGTTCTTATTTCCTTGTCTTACAATTCGCCCCAAACGCTGTGTAAGATCACTTGGTCGCCAAGGGCAATCAATATCATGAAGTGTAATCAAGCGGTCTTGTACGTTTGTTCCCGCTCCCATTTTGGGTGTACTCCCCATAAGAATCCGAACTTGTCCTTTACGAACTTTGCCAAACAGTTCCGTCTTCCTTCTCGCTGTATTTGCCGTATGAATAAACGCAATTTCCTCCTCTGGGATACCACTTGCGATTAACTTTTTCTTTAAGTCCTCATATATATTGCTAAATTGCTCTGGGACCATTTCAACATAATTTTCCTTTGTTTCCTCCATTTCAATCTCTTTCTTTTTCCCTGGTGTTGATAAATCACAAAAAACAATCTGTGTCCGCCTTTTTCCTTTCGTCTTCTCCCATATCTGAAAGATTTTTTTCGCACAAATGGATATTTTACTATCTGGTTCATCAGGAAGCAATCCATTGATAAGCCTTTGGTCAAGTGCTAATTTTCGTCCATCATTCGTGATTTTGAGCATATTATCAATCGTAGGGTCTACATTTCCATTTCGTACTTGTTCAGCCCGTTCTGCTAATTCTCCCACCATATCTTGTTGCCACTGGCTCGGCTTTATAACTTCGGTGTGGAAGTTTGCCTTTGGCACTGGCAAATCAAGCATATCGGCTGTCTGAATGTCTGCTACCATTTTAAAAAGACTCATCAGCTCTGGTAAATTATAAAATTTAGCGAATCTGGTTTTCGCTCTATATCCAGTTCCTTCAGGTGCAAGCTCTATTGCGGTCACTGTTTCCCCAAAGGTACTTGCCCATGCGTCAAAATGGTGCAACCCATCTTTTTCAAGCATTCCATATTGAAGATAACGCTGCATAGTGTAAAGTTCTACCATGCTGTTAGATATTGGTGTTCCTGTCGCAAAAATTATGCCCCTCCCTTCTGTCAATTCATCAAGGTAGCGACATTTCATAAAGAGGTCAGAGGACTTTTGTGCTTCGGTCTGTGCAATACCTCCGACATTACGCATTTTGGTTATTAGGAACAAATTTTTATAATAATGTGCCTCATCAATAAACAAGCGGTCAACTCCTATTTCTTCAAAGGTTACGACATCATCTTTTCTCGTTTGATCATTTAACTTTTTGAGCTTTGTTTCCAATGCTCTTTGCAAACGCACCATCTGTTTAATTGTAAATTTTTCGCCCCTATTTCTCTTTGCTTCGGAAACTCCTACAACTATTTCCTCAATCTGCTTCTCTATCATTTGTCGCTGACGTTCTATGCTCATCGGTATTCGCTCAAACTGACTGTGTCCTATCACGATGGCATCGTAGTCTCCCGTAGCTATTCTGGCACAAAACTTCTTTCGATTCTTTGTTTCAAAGTCCTTTTTCGTTGCCACAAGAATGTTGGCAGACGGATAAAGTTGCAAAAACTCTGCTGACCATTGTTCTGTGATATGATTCGGCACTACAATAAGGCTCTTATTACAAAGCCCCAATCGCTTACTTTCCATTGTAGCCGCTACCATTTCAAATGTCTTTCCTGCTCCAACTTCATGTGCTAATAAAGTATTTCCACCATACATAATACGAGCAATCGCATCAATCTGATGTTTTCGCAACTTGATTTCTGGATTCATGCCAACAAATTTGATATGACTGCCATCGTATTCACGAGGTCTGATACTATTAAACCTATCATTATAAATTCGGCATAATCGCTCACGTCTGTTTGGGTCTTTCCATATCCATTCCTCAAATTTGGAGCGAATTAAGTCTTGCTTGGCTTGTGCAATGGCTGTTTCTTTCTTATTCAGCACTCGTTTTTCATCACCATTTTCATCGTATACCTTATCCCACACCCTTACATCTCGCAAATTTAAAGCTTGTTCTATAATGGCATATGCGTTGATTCGTTGTGTGCCATAAGTGTTGAATGAATTGATATTGCTGCGGTCAGAACTTTTCTCGCTCACATTCCATTCTCCAGTATATTGCGAATAATGCACTTTTATTCTATTCTGAGAATACTGTGGTGTTTGCAAAAGTTCATACATAAATTCTTGCACATCTTCCTCTGGAATCCATGTTGCCCCAAGTCTAACCGATATTTCAGCGGCTGTTAAATCTTTAGGCATAGCTGTCTCTAATGCGCCTACATTTACTTCCAATGAACGGTCTGCCTCGGCAGCTAGTTTTACCACTTCTAATTTCTGCCGAATATTACCTGATAAATATTCATCAGCAGTTACATATGTGTTTTCTTGTAATGAGGTGCTACCAATATTGCGGAAAATAACTCCATCCAATTCTTCTACAAGTGTTTCCTCTGTCATTCCCGTAAGATTTGCCATAAAAGCTAAATCAATTCTTGCTTTTTCGGCCAGTGATACAGCTAGTGCTTCTGACGCTGTATCAACATGAGTGATGTCGATATGAGGATTGATAGTACGTTTCCTAAACATATCTGCTTTCTTTTCTAGTTCGCCATTCTCGTCAATAATTTCAAGCGAACAAAGCAAACAATAGGCACTGTCTTGTGCAAAAGCAATAGAATTGCCACGAGAATTGATAAGCCCGTATTTCTTCGTGTAAGTGTCATACAAGTGATTTAGTCTTGCTTGTTCTGCCTCAATATCACTATCCGGATAGTCTTGTGTTTGATACTCAATTAATGTGCGAACACTCTCCCTAAGTTCAATCATTCCTTTGACACGGTTTTGTGTCGTAACTGGAAGTTCTACTGCCACCATGCGACTATCTTGACGATAATAAATCTGTCCTTCAACAAGAGTGTAACTAAAGTTACGGACATTCGGATCGGCAGGGATACTCCTATCTTCCTCTTGTTCCTCCTCATCAATTTCATATTCCGTAATTTCGGCATGAATACCCGTAATCGCTTCTGATAGCTGCTCTGATAGGTCACTATCAGGAAATGGCACACACGTGGTGCTATTCATATCCCCATACATACGCACCCCATCCTCCTTTGACATTGTTCCAAGTATCATGTCTGGATGTTCGACAAAGTAACTATTTACAGGAATACCCTCCTCTGTTTCACCAAGGTGTACCCAAGCTGGTTCAATGTCCACAATACGATCTCGCTTTTGTAGGAAAATAATATCTGCGGTTACATCTGTTCCGGCATTGGCTTTAAAAGCAGTGTTTGGCAATCTAATTGCACCAAGCAAATCTGCTCGTTGTGCAATATATTTCCTTACCGCCGGATTCGCCTTATCAAGTATTCCTTTTGATGTTACAAATGCAATAATTCCACCTGGGCGAACTTTATCTAGTGCCTTTGCAAAGAAATAATCATGTATCAGGAATTTGTGCTTATCATAGCGTTTATCAAGTACCTTATCATTTCCAAATGGTACATTTCCAACTGCAAGGTCGAAAAAGCTATCAGGTAATTCTGTATTTTCAAACCCTTGTATGGCAATATTATTCTTCTGATATAGTTGCCTTGCAATTTTTCCCGTTAAGGAATCAATCTCAACTCCAAAGAATTTACTCTCCCTCATCGAATTTGGTACAAGTCCAAAGAAGTTTCCAATTCCACAAGATGACTCTAAAACATTGCCCGTTTGAAAGCCCATATTCTCAACCGCCTTGTAAATAGCCTTAATTATGACCGGGCTAGTATAGTAGGCATTTAAGGTGGAATTTCTCGCACTTTTATATTCTTCTGTAGATAGTAATTTTGATAATTCAAAATATTCATTCGTCCATTGTCCATTTTCATCATCAAATGCTTGTGCCAAACCACCCCAACCAACATACTGTGCTAATATTTCTTGTTCATCAGAAGTCGCAAACCGATTTTCTAATTCAATCTTTTGCAAGGTCTTAATGGCTGCTATATTATTTTGAAACTTTGTTTTCGGACCGCCATAACCAATCTCATCATTTGTGATTTGATAATTGCGACGTTCACTCATTGGAATTTCAGAGTGTGAATCAAAAACAGTGGTTCTGCCTTTTGGTTTTGCTTGCTCCCATGCTGGTAAGATAGTTTCTTCTTTTTCGGCTGGTGGTTCTTCTTCCTTTACGTCCTCATTTACTTCCTCTTGTGTTTCTGGCTTAGTTTCAATAACTTCAGTATGCCCCTCACTTCTGGATTCATTTTCCATATCAGGCATATCAGACATTTTGATTAGATGGTCATTTAGCTGATTTTCTCTTAGCTTTCGGTCAAACTCCTTTCGTGGCATTTCCTTTGTGAAAAGCGGATATTGCATATCACGGAGTACCACATTTGCATCATCAAATGAGTATATCTCATATTCATCAGTGCCAAGGTATACTAAAACACCAAGCGCAAGGTCATATTCAGCTCTTTCATCTATAACTGGCTCTTTGACCTCTATTGCTTCTTTGCTTTCTTCTGACTGATGTTCGGTAAGTGTTTCTTTTTCGACTGGTTTTCCTTTTGTGAATAGGGAATATTTACCACTTTGATAAGCACTTAAGTCAGCATAGGTCTTTTGCATACGCTCATAATGACGGTCAAAATCTGCTGTATTATCGAGAATTTCTTCCATTCCACTTAAGATTTCTGTAACACGCTCTGACTCATCTAACTGTGGACGAATAATCTTTACACCACCATCATGCTCTATGCCAATAGGATACGGACATGGCACTTCCTCTGGTTGATTGTAATAAAAAGAATAAATCTGTGCTGACAAGATTTCCTTTTCATACTCTGGAATATACGCAAGTTCCTTTTCATTCATATATTTTCCATCTGCAATCAATTCATCAATACGCTTTGCCACCTTAGTCCACGGTAAAATGACTTTATCATAGGGCATATGATTGTTTTCCCTACTATAAGACAGCCCTTTACTATCATGCCACTCGTCAAATCCCGTTCTTGATGAACCTCCCGTTCCATACTCTTGACTTAGAAACTTTGCTTTTTCCTTGTTCCCAAGGTCTTGTAAGAAGTACGAATAAATACGATACTTGCCATGATGAACGCCATCGCCACCCATAAGCACCCTATCCACTTCATCTTGCGTAATAAAACTTGGACGTGCTGAAGATACCGATTCATCAGCAGTAAAAACAAGAGGTTCATGTTGCAAATCAGTCAGTTCCTTTAGGATTGCCTTTGGGGAATGAGATTCAATATGAAACCGTAACATATCACGATTTTCTTCATATGCTATGTCAAATTCCTTTAACCCCTCTATTAGTTTGTCTCGCTCACTTGGCTGTGCCACTAATTCAGCTATTTTCACTGTACTATCGGGAAAACCACCTCTAAACATTTCATCGTCTAAAAAAGGCAATTCAACCCCTTGGGCAAGGTCTTGGTGTAGATACCACAAATGATTAGCGATTGCTTTTACTTCTATACCATCTGCTTTATCTAACTCGCTTTGTGGTGCATATCGTCCCATATCAAGAAGTTCACGAGTGCGGCTTGCCGCCCTCTCCC
>JGI994J12354_10006238_pt1 | contig 10001 bp, 9 predicted proteins | sample IntmicLarv3ML3BL_FD_12354 | JGI IMG/M metagenome (IMG submission 12354)
ATCGTGGACCGCGACAAACTGCGCCTTGGAGCTGATGGCCGCCATACCGCGGTAGACGCTCATAAGACGGCTGTTGCCGCCGCTGACGGCCTGGGTCAGCTTGTCGATGCCGGCATCCCGGGCCAGATTGGCATACTCGACCACCAAATCCTCCCGGGCCACCAGAACAATCTCGTCGATGGCCGGGCAAACCTCAAAGGCCAGCATAGCTCGCACCAGCACCGGCAGCTCGCCCAGCTCAAGGAGCAGCTTGTTGTCGCCACCCATCCGGGCGCTGCTGCCGCCGGCGGCGATGATGGCCGAGACAAAAGGCCGCGGCGCTTTCTTTTTCCGCAAAAACTCAAACATAACTTTTCTCCAAAAAACACAAAAACCCGGGTTCCCGGCATCCAGTGCCGGAGCCCGGGTTCCCCCTTCAATCATATGAGGCGCTTGGTGATAATATGCTCGATGTCCTCAACCTCAACACCCTTGGCCAGGGCAATCTCCGAGATCAAAATCTGCTTGGCCGAGCTGAGCAGTTTCCGCTCGCCGGTGGAGAGCCCACGGTCGCGGTCCCGGGCCAGCAGACCCTTGACCACGGCGGCCACCTGATAGAGGTCGCCACTTTTGATTTTAAGCATATTTTCCCGATACCGCTTGTTCCAGTTCTGATTCTCATCGGCCTCCAAGCTACCAAAGGCGTCCATGAGGGTGTCGGCCTCGGCCTCGGTGATGATGGCGCGCACACCAATGGCCTCGCAGCTGTCCTTAGGCACCATGACGGTCATAGCGCCATAGGTCATCCGCATAACAAAATAGTCCCTCAGCCCGCCATCAACGCGCTGCTGGGTGACCGCCTCTATGATGCCCGCCCCATGCATGGGATGGGTGATTTTATCGCCTATAGAAAGCATAAATCCTCCAAACGCCGCCTTTACCATCTCCATCATACAACATTTCCACGGATAATACAAGTAATTCACAAAATTACGCTTGCTTTTCATCTAAATCTGTAATATGATGCTTAATTTGTTGCCGGAAAACGGCAAAAAGGCCGGGGGAGAATGCGCTCTCCCCCGGCCTTTTTTTGCTTCCCGATTAATCGTCAATTTCCCAGGATAACACCGTGCCCGAGACCGCGTCGATCTCGTAGCTATATTCCGAATGCCCCACATCAAACTCGACCTCGTAGACATAGCGCCCGTCGTCCTTGTCCAGCTCACTTCGGAGCTTGGTATAGCTGTTGACGCCGGCGTGGGTCAGAGCAATTTCGCAGGCCAGCTCGACCGCAATGAACCCACCCTCCGGTGCGCCGCCCACGCCCGAGGGCGCGGTGGCTGAGGGCGTGTCGTGATGTCCGCCCTCCCGGTTGAAGCCGAGCACTTCCCCGCTGCGGGCATCGATCTCATACTCATACTCGCGACTCTCGCGGTAGAACTCCACATCGTAAACCATGCGTCCATCGTCAAAATCCAGCTCGATGTGCACACGCCCGGCATCGTGCTCGCTCACTCCCGCGTGGGTCAGCGCAAGCTCAAGGGCCCGGGCCTCGCCGATGAAATCGATGTCGCTGGCGCTCCCCTGAGACGCCATCCCCTCGGCGGTGACGCCCTTGCTGCTCAGCAGCAGATTGAGCTCGTTCACCGACAGCTGCGCCAAATCGACAAAGAGCAGATGGCTGTTCTGCGCAATAATCTTGTCCACCAAGGCTGCCTTGCCGTAGGAGATGCCGTGCTGCTGGGCCAGCGCCTCCAGCCTGGGGTCAACGGTCAAGCTCTGGCTGATCACGGCGCCGTTCACCATATTGAGCTGCTGGCTGATGGACAGGGTCAGGCTGTGCTGCAAGGCCGCGCTCCGCTGCCCGTCGGCCCCCTCCACCGAGAGCAGCACCGAGTTGGCATTCTCCCGAATATACCCGTGCTTGAGCATCGAGCCCACCAGCGCATTGATGGCCACATCCACCGGCGTGCCCTTGAGGTCCATCTTGTCGATGATTTTTACCGCGTCCTCATTCTTGGCATGGGCGGCCAGCACCCGATCCTTTTGGTTGAGCTCAAGCTCGATGCTGGGGTTGACCTCGAGCATCACCCAGGTGTCGGCTCGGCTGTCCGCCAAAAGGCCATAGCCCCACAGTCCGCCGAAGACAAGCATGAACATGGCGGCCAGCGCGCCCAGCGTCCGCACCAAGGCCGGCCCGCGCCGCTTCTGCGGCGCCGTGACGATGCCGGTCGGTATATCCTCACATCGCGCCAAAATGTCGTCCAGCACATCGGGCGTGGCGCGATGCACAGCCTGTCGCAGCCTATCTTCCACCTGACGGTTATCCACGCGCCTCACCCTCCTTTAGGATTGTCTTGAGCTTCCGGATGGCCCGGCTATACTTGGAGAGCACCGTCGAGAGCGGCAACTCGAGCAGCGATGCAATCTCCCGATGCTTAAACCCGGCCACGGCGTGGAGCATGACAATCTGGCTCTCCTCGGCCTTGAGGCTCTGCAGCGCCGTTGTCAGCACCAGGTTGTCCTCGGCGGCATCCATGCTCTCTCGGGCCGCAAAGCGCCCCCACGCGTCCTCGGATATATCACGGGTCGCTTTGCGCCCCCGCAGCTTCATGAGGGCAAGATTGCGCGTGATGGTCAGTATCCAGGCCAGCGGCTTGCCCATGGGCCGATAGCCGGCCGCGGAGGCGTAAATGCTCACAAAGGTATCCTGAAGCACATCCTCGGCATCCTGCCGGTTTTGCACCATGGAGAGCGCAAAGCCGTAAACAGCGCTGCGCGTGCCCTCGTAGAGCGTGTGCAAGGCGTCTCTTTCGCCCTGGGCCAGCCGCAAGAGGCAGGCCTCATAAAGGGCATCTGGCCGTTCCCCCTCGCGGTCGGCCAAGCTGAAAAGAAGCATGGCTTCCCTCCCCTCATCAATAATAATGCACAGGCACACGGTTTTATCGCATATGAGCAATCAAGAATTATGTGAGGGGGTTTGGGGGAGGGGATGCCCCGAAGGGGTATTCCCTCCCCCAAAGAACTTCAAAAATGTTACATTTAGTCCCTTGCAAATGTCCTTTGTCCTCCATATCTTTTATTCTACACAAAATAATAGATTCATTCCATCATACCACCATCCCCAAAAACACGCCACCAAAAAAATATCACCCCCCGTGCGATAAAAACCCACCTCTCCGCATTAACCAAGTGTATTCTCCCTCGAACAAGCACTTCAAAATATCCCGAAAGCATGGTGAAGACAATGAAAAACAACAACCTTCCCGCCCTCTACCAACCCAGAAAGCGTCGCCCTCTGCCCTTCATCCTGGCCGCCGCCTTGGTGCTGGCCGCCATCCTCTCGGCCACCGCTCTGGCCGCCCCCCACAAAGCGGCCAGCTACATTGGAAAATCCAAGGCCAAGGAAATCGCCCTCACCCACGCCGGCCTCACCGAGCGTGAGGTCACCTTCATCAAGGCCAAGCTAGACCGTGACGACGGCGTCGCTGTCTACGATATCGAGTTTTACAGCGGCAGCACCGAGTATGACTATGAGATCAATGCCACCACCGGTGCCATCCGGGAGTACGACCGCGACATCGAACATCATCAGATTTCCAAGACCGCCGCCCCGGCCTCCACCGTCCAGCAGAGCGCCCCGGCCATAGTTGACACGTACATCGGCGAGGCCAAGGCCAAGCAGATCGCCCTGGCCGCCGCCGGGCTCACTGAGAGCCAAGTGCGCAAGATCAAAATCGAGCTCGACCGCGACCATGGCCGTATGACTTACGAAGTCGACTTCAAAAGCGGCCATATGGAGTACGAATACGAAATCGATGCTCTGGACGGCGCTATCCTAAAATCAGATGTCGAACACGACGACTGATGATACCGCTCAAGCCCAGCATAAAAAACGGCTCCCAGAGGGAGCCGTTTTTTATTGGTTTATGAAAGCGCAATTGCGCAGTTTTATCAAGCTTGTGGGGTTTGGGCAAAGGCCCAAGGTCTTCCCTACCCAACTCTCCGCTGCAATCGAATCCGATCCGCAATCATCGATATAAACTCGCTGTTGGTCGGCTTCCCCTTGACATTGGAGACAGTATACCCGAAAAATGTGTTGAGCACCTCTACATCCCCGCGGTCCCACGCCACCTCGATGGCATGGCGGATGGCCCGCTCGACCCTGGAGGAGGTCGTCTTAAACTTCTTGGCAACACCGGGATAGAGCACCTTGGTGATGGCGTTGATGGTCTCCATATCGTTCACCGTCATGATGATGGCCTCGCGCAGGTACTGATAGCCCTTGATGTGGGCCGGCACACCGATCTCGTGGATGATGTTGGTCACCCGCATTTCAATGTCCAGATCGGGGTCGAGCTGCTTCTTCGGCTCGAAGTTGTGCTCGACAATATTGTGCCGCGCCACCCGGTCACAGAGGGCGTCCAGGTCGCAGGGCTTCAGCATAAAGTAGGTGACGCCCAGCTCGGTTGCTTCAAGCGTCATATGGTCACTGGCAAAGGCCGACAGTACAAAAACCGAGGGCCTGCGGCCATGCTGCATGCCATTGATGGCCCGGATGGCAGCCAATCCATCTTTCCGAGGCAGCATGGCCTCTGTGATGATGACATCGGGCCGCCTCTCGGTGACCAAGGCAATGAGCTCGAAGCCGTCGGCCGCCGTTCCCACCACCTCAAGACCATCTTTTTTAGTCAGACACCGCACCAGGGCCTCACAAAAATCGCCGTTATCATCGGCAATGACTACTTTAATGCTCTCATTCATCACAAAGTCTCTCGCTTTCTCATTCTTCTATTGGATTTGCGGCGCCGCACCCTTAAAGTAGCATAAATCCGCAAATCTGACAATAGCAAATTACCATATTTTAGAAAAACCGTCAGAGAAATTATGACATATATTTACATTTAGCCCTAAGAATTTTGTCCCTTCGCCAGCAAGGGGGAAGATTTTACACAAAACCGTATCCTTTTTTAGGCCCGCTCGGCCTCGGCCAGCATGCGCTCGATGCCAATGCCATAGCCCCGCAGCGGGTCGTTCACCAGCACATGGGTCACTGCGCCGATGAGCTTGCCCCCCTGGACGATGGGGCTGCCGCTCATACCCTGGACGATGCCGCCCGTCAGGGCGATGAGCTCGGGGTCGGTCACTCGAATCATCATGTCACGCCCGCTGCCGTCGTCCCCGCGGTAGATGCGCACAACTTCGATATCGTACCTTCGGATGTCCCGGCCCTCCACATTGCTCAGGATAAAGGCCGGCCCCTCGCGGATTTCGGCCTTGGCCGCAATTTCCAGCGCGTCAACTCCGGCATAGACCTCCTCCTTGGTGATACGGCCAAAGATACCCGTACCTGTGTTGGCATATAGCACACCCTGATCTTCGGTCAGGTCAAACTGCCCGCTCAGCTCGCCGGGGTTTCCGGCCTCGCCCCGCTTGACGCCCGATACGGTGGAATCCATAATGGCGCCACTGTCCAGCCCCATAAGCTGGCCGGTGTCGGCATCGGAAATCCCGTGCCCCAGGGCCCCGAAGGCACCGTTCTCGGGGTCAACAAAGGTGATGGTGCCAATGCCTGCGATGCTGTCGCGCACCCAGGCCCCGATGCGCCAGCTCTCGCCGTCGTGGACGGCCTCTACCTCATGGTCACGAGCCTCGCCGGCCCGCTTGGCCGTGATGGTGGTGCGCCCCGCGCCGAGGCCCGAGAGCGCCGCCTGCAAGCTCTCGTTGGAGCTGACTGTCGCGCCGTCCACAGCGATGATTACATCGCCAATCTCCAGCCCGCCCGCCTTGGCCGGCGAGGTGCCGCCAGCTGCCAGATCGGCGAAGCCGACAATCATAGCCCCCTCGGAAAAGAGCTTGATGCCGGTGGTTCGGCCCAGGGGGATGAGCTTGCCGCTTCGAGGCACCACCTTGGGCTGGCCATCCTCCACCGAAGCGGCCGACAGCACGGACGCCTCACCGCTCGCCCCCGAGGCCGGTACAGCCGATGATGGCATCGTGGCTACTGCGATGGCCAACGCAATGCAAAAGCTCACCGCGCCCAGAGCCTTGAGGGCCAATCCGGCCCATTTTTTTTGATCCATAAAATCCGCCTCCTTTACATGCATCTAAACGCATCAAGGATAGTGTGCCCACTGCAACCCGTTGTCAATCCCCGCAGAATCTGGTACACTTGGAAAGAGCTGACGCAATCGGGCTGGATGAATCTTCCATTTCACAAAAATGCGCTGCGCCCTCAATGCCCTCAAAAATCAGGAGGATACCCATGCTAAACCACCACGGCTTCGACCTCTGGTCCGGCAGCTATGACACCACCGTCAAGCAAGCCGAGGCCAACAACCAATACCCCTTCGCCGGCTACACGCAGCTGATGAACGCCCTCTACGGCACCGTCATGCACGCCGCACCGGCCAAGGTGCTCGACCTCGGCTTTGGCACCGCACTACTTACCGCCAAGCTCTACGACGCCGGAAATCCCATCACCGGCCTGGATTTCTCTGCCGAAATGCTCAAAATCGCGGCGGCCAAAATGCCGGACGCCACTTTGCTTCAGTGGGATTTCACACACGGCCTGCCCCCTGTATTGATGGGCCAGCGCTTCGATTTCATCGTCAGCACCTACGCCCTCCACCACCTGACTGACGCCGCCAAACCCGGCTTTGCCGCGGCCCTCTTGGATATGCTGTCGCCCCAAGGCGCCATCCTCATCGGTGATGTCGCCTTCCCTACACGAGAAGCCCTCACCGCCTGCAAGGCCGCCAGCGGCGACGCCTGGGATGAGAGCGAGCACTACTTTGTCTTCTCCGAACTGCAAGATGCCTTGTCGCATCAAGCCAAGCTCATCTTCCACGCCTTCTCCTTCTGCTCCGCCATCATCGAAATCCGAAAACCTTAACCGCCACCAAGGAGGTGCCGCCATGTCACACCCCGACAGCACACTGCAATCCCTCCTCGCCTACGCCGAAGCTGACCCAAACATCCGCGCCGTCCTCCTGGAAGGCTCTCGGGCCTTCGGCATGGTGGATGAATACAGCGACTACGATATCGTCTACGTCACCTGTTCAAGCACCCCTTACCTGAACTGCGCGATTCTGCCCTTCCTCACCGAAACCTTCGGCGAAATCGCCGTCCTACAAACCCCCGACAACGGCAACCCTTTGGATGTCTACACCCATCTCGTCCAGTTCCAAAGCGGCCTGCGCATCGATTTAACCTTCAATTCGCTGGATTTCTTGGGCCGCACGCCCTTGGAGAGCGCCACTGTAGTGCTCATGGATAGGGATGCCCGCTTCGCGGACATTCCGCCTCCCGGCGATTCCGATTTCTGGATGAAAATCCCCGATGCCGAGACCTTTCGCTGCCATTGCAATGAGTTCTGGTGGGTTGCGCCCTATGTCTCCAAGGCGGTAGCCCGCGGTCAGCTTGTCCACGCCCAGGAGATTTTTGGGCAATATGTCCGCCCACAGTACCAATGGATGCTCGGCCATTTGGCCGGAGCGCGAAATGATTGGCAGCAAGTGAGCATCGGCAAGCATGGCACCCATATCCGTCGGCTCGTAAAGCCCGAAGACGCCCGTTTTTGCGATGCTTTGGAGGAAAGCTATGTCACAACCGAAAGCCATACTATCCGCGCAGCGCTGGACACCCTGATGACCGCCTTTCAATCCATGGCGCGTCAGGTTTCAGAGGCCATAGGCCACCCCTATGACGTGGCCGAAGGCGAACGCGTCATGGCCTTTATTGCGGCACGGTTTTGACCTTTTCCGGGGTGAAAAACGTTAGCTCCGGTGCCGCTTCTGCCATGCAAAATCCGGTATAACCATCGCGTCGCAATTGGTCCAGAAACTTCCCCAGTTTTTTCGGCCTTGCAAAAATAGAGACATCATAGTCGCGCCTCAAATCGCGGGCACATTGAAAGGCAGCGCCATAGTCACCTTCAAAGAACACGGCAATTCTCTTCCTACCGTTGGCCGCCACGTAGTTTTGCTCCATGAGAAGGTCGAATATTCGCTCGAAGCCAATGGAAAAGCCAACAGCGGGCACGCTTTCGTCTAAGAACCGGCCAATGAGATTGTCATATCTGCCGCCGCCGGCTAGCGAGCCGGAATAAGCCAGGCTCTCCACCTCAAAAACCGCGCCGGTATAGTAGCCTTGGCCGCGCACCAGAGAAATATCAAACTCGCAGCGGTATTGCGCGCCCGATATTTCATTGACAGCGCGAATGATACTTTCGATATTTTGCGTATAATCAGACGCACCTATGATGCGCATACACCGGCCCATCGAAAAATCTGCGCTGCGCACATATTCCAGCATGCGCAAGCAGGCAGCAGCATAAAAGCCCTTGTCCGAAAGCTCGCGTTCTATACCACATACGCCAATCTTATCCATTTTGTCGAAAATGACACACAGCGCTGACACGTGGTCTTCCTCAAAGCCAAAGGACAAAAACAGCTGCTTGAGAATCCTACGGTCATTCACTCGAATCCTGAACGCTCCAATCCCAAGGCTGTTCAAAGCCGTTGCCGTTGTTGCAATCAATTCGACCTCAGCCCAGTATGAATCGACCCCAATCATATCGATATCACATTGAATAAACTCGCGGTATCGGCCTCTTTGTGGGTTTTCGGCCCGATAGGCATTCCCAATCTGAATACACTTCATTGGAAGAACGAGCTTTGCACGATTTTCTGCATAATACCGGCTGAGCGGCACGGTTAAATCGTACCGCATGCCCATGTCCGCCAGAGATTCAAATTCTCGGTTGGCAATGGCAGCGGTCAGCTTATTTCCCCGCTTGAGCACCTTGAACATCAGGCCCAAATTGTCTCCGCCCTCACTGCTATTCAAGTTGCCGATATCCTCAAGCACAGGCGTTATGATTTGGCGGAAGCCGAAACTTCGATAGGTCTCTAAAATCTGCCGTTGCATATAATCACGCAGCTCGGCCTCTCTCGGCAGATAGTCACGGGTTCCCTTCACAGTGGCGGTTTTCATAGCACATGCATCCTCCTTTAATTTTCGGCAACAAAAAAACCATTCGGTATGCCCGAATGGCCGGAGAATGCCCAAGCATCATCCCATCATCGCGAGCATGACCAAAAGCGATCATACTCGCACCTGTGCGAATTACGACCGCGTCTGCCTATGATGATGGTTGTTTGCCCTGAAATACATAAAGTGCTCCTTTTTACAGCTTGAATATAGCACAAGGTTTGATTTCAGTCAAGTAAGAACGACGCTTTTGGGGATAGAAAGCCGGGGTATGCGCCATGTCATCGGGGACAGCATCAAGAACGGGAAGGTTTTTCTGGCCACCTACATCAAAATACCGTATTCACGCCATGAATATGAATGAATAACACCGATTTTTTGTCGAGATTCTTCAAGATTTGTTTAGTAAATTACTGAATTTAGAGCCCTCCGAGGGGATATCTCGGGGGGCTCTATTCACATATGGATGATTATACAGCTCGAATTCCAGTCAGATTATTTCTGTCAGTTGTCTATGCTTTTCCCGAGCAGCCGAGGACATTGCGAATCTTGTGTTTGACCATCTCTCGGATGGCGTCGCGGCCATCGGTGAGGTACTGTCGGGGGTCGAAATGCCCCGGCTGCTCCACCAAATGCCTGCGGATTGCAGCCGTCATGGAGAGGCGCAGGTCGGAATCGATGTTGATTTTGCACACCGCCATCTTGGCGGCCTCGCGGAGCATTTCCTCGGGAATGCCGATGGCGTCAGGCATTTTTCCGCCGAAATCATTGACCATTTTGACAAATTCTTGAGGTACCGAGCTGGCCCCGTGGAGCACAATGGGAAATCCGGCAATTCTCCGCTCAATTTCCTCTAAAATATCGAAGCGCAGGCGCGGCGTTTGCCCCGGCTTGAACTTGAAGGCCCCGTGGCTGGTACCGATGGCGATGGCCAGAGAGTCCACACCTGTCTTGGTGACAAACTCCTCCACCTCGGCGGGGTTGGTGAACTGCGCATCGGCGTCCGAGACATTGACATCATCCTCAAC